>Ga0210242_100061_pt1 | contig 71427 bp, 46 predicted proteins | sample ChrtobMeP5a_16mM_FD_155445 | JGI IMG/M metagenome (GOLD analysis project Ga0210242, IMG submission 155445) | Chrysochromulina tobin associated microbial communities from unialgal haptophyte culture, Seattle, Washington, United States - P5a_16mM | ecosystem: Host-associated > Algae > Haptophytes >... | reverse complement strand
GGCCGGATCCTTGATAATCCTCGCCGGTGTGTTAGTCCACCGAGCGACGCGACCACTGCGTGGCAGTGTTTCGCGTGGTAGTGGCTGGTCGGTACCTTGTGTGTCGATTCAACTGACCCTTTCTCAAACTTTATAGGAAGGCTAAGCCGCACCCGCACACGTCGTCGGTCGATGTCGAGTAGAAGCCGACAACTCTCTCTGCGATCCGAGATCGCGATGGCCGCTGCGAGTGCCGAGCGCGCCGGGGGGGCATCGGCGGCCTCGGCCAGCGACGATTCACTGATCCGTGGCTTCTGCCTCGGCTTGATAGTCGTGCAGAATTCATCGCTGATTGTGGTGACGTCGTACTCACGCACACTGGAGCCCGCGTACCTGCCGTCGGTCGCCGTGTCGCTAGCCGAGGTCTTTAAGCTCGGCGCTGCCGTGCTGCTGCTCGTTTATGAGCTGGGTTCGATCAGGGCGGCCGCCAAGCAGATCCGTGGGCTCCTCTTGGAGCACTCGAGCGAGACGCTGATGTTCGCAGTGCCCGCGCTGTGCTACACGTTGCAGAATAACCTGTGGTACTACGCGCTCTCGCACCTGGACTCAATCACCGCGGCGGTCACCTCGCAGATGAAGGTGATAACGACGGCGATCGCTTCCGTCTTCATGCTCGGCCGTCGGCTGAGCCATCTCCAGTGGGTCTCGCTCTGCTTGCTCACCCTCGGAATGACGGTCATGCAGATTCGGGGCTCGCATCACGGTGAAAGGATCACAGTCGCGCCCGGGCGCGTGGTGCCCGAGAATACGATCCGGGGTGCGTCTGCGATGCTCCTATCCACCGTGCTCTCAGCCTATGCGGGAGTGTTCCTCGAGAAGCTCTTCAAGACAGTCAAACTCACCCTCTGGCTGCAGTCGATACAGCTCTCGGTCTTCGCGCTGCCGGTCAGCTGCGTGTGCATGCTGATACACGACGCGCCGCACGTGCTCGACGGCTCGCTCCTCGTCGGCTTCAATGGCTGGGCCTGGCTCACTGTCTGCTTGTCTGCGCTCGGAGGTATAGCGGTCTCGATGGCGCTCAAGTACGCTGACAATATCCTCAAGACCTTTGCAGTGGGCGGCTCGATCGTGCTCAACTGCGCGGTGTCGACGGCATTCCTCGGCGTGCCGCTCACGTGGCAGGTCGTGTGTGGCGTCTTCCTCGTCGTCTCGTCTACGTGCCTCTTCAACAGCAGCGCCCTTTCGCGGCGGAGCGCCGAAGCATCTGAAGCGCCCAGCCACGCTGAGGAGATGGAGTTGCTGCGCGACTCTGATCACGAGACTAGCCTTGCGGACGGAGCTCCCTCCAAAGCCTGCTGTGGCGGCGCGGGCGCCAGGAGTAACGGAGGCAGCGGCGGCAGCGGCAGTACAAGGAGCAGCGGTGGCAGCGGCGTCAGCGGCGTCGAGCTCCATGTAGACCTCGGCCGCAGCAAAGAGTGGGTCGCTCTAGGGCGATGCGCCCCGTCATGCGCATCGCCCAAGAGCGGCGAGGCTTCGCCCCGAGGCATCGTGCCGGCAGGCGCGCCCTCAGCACACTCTGAACGAGTGTGAGTCTGAGGTCGCATCACAAGCTCGTGGGGGCGGGGGGAGCAGGCCGGCCCGAGCTCGGAGGGACAGCTGCTAGCAGCTGCTCCGGAGATGCAATGCATGTGAGGATGTAGTTGTAGGACGAGATTTAATCTCCGCGTGTTCTATCTATAAATAACTGATCTCGCTTCTCGGTCCCGAGCTCTCGGTCTCTGTACTCTTGCAGTCACCAGTCTCCCAGGCTCCCACTACGCGCTTCTCGCTTCCAGTCGCCATAGAGAAAGGCCAAATCGGCCGCGTCCGTGTCGGTGCCAAAGGCGGCTGCGAGCTCTGCGGCGGCCGTGGGCTCTGCAGAGGGTTCATCCCCTTGCCCTGGTCCCGGCCGCAGCAGCTGCTCGTCGGAGGCCTGGCGCGCGACGATGCGGCAGCAGTCCCCGCGGAGCCGCGGCACCGCCGCGAAGAGCCGTTCAGGCACACCATGATTGAAGAGCATGTGCGAGGAGCCGCAGATGACAAGATACCGATCTGCCGGGTGCTCGCGCGCGAGCCGCGCCACACGGTGCGCCATTGCGGCCGACTTCATGATCTGCGCTGGGAAGAGGCGGCGGGCCAGATTAGACGGCTGCTGTGCCTGTGCCGCGCCATGCAGCGGGCGGCCCGTCACAAGGCTTTCAAAGAAGGCATAATGCGCCTCGGTGGCGTCCATACCCCAATTGTGCAAGTCCTCGCCAAGGTAGCCCTCGCTCTTGGCGTGAGCGAGCGCCTCAGCCGCACCCTCCCCCTCGGCGATGAAGGCCTGCGCCAACGGGCGTGGCAGGAAGCCAGCGACCAGCCGCGCGCGCCCAGCATGAGATCGCGCGAGCTCGAGCAGCGGAGTGTAACGGACGAGCTCGTGGCTCTCAGTGCCATCCGCCGCATAGCGCTCGAGCAGTGCGCTCAGCGGCAGCACGCCTTGCATGTACTCATCGAGCATGGGCTGGTGACGGAAGTTGAAGTGCTCGAGCACCACATGCACGCATGGCGCACGCGGTGCGCTCACCACGGCGCCAAGCGTGCTCACGATCCCGAGCATCCTGCTGAGGAGCGCCGCTTCGAAAGCAACGACCGGCGGCGTGGCATACACCTCTCCAACCAGCACGAGCGTCGCACTGGCCGCCTCATCCAGCGCGTCCGGCTGCGCGAGCGCTCGACCGAATCTGGAGGGGTGCAGGCTAAAGGCGAGGGCGGGGGAGGCGCTAGCACCGGGAGTTGCATTATATGGTGCCGCTTGGGACGACGGGCGCATCAGAAAGCGCGGTAGCACGTCGGCGGTGGCTTCGGCTACCGGCTGTGGCGGCGGTGGCTGCGTCGGCAATTGCTGCGTCGGCGAGTGCTGCTGCTGCTGGGGCTGGGGCTGGGGCTGGGACTGGGGCTGGGGCTGGGGCGGCGCCTGCATTGGCGACAGCAGCCTACCAGCCGGCGCACGCGAGCCTACGCGCACCGCAAACGCAAACGTGAGGTACCGCTCCTTACGCTGCTGCTCCGCCGAGAAGTCTCCGTTGCCAAGTGCCTCCCATTCCCAATATGGAATCGTCATAATCGGAAGCTCGCTGAAGGCTCGAACCTGGCGTCGCTTGAGCCGGGCGGCGCCGGTGGCCTCACGCGAGCGGGCACCAAAGTACTGTTGCGGACCGTCGACTTCGATGCCCACGCGCCGGCGCCGCCCGGGGGCTTCTACGACCAAGTCGAGGACGAAGCCCTCAGGCGTACGCACCTTCGGGATCGTGCGCAGCCCCATAGCCTCTAGAGCGGCGCGCACGGAAGCATCAAAATTGGACGGAGCGCTTGTTGGTTCAGCGAGGAAGGCGTCACGGCAAGCGTCGCGGCCGCATGCCGACAAGCCCGCCCACGTCGTACCGCGCGCTCGGTTGCGCAGCTCTAGCCTCCAAAGTTCCCATTGCCAGAGCTGCGTGAGCGTTCCAGCGTCCGCGCCTTCGAGTCCTTGGGCCTCGCACCGCTGCGCAAAGGTGGCACCACCTGGTCCGCCGCCGCCGAAGAGCAGATCGCCCGCCACGTCTGCATCGGCGGCGGCCAGGCTCCAGCCGAGCACCGCGAGCTCGTGCAGTGTGAAGTCCTCCAGTCGTTGACGCGCCTCTGCGGCGATGGCCTCGAAGATGGCCGGTGATGACGACTGCGCGGACGCGGCGAAGGCCCAGGCGGTGCTCACGAGTTCGCGCGCCGAGAAATCGGCGAGCCGGTGCGGCCGCTGCAACTCCGCCTCGAGCTCCGCAAAAAGTGCCAGCGCCGCGTGCTGTGCCTTCGCCATGGCCCACGCGAGGTTCGCAAGGCCCTGCGGCGTGTACTCGCCTAGCCTGCCGCGCGCCTCGAGGGCAAGTGTGGCGAAGAGCCTCGGGTAACCCTGACCGAGGCCGCACCGCGCGTACGACCACGCCGTCGTCGCGATCTCGCGCGGGCCGTAGTCGCGCAGCTGGCCGAGCGCGCTCTCCGACAGCGCGTTCCACAGAGGCTGGCACTCTGGCTCACGCCCGAAGCCGCTCTTGGCCAAACCGTGCACCGTGCCCGTGATCTGACGGCAGCCGAACTCGGCGGTCGTGCACAAGCGAAGGGTGTCTTCCACGGCCGGCTGCAGCGCTTGCGCGGACTTTGCGCTGCCGAGAGCGCCGGCACGAGCCCAGAAGGCGGAGATGTGGATGTGATTGAAGTTGTGACGCTGCAGGGCGTGCAGCTCGATGAGCGCCGGCAGCGTCGGGGAGCGCTTGATCGCAGCCGTCAGCGCCGGCGGCGATAGCCTGGGCACGATGGAAGTGGCCGAGGTCAACGTGACCGCAGCAAGAATGAAGGCAAAATGATTCTCCATATTGTGATGACGATTCCGTGTTGTGAACACTTGTGAACTCGCTCAATTACGAGTTGTTCTAGTCGCAATGTTGAGGACCTTACTAAAGAGCGGTACGTTCAATTCACGTGGGATCTGCGTCACCTCATCGCCAGCTTGGCCACGGCCTCGGGCCCGCCCCAGCCAAAGCGGAGCTGAACGAGGCCGGCAGCGGCGCCGAGCACGCCTCCGACGACGATGAGCACGACCTCGTCCTCCTTGAACACGGGATGCAGCAGGTTCTCGAAGTTGGACGGCGAGAGCTGCTGTAGCCGATGGCATAGCGTAGGCTCGATGCAGAGCCGCTCGGCGACGTACAGGTGCGTCGGATGGTGCATGGGCTCGCTGGCAAGGTCACGCAGCCCGTTGGCGGCGGCGGACACGACGGCGTCGGGAACAATGAAGGGCACGACGCGCCGCAGGAGCGCTTCGAATTCCGCACGGTGAGTCCCGTTGGCGAGCTCATCAAAGAGGCGGGGAGACGTGAGGACTCGCGCGGCGAGGAAGGCGGAGAACTCTTCGGACACCTCCTTCTGACGCTTCTCGAAGAGCCCCTGCAGCACGATCGCACCACCCAGCACCGGCGTAGGTTCTGCTGGCTCGAAGAGAAGCTTGATGGCAAGCCAATTGGTCACGTAGCCAACGAGCGCGCCGGCGGCCGGCAGCGTCCATGCTCGAGGGGCCATGGCCCACACGGCCGCCTGGCCGATCCCTAGGAGGAAGCCAAAGTACAATCCCGACTGCACCCTGCGAGACGCGCGCGTGCGCATGGGAACATGGCAGGCAGACGGTTAGATCGAGGGCGAGTCTGGGAGGGGTTCTGGATGTTCTTTGGTCGTAGCACAGGAAATCCAATTCGGATCGTCCTACCCTCTGGAAGAGATCGACGAGAACCTGCTTATCGCGCACAAATGCAGTCATCACGACCTGCTCCAAATCGAGCACCTCCTCAATCTCCGCTCGCAACGTGATTGCCACCGAGCGCAGCACTGGCCATAAAAAGGGCCGCAGGGCCCACGCCCACCACTCGCCGTTGGGCGCGTCACGTCGAATGGCCTCGAGCACGGGCGGCATCAACAGCGAGGCTAAATGGTTTGGATCGATTTTGGAGAAAGCCTCTCGCAGCGAGAGCAAATCGGTGGTGACAATCTCCGTGAGCTGTCGAGCCATCTTCTCCGTCCGAAACGGCACCACACCTTGCCAACCGAACAGCCCGTACGGCGCATCGTCGAACCGGTGCAAGTCTAGTCCGCGGTACTCGAGAGGCACAAACATCATCTTCACCCCCATCCAATTCGTTACCAAACCTACCCCCGCTGCCACTGTGGGTATGAGAGCGTACGCGCCGGGTCTGGCGGCAACTTCTTGGCCTATCCGCGTGAGGAGGCCCGCCGGTTGCTGCGCAGGGGTGCTGAAGGATGCCCGATGCCGGCAGCCCGCAGCAAGGCACCGAGCGCCTCGTTGCAGGATCGCGCGCGATAACATGGTCGGCGAGTCGGCGAAATGATGATGGTGTGCTGGAGACGCGTTGCGGCGGAGCGTCACTGAACCCCAACTCGAGACCGGTAAAAATACACCGGGGAGAGCCGGGACCGGTACAGTACTCCCTGCGGTGTCAAGTTGCGCCTGATGATGCGTGCAATTTCGTGTGAAACCTCGGTTGTGGGAATTTTTTTGTACAGGCGCGCCGCACCCGCATGTTGGCACTTGGTGATGCCCCGGACGATGGCATCCCTGCTGCCTACGCTGTGGTAGCTCAGGCGGACACCAGCTACGACATGGGTGCTGCTGCTGCTGCTATGCAATCTGCAATCGTTGCGACGGACGTCCCGGAGGTGCAGCAGCGTCAGGCTGCTCCACCGAATCCGGTCAGCACAAAGGCGCCGCAGGGGCTTTCAGTGGAACAGGTGATTGCACAGGCCGTGGCAGAGGGGCTGATGCTGCATGTCGCCAATACAAACACCGGCTACAAGGGCGTCTACCAACGCATCCCCAAGGCTACCAAGCGGGAAAGTGCCAAGGTGACCTACCAAGCCCAGCTCAAGGTGGACGGTAAGGTGCGGACGATTGGCAACTTCCCGTCTGCAGCGGAGGCGGCATTGGCGTATACGCGCACGCTGCGCGAGCTGGACCTGGCGGGCGTGCGCAAACGGCAAGGCCGGCCACGGGGCCGATCAACCAAGGATGACCAGGGTGGAGTTCGGCCGGGGATTTATGCCGCAGCTGACGCCTCTCTATCGCTCTCTCTTCAATCCCTGGCAGCTGGGTCCCTGCGCGTTCCGAGCGTCCTCCTTGCCGAGCGAGCGCCTCAATGAGCTGACAAGCGTGTACCCTACTTACGGCTGTTGCTACCCTCTCTTGTTCTCCATTCGACTTTGATGATGCGGCTCCGAGAGCATACTTAGGAGTCCGTTATCCTGCGAGGGTGGCCAGGCTGGGTGGGGAGCGGGTGGCGGCGTCTCTGTTGCGTCTCTGAAGAGGTTCTTGTTATGCATGGGAGATGAAATCTCGTAAATTCGCCACCCACCTCTACACATTGTATCCGGTTTTGTCGCGCCCGGGGCCCGGCTAAGCCGTAATAGGGGAACTAAGGCGTACGGGGCCCCGCCCCCGTTCGGCCCCCGGCCCCGCCCCGGCACGCCTTTTTGCTTTTAGCGCCGGTAAATAAACGCGCTGGCCCGGGGGGGGGGCGACGCGCCATTATTGTCACCCGAGAATTCGCCATATCCCTCCCCATACATGTACCTCTTTGGGTCAACCACTGAGTTCAAAATCAGGAGGTCAGGGGATTCTAGATCGGTGTGTGTCTGTGTGAATCCAGAGAGAAAGACACCCTCCCCATACCCCTTTGGATCAAGGCGTTGAGCACCTGTTCGCTGTTGCACCTGAGCCGGTCACCCGCATCCAACACGGATATCGGCCTCCTTGTGGGAAGTCGAGGAGTTTAGGTCATACGCGTTGTGTTGAACAGCATCCCTCGTCGGCACACGAGCCCAATGCTTGTGTGCTTTTGTGCTTGTGTGCTTGGGAAATCGACCTATGGACGAGATTCTCGTGACGGAACTGGGCGCGGCCGTGGCGGAGCTCACCCATCCATTTGGAAATCATGCATTCGTGCAGCCGCTGAAGCGGCGGGCAAACCTGCCAGTGCGCGCGCACATCGTCTACCGCGACTTTGATGAAGACGATGAGGCTGCCAAGGGAGAGGCGGTGCCGCTTGAAGATGGTGGACTCATTGATGAGAGTGATACCCCGGCAGCTATGGCTCACGCGCCCGCCGCCGCGGGCAAGCGCAAGCGTCCGCACATCGTCAAGTCGGTACGGCTGCCCAATTGGATGGATCTCGATCAGGAGTTGTTGCCATACGGCGGCCCGGTGCGCGCGCTCGTGGACACAGTGGTGAAGAAGACGACCAACGCAGTGATGCCTGATAAGCTCGACGCGATCGGTGGCATCGGCGAGCTCGCGGTGCAGCTGCGCACCGCGCGCCCCGACCAGCCGTACGACGACCTTCTGGCGAGTTTCGCGACGGCAACGCAGCAGCAGGCGGCCAAACGGCTGACGAGCGTGCCCGGCAAGGGCTACGTGTGTAAGCGCTGTGGCATTGCCGGGCACTGGCTCGAGCAGTGCTCCGCCGAGAAGCCGCCGCATGACCAGAAGCGGCCGCCTGTGCCGCCGCCCGAGAGCAAGTACATGTGCAAACTCTGCAAGGTGCCGGGCCATTGGATCGACCGTTGTCCGCAGAAGCGCAGCGCCGCGCTCGTCGGCAGCGAGCCCACCGGCACTGGCAACGCTGACGGCAGTAGCGGCGGCGGCGGCGGCGGCGGCCGAGGCGGCGCCGGCACGGCCGACGCGTGCCCACCTGCCCAGGACGACGCGTGTCCACCTGCCCAGGACTGCGCGCCGTCGGCCAAGAAGTCGAAGCATGGCACCAAACCGCCAAAGGGTTACTTGTGTGACGCGTGCCACGTGGCGAACGACCATTACCTCACGCACTGTCCGCGCTACGCTGAGTACAAGGCGGGGCCGCCGCCGAAGAACTATCTGTGCAAGCGGTGCGGCATGGCGGGTCATTGGCTGGAGCAGTGTACTGCATTAATTCCTTGGAAGGCCCACACGGCGGCGGATGGGCGGGCCGACAAGGACGTGCTGATCGTGGCAGGGGAAGAAGCTCGGGAGGTGGGCGAGGAGCTCGCAGAGTCCCTCGAGGAGCAGAAGCCCGAGGTGATCTCGACCATACAGCGCGTGGTGCAGCTCGTCGGTGAAGAGGCGAGTAGGCAGTTACTCGTGCAGACGTGGGCAGTTGAAGACTCGGGAGGGTTGCTCACGCTTGACGGCACCAACCGGCGGCGCACGCCGGGCGGCGTTTTCCTCTGGCTGGTCAAGCAGAAGCTCAACGAGGCGCAGCGGGCGCAGATTTTCTCGGCGCCACGGCCAGCGAAGCTAGAGGCAGGCTTGAGCGGAGTGCAGGGTGAGTGAACGGTGATGCAGACGGAGAGAGAGTCCACGCGAAGGCTCAGAACTGATGCGCACTTGTACGATAGACCAGACCGTGCACACAGAGACATGGTCCACTTTGACGCGCCTAGTGCTAGTAGACACGTGGGCGCACGTGTGCTCGCCTGGTTGTGCGGCGTCTGTCACGACTCACGTGTCTTGTGTGTAGTAAGTCAGTGTCGATTCTACAGCTGTCTCACGAGCTTCTGGCTCCATTTTCTGTACTCGGCACGACGTGTCGCTCGTGTGCAAATAGACGCCTGGCTCGTTCGGCTCACCTGTCGGACCTCTTGCCTTGCGTTCTCCTTCTCGCGCGTAGCGCGCGGGTTGAGCGCGACACCCCCGCCGCGTGCGGGAGACGACCGAGGACCGACAGGGGTGGAGCGCGGCGCTCACGTGAAGCTTTCCGCGACAGCTGGCGTGGCCGCACCTGGGCCAAGGCTTACCTCCTTCGCCTGTTTGCTCATCTGACCCCCCCCCGCTCGCGCGGCGTGGCTCACCTTGCTCACCTCCACACCTGGGCTGGCCGGCTCATCTGAGCCCCTGCTCACCTGGCGTGGGGCTCATCTGACCCCCTTGCTCACGTGGCTCACGCGTGGCTCACGCGTGGCTCACCTAGACGTACAGTGGTGCCCGGGTGCAAGCGATTCATGCATTCTAATCGTGTAAGGCAATTAGGGGATATAAATTAGTGGCAATCAGAGGCAGTTCGGGGCAATCAAAGGCCATCAGAGGCAATCAGAGGCAAAATTAGGGGGTGGCGAGCCGACCACAACGCGGAGTCCTTGCTCCTTGATCCTCGGACAATCTCGCGAGTACCTGATGAGGGAGGTCATCATCAGTCGTCATCAGTCGTCATCACGCGTCATCAGAGGCAATGAGAGGTCATCATGAGTCGTCTCTCTGAGTGGGGGTCGGAGCATGCGACCCTCAACCCCCACGCCATCTCAGCGACCACTGCTCCGTGGCCGGCGGCGCGGATAACGTGTTCATAACAAAAGGGTCCAGACCTTCAGACCGCGCAGTATCCGAACTGTTCACATCATCATTGTACAAATATTCACACCTGGCTCCGTCAATCAATGGACGCGGTTGAGGCACGTGAACTCGTCGAGAGGTGCCTGCCACGCTTCGCCTCCGCAGGTTTGCCGCCGCTGACGGCCCAGAGCATAGCCGAGGTGAAGGCGAAGAGCATTGCTTCACTCTGGGCGGGCATGGGCAGCGTGTTCAGACTATCCATAACGTGCCATGATCACCCACCGCTTTCCATTATCGCCAAGCGTGTCGAGTTGCCAGCCGTCTGCGATAGCATCGGAGACCAGCGAAAGAAGGACAGCTACGATGTGGAGGGAGCCTTTTATTCAAGGGGTCACGCCGAGCAGCTCATCGCCGCCGGTGCTGTAGTTCCGTTTCCGCTTCATGTTGAGCCACGGCGGGGCTCGGGTGTCACCATCTGCATGACGGAAGTTGAGGGCCACTCCAGCCTACCCGGCGCTTACCGGGCATTTCTCAGCTGGCTCGCAAAGCTTCACGCAACGTACTGGGGCGCCCGTGCTGATGAGGCATGCAATCCGACGGGGCGCCACGGTGGCTTGCAAAGGCAAGGATGCTACTGGCATCTAGACACGCGGCCCGAAGAGCATCAACGAATGAGCAGCGGCGGCTGGATGGGTCGGCTCAAGCTCGCTGCACGAGCCATCGACGCGCGCCTCAAGCAGGACCCCATGCAGTCCGTGTGCCACGGCGACGCCAAGGGCGCTAACATCGTATACGCCACCGGCAGGGCTGGTGAGGTGGTGCCGTTGGTGTACGATTTCCAATACTGCGGCAAGGCGGCGGTGGCCAAGGACCTCGCCTACTTTTTCAACGTCGAAGCGGGGCACGACGACGAGGCAGCCCTGCTGGCTCACTATCACACGACCCTCGCAAAGCTGCTAATCGCGCAAGGCGATACTCCGCCGTCGCTCGATGCGCTCAATACGGCGCTCGAGCTGGCGCTCTGCGACTGGCGGCGATTCTGCGAGATCGGCCTCGGTGGGTGGGGTGACGCCGCGGCAAATCGCCGTGTGCAGAAGGTGCTGGACCGGTTAGACGGCGGAGAAGCGCTGGCCACAGAGGAGGCTTACATGGAGGCGATGCGAGCTGCGTTCCCTGTGTAGCACGCGGTGACTTTATTCATGGTCTTTTACCCCGCATCCGGATTCCTCATGGGTATTTTCTGGAGTATTGGCCGGCCACAATTTCGCGGAATAAAAATCAACGTCACATGCGACGTCGCCGTGGGGCGTGTGGCTCCAGAACGCGCCAGACGGAGTGCCAGACGGGCCGATGGACGACGCGCACCTATCGGCCGACCGGAGCGCCATCTTTGCCTTCTTCGTACTGAATGCTATCGCGCTGCCTGCCGGATGGTTTGACAGTCAGGCCTTTCCCGCCACTTCGTCCACCACTGCCTTCGCCGGACGAGGTTTGCTGGTGGCGGGGAGCGCTTGCGTGCTGTTCGTCGTGTGCGAGCATCCGCGCTGGTACCGTCGACACCGCACGTTTGTGCTATCTACACTCTACACGGCGATGTGGCCGCTGCTGTGCACGGCCCACTTCTGCCTCCTATCCTGGGCCGAACGCCACAATAGTGTTGGCACGGCCGCCAACAGCATCGCTCTAGGCATCACATTGCACTTGATTCTTCCGCTCAATCCGAAGCGGGCTGCACTCGACTTGAGCGTGATATGCACGATCCTCGCCATGCACGCCGTCATCGCAGGGTACTACCTGGATGCGGAACCGGCAAAGCAGTTTGTTGGCGTGCTGCTGCTGATGATGTCGGGTGCGGCCGTGTTTCACACGCGCCTCTGCCCATACGTGGCGTGTTCTGACGCAGGTCAAGACGATGGCGATGCTGTCGCCGCCGAGCAAGACGAGCTCCTAGGGGGCAAGTCAGTGTCCGGGACAGTACGCAGCCGATTCCGATCCCGGGATGCGCTGGATCGCGAGAAGCGGTGCGGCTCACTTCTGCCAGAGCACAAGGGATCAAGCTGCCTTCGTCGGCAGCTTCATAGCATGCAGACTGAGTGCGACGATCAGCACAAAGAACTTGCAACTTCGCAGGCGGCATGTGACGGAGAGAAGGCGAAGCTCTCAGCATCCGTCAAGGCGCACGCCGGGACGCAGGCCGCATGTGACGCTGAAACGGCTAAGCTCTCGGCATCCGTCAAAGCGCACGCTGTGACGCAGGCGGCATGTGACGGGGAGAAGGCGAAGCTCTCGGCATCCGTCAAAGCGCACGCTGGGACGCAGGCGGAATGTGACGGGGAGACGGCGAAGCTCTCAGCATCCGTCAAGGCGCACGCAGAGACGCAGGCGTCATGTGACGCGGAGACGGCGAAGCTCTCAGCATCCGTCAAGGCGCACGCCGGGACGCAGGCCGCATGTGACGCGGAGACGGCTAAGCTCTCGGCATCCGTCAAAGCGCACGCCGGGACGCAGGCGGAATGTGACGGGGAGAAGGCAAAGCTCTTGGCATCCGTCAAAGCGCACGCCGAGACGCAGGCGGCATGTGACGGGGAGAAGGTGAAGCTATCGGCATCAGTCAAGGCGCACGCCGAGACGCAGGTGGAATGTGACGAGGAGACGAGGAAGCTCGTGGCATCGGTCAAGGCGCACGCCGAGACGCAGATGGAATGTGACGAGGAGACGAGGAAGCTCGTGGCATCGGTCAAGGCGCACGCCGAGACGCAGGTGGAATGTGACGAGGAGATGGCGAAGCTCGTGGCATCGGTCAAGGCGCACGCGTTAACGCAGGCCGAGGCCGAGAGCCAAGGCAACCGCGTGATCAACCACACCTCCAAGAGAGTGATGAGCAACACCTCCCTCATGTGCGAGCTTGCTCTGAAGCAGCTCTCGTCGTTCACGCTGAGCGAGACCGACGACGCGACACGCAGCGTGCTGCTCGAGCGGCTGCGGCGCACCCTTGCCGAGTCCATCGCAGGTTTCCACATGTGCAAGAGCGTACTGCTGCAAACGTCGATTATCAACGGCGAGTACCATCCAGTGCGCGAGGAGTTCACCCTGGAGCAGCTCTTCGAGCACCTCGGGCTGAGCGCCGCGTCGCGTGTTGTGATCGACGCAGCCGACACGCGCAGCATGCGTGCCGACAAGGCGCTGCTCACAAACATCCTGTTCAACGCGTCACAGAACGCGCTCGTGCACGGCGACCAGGTTGGCACTGTTCACCTGGGCGCCGTGCTGAGAGATGGCAGCCCTTCCTGCCTCACAGTCACCATCCGCAACGCCCCGGGCGTCAACCACGCAAAGCTCATCGCCTTTACGCAGTCCAAGGGCAATGCTGATTTGCTCGCCATCCGTGCTGGCGAGGGCAGCGCTCCGTCCAAGGATCAGAGTGCAAAAATCAGAGTGAATAGCTCGGAGCTGTGCAAGCCCTCGCGCGAGCTCAGTAAGATAGCTGTGGGCACTGTGGACTCGACATACCTCGGTCTAGGCGCCATCCTGCGAGACGCGCAAGCCTTCGACCCGCCCGCGCTCACAAGCCTAGCTATCGGCGCGCACGAGGTGGCCTTCTCGATCACGCTCGACGTGGTGCTGGTCGAGCACGATGCGTCCACTGCCGAGTCGCGCGTGCTGCCCACGGGCTTGGTCTTCGTGTGGCTGGACGACGACGACATGCCTCGGATCTACGCGGACGCAGTCCTCAGGGCGGCGAAGGCCAACAGGGAGGCGTCGCTCATCCTGGGCGAGACGTACGAGGAGGCGCGCACGTGCCTCGCGCGCGTGATGGAGCTCTCTGCGGCGCACGGCGACGAGCGCATGATCGTCCTCCTGGACCAGAACATCGACCAGTACCATGAGTGCGCCACCGAGGGTGTGCTACAAGGCACCGAGCTTTGTTGCGAGTTGCGCAGGCGCGGCTTCCGTGGCACGGTCGCTATCTGCTCGGCGAACGACGAGCCCAAGGACGAATACGAGTACCTCCAGGCGGGCGCCAACTTGTGCATAGGCAAGGGCCTAACGGGCGGACTCTCGACCATCCTCTCCAAGCTCGCCGACGCTCACTTCGAGACGCGTGAGGCGCTCTCCACAGGATGATGTGTCACTTGCATGGCTTTGACTACCGCGAGCTTGAGCTCCTCGTCAATGCCCTACGCAATCTCTGAGGGCTCAGGACCTCAGTCTCTTCACATACCCAATGAGGCTCTTCAGGCGCCGTGGGGGAATAAGGGCTCTTCGTCGGTGGCGGCGGCGCCGCGCCCGACTTGATCATCTCTCGCATGAAAAGTAGCTTCCTCAATGATCAATCATCGATGTAAAAGGTGTGTTGCTTTCTGGCTTGGCAGAATGGCAGAGGTCAGCATGCGCTCGAGGTCGAAAGGTGTGAACGTCCCCGCACCGCGCGCGCCCCAGTCGGGCGGGTGCACTTTTTTTGCAGGCGGGTGCCCTTGTTTTCGTCGTAGAGTTGTGACAAGAGTTGTGATTGTGATGTCGTGATGTGCTCGAGGCCTGGTCGCATTCAGACTGTATGACTGTTACCGTTCATGCGGTCGTTCAACTGGCCGACAGGTCCATTTAGTGGCATACAATGTATAAACGTGTCAATGATGACACCCTACACGCTTGCACTCCATGGCACTCCTGGTCGCCACGCACGATGTGACCGCCCACAAGCTTCGAAGTTCAGGATAGAAAGCAAGCGTGCTCCTCTTTCCCTCCAATGTTCGTCTCCACGGGTCGTACCAGGTTTCAATGGAGGCCCTGCTCCGTGCCTTTCGCACCAAGACTGCTTCGGAGCTAGGCCAGCCAGCCTACTGCGTGTTCTCGAACAAGGAGCTTGATGCCCTCGTCGCCGCCAGGCCGCAGTCTCTCGGCGACTTGCGCAATGTGCCAGGCTTCGGACCAGCGAAGATACAGAAATTCGGCGACGAGATCATTCGCATCGTCTGCGCGACGCCCGCACCCGCATCGGGGTCAAGCATGGGTGCCGTGCCCGAGATGCGATCCATCAGCGTGAAGCGCAAGCTCCCCGCCGCGTTTGGGGGTGCGAGCGCCCAACCTCCGACGAACCCGCTACCAGCGCCGCCCTCGGTCACCATCCCGCGGACTGCCCTGAACGATGAGCAACGCTTGGCGGCGGATCGCGTCCTCGGTGGCGAGAACTGCTTTCTCACCGGCGCGGCAGGCACCGGTAAGTCCTTTCTGTTACGGTACATCATACAGCAGCTCGAAGCCCGGCATCCGGGCGGCGTTGCCGTGACGGCCCCGACTGGCATAGCTGCGTCACACGTGCAAGGCGTCACGATCCACTCATGGGCGGGCTTCGGCCTCGGCAAGGGAACCATCTCCAAACTCGTTGACAAAGTCACCTCGAATGCGACGGCGTGCCAGCGCTGGAGTCGCGCGCATGCCCTGCTCATCGATGAGGTGAGCATGCTGGACTCCCACCTCTTTGACGCGCTCGACGCGATAGGTCGCGCTGTGTGTCCCGACGGCACACACCGGCCATTCGGTGGGTTGCAGCTGATCCTCTGCGGCGACTTCTTCCAGTGGGGGCTGCTGCGCCTCGAACCGATGAGCCCGCGCTCTCGGCCCCGGGCTCTTGGCACCGCGCGCTCGGCCCCACTTTCGGCCCCGCGTTCTCGGCGTTCCTTGCCCACGAGCCGCCCATGTGCGCATCGCATGCCCACGCCACCTGCTCTCTGACCAGCGGCGGCTCGCTCTTCTGTGGACAGGCTGCCCCCCGTCTCACTCGGAAATTACAGCCACGGATTCGCCTTCCAGTCGGCCGCATGGCGTGCCGCAGCCATCACAACCGTCGAGCTGCGTACGATCGTCCGTCAGCAGAGTGACGTGCAGTTCATCGACCTGCTTGGGCCGATTCGTCTCGGTCTGTGCGCGGCCGCGACGACGGCCGCGCTCGCCGCGTGCCACGTGCAGCTCAAGCCGCCGCCGCAAGACGGCATCATGCCGACGAAACTCTACTGCAAGAATGCAAACGTCGACGAGGAGAACACCACTCACCTCGCCGCGCTCCCCGGCGTGGCGCTCGTCTTTCCGGCCCAAGACACCTTCCGCGGGGCGCCCGAGGCAGAGAGCCAGCAGAGGCTTCTCGAGCTCATCGAGAAGAAAGCCGTCGGCCAGCTGCAGCTCAAGCTGGGCGCCCAGGTCCTCCTCACGAGAAACATGCCCGAAAAGGGCCTCGTAAACGGCAGCCGCGGCATCGTCCAGCAATTCGTCGGCGGGCATTACTGCGACGGTTACGGCGTGCCGCCAGGTGAATACACCGTCCCTCTAGTGCGCTTCGACAATGGCATCGAGCTGCTCGTCGTACCGACCTCCACTTTCCAAGGCGGCATGGGTGGCGCGCTCGTGCGCATCCAACTGCCGCTCAAGCTCGCCTGGGCGCTCACGGTGCACAAATCTCAAGGGATGTCGCTCTCACGCGCAGAGCTGATGCTGCACGATGCCTTCGACTACGGCCAAGTGTATGTAGCATTCTTCCTCCACTCCTCTCCTCAGCACCCCGTGCTCTCCTCCCTTCCGTTCACCCCCCTCACCTTCCCCCCTCAAGGTACGTGGCTCTCTCCCGCGTGACGAGCCTCGCGGGGCTGTGGGTGCGTGGCGGTAGCATCACACAGAGTGTCGTCAAAGCCCACCCGGATGTGCTTACCTTTTACCGCGCCATGGGCTGCCACGTGTGAGTTGAGAGCAACAGCAGCTGAAGGTGCGGCAGAGCTGTGCTCAGTGCTGCTGCTGCCGTTGATGGCGCGGGTCGGGCCGTCTTCTAGACCGTCTTCCGTCTTGGCGCGCGGACGAGCGTGTGGCGGGTGCTGCGCGGGTTTGTGACGAGAGAGTCGATGCCCTCCTTTACAGTACGACGTACGTGTGAAACAACACACATTGTCAAATTACCCCAGGTGGGCAGTTCATATTGCCAATTAGTAAGGACATAGACGAAACTGTGGGTCCGTCCTGCGCCTGTGGTAGGGCTCTTTGGGGCCGCCGATCTGGCCACCGTCGCGCCGGCCGCCCGCACAGCGGATTTCGGTGCGCCGCCTTTCGTGCATGGTGCGCGCATCCGCACAGAAGGCGCGAGAGGGCCTGCTTGCTCGTATCACAGACGGTGGCCTCGCATCGCGCACGGGAAAGCGCCAACTGAAGACGGAAGCCTTACGGTGTTTGAAACTGCCGTCGCTGCCGCAAAGCCGCTGCCAGAGTAGAAGAAGAGGAAAGAGCGAGCGCCCAAACCCGAGAAACCACCACCGCAGCCGGTGCGTTTCAACCTCTGCCTTGCACGGCATGGGCCAGCTAGGCATGGGCGTAGGCCTTGGCCAGCTAAAAGTCCTGATGCGGGGCGTAGTTCGTCGTGGACGCAAGCAAAACCTCTGCGTCAGCCTGCTGCTGCTGCCGCATGCGCCGCCGCCTCAGCCCGCCCTGCAGCCAGACGCCACCAGCGAACAGGACCAGCATCCCGAAGAAGACGGATGTCGTGATCCCGAGTTCGAAGAAGGCGGGGTCGGGCGATGAGGGAGGAGGTAGCGGCGAGGGAGGAGGCGGCAAGGACGGTGGCATGGGCATGCCGCTGCCGCTTTCGCCGCTGCCAAAGTCGCCGGTCAGAGCGTCCCATATGGTCGAGGCCTCCATCGCCTCCTCTCTCTTCGGAGGCCGGGATGAACCCACACCAAGGACGGACGACTAACGGTACAGTTTGCCGACACACGTCATGTCCAGTAGCTAACCTAAACTTCCAAACTTCCAAACTTCGCCGAAACGAGGTTTCTCAGGGCCCTTCCAAAAAAACGCTGTGTCGAGCTCTCGTTCGTTGCGAGCCTCCTGAATGCCGTCGCTGAAGGACCTGCTCGTAGCGCCCTTCACCGTCGCAGGCCGCATCAACGCGCCCGAGTACCACAAGGCCAAGGCTGTCGCACAAGGCTGCTCTGCCTCGGCGAGTGCTACGTGCACGCCGCTGCTGCCTGCCGACTACGACAAGCTGCTGCTGGAGCTGCGGGTGAAGCACGGCGGCCCCGCCTTCCTGCACACATCGGGCGTCGTTGTCTACTCCGCAACCGTGGGCTTCATCGGCGACGAAATGAAGCTCATCACGTGGCTGGAGCGCCATGGCATCTACGACGCCGGGGGGGCGCTGAACGTAAGGATGAGCTGGGACGTGGTCGCGCAGACGGCGTACATGGATCTGCTGTGCGACTCGGGCCTCACATTTGGCTTCATGGAGATGTCGTACGGCGGTAACGTGATCGGCCGCCTTGTGTTCGAGCTCTTTCCCGACGTCGCGCCCAAGACGGTCGCAAACTTCCTCGCGCTGTGTGAGGGCGTCGAGGGTGGCGTGGGGTATGTGGGCACACCGATCCATCGCATGAAGAAGGGCGGCTGGATGCAGGGTGGCGACGTCAAGTCGGGGAAAGGCGACGGCGGCGCGAGCGCGTCGGGCGCGCCACTGGCCGACGAGAGCTTTCATGTCGAGCACAGCGAGGCCGGCATTCTCGGCATGTGCAATGACGGTCCGCACACGGCACAGTCGCAGTTCTACGTGACATTCGCACCGAACAAGGGCTTCGACAAAAAGTACGTCGCATTCGGCAGGCTGATCGACGGCTTTAAGCTGCTCTCGTTCATCGAGTCGATCGACGTGCTCAACGAGCGTCCCAAGAGTGATCTGATCATCTCCGACGCCGGCCGCGTGAGCAAGAAGCAACTCGAGATGAACATGCTTGATGAGGACGAAGCGGCGATCAAGCTGCAAAGCCATATCAAGGGGCGCGCAGCGCGCAAGGAGGCGCAAGAGCGCAAGCAGGCGGCCAAACGCGTCAAGATGGAGAAGAAGATGGCGCAGGAGCGCATGGAGAAGAAGGAGCAGGAGGAGGCGGCGGTCAAGATGCAGGCGATTAACCGCGGCCGCGCCCAGCGCAAGGCGAATAAGAAGGGCATGCCGGGCGACTGAGTCAGCGTAGCCGATGGAGGAATCGCGTCCTCTCTCTGTCTCTCTTTCTCAGCGGCTGAGCCGGCGCGGGGTGGCCGCGCGCGCGATGTACTCTACAGGGAGACGAAAGAAAGGGGTGAAAGAAGGGTGTGCGATGCGGCGCGCGGGCTCAGGGTGTATCGCGCGTTCCTCTCTAGGAGAGCGACCGGCTGTTGCTCATCTGAAGGCTGTTCTCTTGCTCCAGCATCTTAGTGGCCCATGCGGCTGGGGACGCCTGCGTGAGGTGCAGTGTGTGTCGGCGATTGGAATAAAATTGGAAGCAACGACGGGCCCGCGCCGCCGGCCGCCGGCCCGCCGGCCGGGCCGCCGGCGGGCGCGGGCGCGCGGCCCGGAGCGCTTGGATGTTGATTTTTGAATGAACCTATGTACGCTTATGTACGCCCCAAGCGCCAAATTGACGTAAAGGCCTAAAGGTAAAGCGTGTCGTTAAGTCAGATAGTGATAAGTCTTAAGTGTCGTAGTCGTCATGACCAAGATCGATGACCAAGATCGTCATGTTTCCTCGATGACCAAGAGAGATCGGGGCCCAGCCCTGAACACTGAAAGGAAGGTCACGCTCTCGTACGCTGCTTCAGAGTTCTTCGCGACAGAAGACTGTAGACAGGATCCGTAGTTACATGTAGTAAACTTACATGTAGCTGTTTCGAAACGCCGTGGTGGGCGCTGGGCCAAGTCTCGCGTAACGGTGTTTCCTTACGCCCGGGTGAGGCCGTCCCGACGCTCGGAGCACGCTGCTGCGCGGCCTTGAGCGCGGCTCCATGATCGTGGACTTTCCCGACATGCAAGGCTCGCAGCTGGCAGCCAGCCGACTCCAAGCGCTCGAGCGCGAGATTGCTGAGTTATCGCGGCGAGACCAGGAGCTGGACCACCAGTTGGCAGGAACGGGACTCCAGGCGAGCAAGCTCAAGCCGCCACCGAGTAAATCGTCGAAACGTTCGGTGGCAAGTATGCTGCTCCGATCACCCAACGACGTCACCAAGCTTCAACTCGCTTCGCACAACGCCGTAGAAACCGCTCTTTCCTCCTTGAGAGGCTCGCTGGGAGGGCGAGAAGCGTGGAAAGGGCCCAACAGTCCGAAGCGCTCGCCGTCACGCCCACGCAAGGAGCCTGTGCGACGCGAGCTAGACCTGACCACGGAGGGCAAGCAGGACGCCTTGAGCACCAAGCCCTCGACAGCCTCAGATGCGGCCACGATTCTGCAGGAAGCCCTGGTGCGAAACCGGGTCACTTCTATCGCGTTACGGCTGCCACCCGACTATTTTGGGGAGCTGAGCGAGGCCATCACCGGCCTTCGCGACGAGTGCGAGGCCACGGCGGACGCCGCATCGTTGCCCCGCCAGGCGGTCATCTTGCTGCGCAACAAAGTGAAAGGCTTCCACAGGCGCTGTGCAGGCGTGCTTGGCCTTACGGAGAAGCTCCTTGGCTACTTGCATGCGCGCGCGGCGCGTGAGGCGGTGGTGCAGCGCGAGCTGCTCCGGGTGACATCTGCAAACGTCATCCGGCGGCATACCCTCGCAAAGCTCGCCTTTCGGCGTGCGTGGTCGCAAACGGCGCGCGAGAGTTGGGATCGCCTCCGGAGGCACGCGCTCGCAGGGATGAGCCTCCTGCGCGCGATGAGCCGTCGGAGCCACCTCGAAGCAGGCCGCGCGTGGTGCACATGGATGGAGAACGTGCAGCAGCAGCGCGAGCAGCGGCGGCTGCTGCGCAAGGGTGCGCAGTACCTGAGAGGCGATCTGCTCGCGCTTTCGTGGAGCACTTGGCGCGAGTGTGCGAGCGAGCGCAGCGCCATCGCGTGCACGCTCTCGCTCGCGCGTGCTGCCTTCGCGAGGTTGCACCACCAAGCACTCGCTCGCGGCTTTGCCCAATGGGCGTACACAAGTGCGGAGCAGGCGAGGTGCCTCGAGTCGCTCGAGCGCACGGCACGCGCGTGGCGATGGCGGCATGGCATGACAGCCTTTCGGACTTGGTGTCTCGTCGCACTCAAGGGCTCGCACTCACGCCATCTCGTGTTGTCGACGATCCTCCGCTTGATGCATCGGCACCTCGCCGCGAGGTTGCATGCATGGCGGCGCGCGCACCGCGCAGCCCTCGCGCTACGCCGGGGGCTCGCTCGATTGCACCGAGCTGAGACCGTGCGAGCATGGTACTCGTGGCGAGACTTTGTGGGCGCTTGCACGGCGCGCCGGGACGCGATGCAGCGGTGCGTGCGGCACCTGATGCACCGTGGGCTCGCGTCGTGCTGGGCGCCGTGGGCCGACGCGGCTGTGGAGGGGAAGAGGTGGCGCGCTGCGATGCGCCGCTGCCTCGCGCGCCTTGTCCTCTGCGAGCTGTCACGCGGGTATGTGAAGTGGATGACTAAGAGCCGGGCGCTCACGAGAGCGCGCCGGAGAGCCGCCCGCGCTCTCGATTGCCTCCTCCATCAACAGCGCGCGCACGGGCTGCGTCGCTGGAGGGAGGTTGCGTACGATCAGAGGGCGATGCGGCGCGCGTGGCAGACGATGGTGCTTGCGGAGAGGACGCGTGCTTGGCGTGGGTGGCGTGCAGCTTCCGAGAAGCAGAGGGAGACCTTGGTCTCGATGCGTCGCTGCGTGGGCTCTCTGATGCACCGCCATCAGGCGCATGCTTTTGATGCATGGGCGGAGGCGGCCTCAGAGAGCCGCACACAGAAAGCGGGCATGGAGCGCTGCCTCGCCCACCTCACGAGCAGTTTACTTGCTCGTGGATGGGTTTCGTGGGCCGAGGCCGCCGCTGCCAGCATCGCAAGTCTCGAGGGGATGCGGCGCAGCCTGGCACGTTTCCTGAGCAGCCGACTCGCGCGCAGCTGGGACGCGTGGGCGGAGGCGGCTGCCATCCAGAGGGCCGAGCGTGCCGCCATGACGCGCTGCCTCACGCGGCTCCTTAACAGTCGCCTCGCCGACGGTTGGGACGCATGGGCGCACGGAGTCATGGTGAGCAGGCAGCGCCATGCGCGCCTTCGGCGTTTCTTCTCGCACCTGATGAACATTCGCCTCGCGGCTGGCTGGTCTACGTGGACGGAGCAGGCTGGTGCGCTGAGCACCAATCGGGAAGCCATGCGCCGCTGCCTCATCCGCCTCATCGAGAGCCGTCTCTCGGATGGCTGGGAGCAGTGGAAGCAAACGGTTCAGGCGCAGACGAGTGCTCTGCAGCACATGCGGCGTGCCCTTCAGAGCTTCCTTCAACGCCACCTGGCGCCGAGCTGGGAGCAGTGGACGCGGACGGTTCAAGCGCAGACGATCGCGCTGCAGCAAATGCGGCGCACCCTCCAAACCCTCTTCCAGCAACAGCTGGCCATGAGCTGGAGGTGCTGGGCAGCGTACTCGAGCAAGCGCGTGCACTCTCTCGCATCAGTGGCCCAAGTGGCGCGTCGCTGGGGTGCCGTCTCGACGGTGCGTGCCTTGGCAGTCTGGAGAGAGCGCATGACCATGTGGAAGCGCGCGTGCGTCTATCTGCGATGCACGGAGCTTCTGCGCGCCTTCCGCACCATGGCTGACGAGGCCACGGAAGAGATGCTGCGCAAGATGAGGCTCACTCGCACGGAACGCGCGTTCCACGCGCTCTTCGCCTCGGCTACCAGCCGCGCATCCAGCCGCGCATTCCACACCATGGTCCACTACTGCCACCAGCGCGCGGCCGCAACAACGAGCTTGCGCCACGCCGCAGCCTTCCTTCGAGGTGACGGCCTCGCGCGCGCTTGGCATAGCCTGCTCGAGGTGCGCTCCATCGCTCTCAACGAGAATATGCGTCGCATGCGGGGGCTCGCCTATGTTCTGCGACGGCAGCTCGCCCTCGCGTTTGCGCGATGGCGCTTTGACTTCCAGGGTCACTTTCGTGTGGCGATGCTGCGTCGCATCGCTGGCCGCCTTGTGCACTGGCGTATACACCGGGCACTGGACATGTGGAACAGTCTTGCCCAGCAGAAGTTGCTGCTTCGATCGGCGGCCCTCCGATTCATAAACCTAGCGGCTGCCTTGGCGCTGTCCCGGTGGTCCGAAGTGGTCCGGGATTGGGACGCCGCTCGCAGCTCACTCCGTGCATGTATCGTGCGTTACTTGCATACGGAGCAGGTGCGTGCATTCTTGGCGTGGGTATGCCATGCCTCCAGAACTGCCGAGACGGCTCGTATGCTGCGTGCGGCTGTGGCGATGTTCACTCGACGCGACATGGTGGGCGCCGTCCGAGCATGGCAGAGCGCGTGCCGGGCTGCGGCAACGCTCGCACACGCGCTGAGCGCCTTGATGGATCGGGACCTGCTGTGTGCGTGGCGCTCGTGGTCTGAATGGCACGAGAGGCGAGCAGCTGTGCTGCGGCAGGTGCGTAAGATGATGGTGAAGCTGACAAACAGCAAGGCGGCGCTTGCCTTAAGCAGGTGGTACGAGGCGGCGGAGATGCAGGCGGCTCAGACGGCGGCGAAGGAGCACTTCGGCCGTTTCATGACTCATCTGATGCATCGCGGCATGAGCCGGGCGTGGTTGCAATGGAGCTCGTCCACGTCAAAGAGGCTCCACGTTCGCTCGGCGCTCCGTCGCGCAGTCACGCGTATGACGAGCTTCCAGCTGTCACGTGCGTGGCAGGCGTGGGACGTTTTGACGGTTGCAAGGCTCACTGCGTTGCACAAGCTGCGTGCGGCTGTGGCGATGTTCACTCGACGCGACATGGTGGGCGCCGTCCGAGCATGGCAGAGCGCGTGCCGGGCTGCGGCAACGCTCGCACACGCGCTGAGCGCCTTGATGGATCGGGACCTGCTGTGTGCGTGGCGCTCGTGGTCTGAATGGCACGAGAGGCGAGCGGCTGCGCTGCGGCGGGTACGCAGAACGATGATGAAGCTGACAAACAGCAAGACAGCTCAAGCCCTGAGCAGATGGTACGAGGCGGCGGAGATGCAGGCGGCTCAGACGGCGGCGATTGATCGTCTTCGCCGCTACCTGTATCGTTTGATGTACATCGGCATGAGCCGGGCGTGGTTGCAATGGAGCTCGTCCACGTGGCAGAGGCTCCACGTTCGCTCGGCGCTCCGTCGCGCAGTCACGCGTATGACGAGCTTCCAGCTGTCACGTGCGTGGCAGGCGTGGGTGGTACGGATAGCCATGCAGGTGAATCATAAGCTTCGCGCAAGCTTCATCATGCTGGCCCTTCAGAAGCGCGGTCTCGCGCTCTCATGGCGTACTTGGGAGGATTTCACATATGATCGGGTGACGTCGCAAGGACAGCTACGCCAATCCGCCAAGCGGATCTTCTATCATCAGGCTTGGATTGGATTCTGCCAGTGGCATGCATTCTGCGCCTCGAGGGCCGATCAGAAGGTTGTCATTCTGCAACTCCGTCGCGTCATGACCCTCTTCCTCCACCGCGACCTCACGCGCGCGTGGCAGAGCTGGTCAGCTCGCATTGTGAATGCGATGCATGTACGGGCCGCCGGGAGTTGTGTCATCGCCCGCATGCTCAATGGCGAGCTTACGCGTGCCTGGGTGTCGTGGGCGGCAGCCGCGTTGATCCAATCCCATGCGCTTCAAGCCATGCGGGCATGTGTGGCGATGCTCATGCAGCGTGGCCTCGTCCTCTCCTTCAAGCACTGGCACCACAAGTGCCAAAGCTCAGCGAGATTGGCAAAGGCGATCCATCGCATGCTCGAGGGTGAGCTCGTTTGGGCGTGGCACTCGTGGGTGGACTGGCACGGCTTGCGTGCGCTTGAACTTCAGAAGGCGCGTAGGACTTTGTTGCGCCTTGCCAACAACAAAGCTGCGAGAGCGCTGCAGCGTTGGTGTGAGGCCGTGGAGGCCAAACATTCGCTCAACCGGACACTCGAGACTATGGCGTGCTTCATCCGCAGTCTCATGCGGCACAACATTCAGCGGGCATGGCGCTCGTGGTCTGAGTGGCACGAGAAGCGAGCGGCTGCACTGCGGCAGGTGCGTAGGACGATGATGAAGCTGACAAACAGCAAGGCGGCGCTTGCATTAAGCAGATGGTACGAGGCGGCGGAGATGCAGGCGGCTCAGACGGCGGCGAAGGAGCGCTTCGGCCGCTTCATGACTCATCTGATGCATCGCGGCATGAGCCGGGCGTGGTTGCAATGGAGCTCGTCCACGTCAAAGAGGTTCCACGCTAGCTCGACGCTCCGTCGCGCAGTCGCACGTATGTTGAGCTTCCAGCTGTCACGTGCGTGGCAGGCGTGGGACGTTTTGACGGTTGCAAGGCTCACTGCGTTGCACAAGCTGCGTGCGGCTGTGGCGATGTTCACTCGACGCGACATGGTGGGCGCCGTCCGAGCATGGCAGAGCGCGTGCCGGGCTGCGGCGACGCTCACACACGCGCTGAGCGCTTTGATGGATCGGGACCTGCTGTGTGCGTTGCGCTCGTGGTCTGAGTGGCACGAGAAGCGAGCAGCTGCGCTGCGGCGGGTACGCAGGACGATGATGAAGCTGACAAACAGCAAGACAGCTCAAGCCCTGAGCAGATGGTACGAGGCGGCGGTGCTTGGCCGTGGGCAGGCAGAGCTGACAGGGCGTCTTATCGGCGTGATGCATCATCTGATGCATCGCGGCATGAGCCGGGCGTGGTTGCAATGGAGCTCGTCCACGTCAAAGAGGTTCCACGCTAGCTCGGCGCTCTTCTTCTCTTCTCGACGCGCAGTCGCACGTATGTTGAGCTTCCAGCTGTCACGTGCGTGGCAGGCGTGGGTGGTGCAGGCGGGTTCAAGGCTCACTGCGTTGCACAAGCTGCGTGCGGCTGTGGCGATGTTCACTCGACGCGACATGGTGGGCGCCGTCCGAGCATGGCAGAGCGCGTGCCGGGCTGCGGCGACGCTCGCACATGCGCTGAGCGCCTTGATGGATCGGGACCTGCTGTGTGCGTGGCGCTCGTGGTCTGAGTGGTACGAGAGGCGAGCGGCTGCACTGCGGCAGGTGCGTAGGACGATGATGAAGCTGACGGGCAGCAAGGCGGCGCTTGCCCTTCGCAGATGGTGCGCAGCGGCGGAGATGCGGGCTGCTCAGACGGCGGCGAAGGAGCGCTTCGGCCGCTTCATTACTCATCTGATGCATCGCGGCATGAGCCGGGCGTGGTTGCAATGGAGCTCGTCCACGTCAAAGAGGTTCCACGCTAGCTCGGCGCTCTTCTTCTCTTCTCGACGCGCAGTCGCACGTATGTTGAGCTTCCAGCTGTCACGTGCGTGGCAGGCGTGGGTGGTGCAGGCGGGTTCAAGGCTCACTGCGTTGCACAAGCTGCGTGCGGCTGTGGCGATGTTCACTCGACGCGACATGGTGGGCGCCGTCCGAGCATGGCAGAGCGCGTGCCGGGCTGCGGCGACGCTCGCACACGCGCTGAGCAGCATGATGTGCTTGCAAGTCTCATACGCATGGCGCTCGTGGTCTGAGTGGCACAAGCGCCGAACGGGCGCGCTATGGCGTATGCGCGTGGCGGTGATGAAGCTGACGGGCAGCAAGGCAGCGCTTGCCTTTAGCAGGTGGTGCGAGGCGGCGGTGCTTGGCCTGCGCCAGGCAGAGCTGACAGGGCGTCTAATCGGCGTGATGCATCGTCTGATGCACCGCAGCATGAGCCGCGCGTGGACCAGCTGGAGCTCGGACTCGTCCAAGTCGGCACACACTCGCGAGATTATGTCCATGACGCTGTATCTACTGCAGCAACGCAATCTTAAGAAAGGCTTCCGGCATTGGCAGCAAGTCATGGCGGCGGTCGGGCGTCAGCGTCGTCGTTTGGTTGCCAACCTCTTCCAGTCACCGGTTGCTCGAGCGCTGCGCGCCTGGCGTTCGACAGCTGCGGAAGGCAACGAGAAGCTCCAGAAGGTGCGCCGCGGTCTGGTCTATCTGATGAGTCGCGAGCTCGTTGGTGCTTTCAACCTCTGGGTGCATCGCGCGACCGCAGCGTCGGTGATCAGCAACGCGGTGCTCTTCATGCTCCAGCAGCACGGTCAGCATCACGTCCTCGGGTGGGCGTATCGCATTTGGCACTCAGCGGCGACAAAGAGCAGCTACGCCAGCTGGGCGCTTGGAAATGCATGCGCGCGCATGGTGCGCACCGAGCAGCTGCGTGCGTGGCTCTCATGGATTGATATGGCGCAAGCGAGGCTCGAGGCCCTGCGCAAACTGAGTCGGGCTGTTGGGGTCATCGTGCACCGCGAGGCGGCGCTTGCCTTCGGCGGCTGGTCTGAATGGCACAAGCGCCGAGCGGGCGCGCTGTGGCGTATGCGCGTGGCGGTGATGAAGCTGACGAACAGCAGGGCAGTACTTGCCTTTAGCAGGTGGTGCGAGGCGGCGGAAGAAGCCGCCAGGAGCATTGAAGAGCGAGCCGTCCTAATGTGGACCTGCGGCGGGCTCGGCCGTGCATACCGTACTTGGCGCTCAGTGGCCACCCAGAGGAGCGACGCAATCGGGGTGCTCAGAAACGCTTGTTTGCGCATCATGCGCGGCCAGCAATTGCGGGCTTGGCAATCGTGGGTGCTCCTTGCGCATGCGAGGCTGGTGGTCCTGGAGAAGGCGCGGCGGGCGATGGAGACGCTCACGCGCCGCGAGCTGGTGATGTGCTATAGGCAGTGGCTCGCGCATCACTCGGCTCGAGCCGATGCTTTGGTGAGAATCCTCTTGGTTGTGATGAAGCTGGTCCGCGACAAGTCGGCGCTCGCCTTTCGCCGATGGCGCGAGGGCGTGAGGGCGAGCATGACAGCGGCTGCAAGGAAGGCAGGGACGGCGAGTCAGCTCAGCCGTGTCGTGCGCCACATTCGGAATCGTGGCCTGGCTCGCGGGTGGCAGACATGGCACAAACACACGGCGTACGTCGATGATGCCCACGCGGTGCTTGCTCGTGCGTTCGCCCATATGCGAAGCGTGCACCTGTCGCGTGCGTGGCAGACGTGGCTTGACAAGTCGGCGGCGCAGGGCGCCGCTCTGCTCACACTCTCTGTGGTGCTTCGTCGGTTCATGAACTTTCAGCTCTCTCGCTCGTGGAAGCGATGGTGCTCTGCGTCCGTTGAAATCACAAGCGCACTCGACTCACTCGATCGCGTGCTTCTTCGATGGATGAGCTTTAAGGTCTCGCGAGCATGGAGACGATGGTGCTCTATGTGCCTCGGAATTACAAGCGCACTCGAGTCGCTCGATGGCGCCGTGCGGCATCTGCTGCTGTGGCACAAGGCTCGCGCCCTCCGTAGCTGGCAGAGTTGGCAGCAGGCTGCGACCAAGGCGGCCTTTGCCATTGAGCTGCTGCGCCAGAAAGAGCAGTTGAGCCGATGTCGTGCGTGGCAGCAGTGGCAGCGCGTGGTGGCCATCAGCCGAGCTCAAGAGCTCAAGAGCGTCTTGCTGTGCCGCATCCTACGCTCCCTCATGCAACGTGATCTCTCGCTTGCTTGGAATGGCTGGGTACAGGCTTGTACGGCCGCAGCCTATGCCGAGCACGTGTTGTTCCGGGCAGCACAGCGGCTGCTAAGAGGGGGCATGGCCCGGGCGTTGAGTACGTGGGCTAGCGTTACCGATGCGCAAGCGAGGATGCGCACCTCGATTGCAAGGCTCACCCAACTCGAGAAGGTCAGCGCCTTGAGGCACTGGGCACGGCAAGTAGAGGCCGAGTTCACTGCGTTGCACAAGCTGCGTGCGGCTGTGGTGATCTTCACTCGACGCGACATGGTGGGCGCCGTCCGAGCATGGCAGAGCGCGTGCCGGGCTGCGGCGACGCTCACACACGCGCTGAGCGCCTTGATGGATCGGGACCTGCTGTGTGCGTGGCGGTCGTGGTCTGAATGGCACGAGAGGCGAGCGGCTTTTCTCGCCACCACGGAGCGCTTTGGGGGGCGGTGGGGTCATCGCCAGGTTGCGCACGCGTGGAACACGTGGCATGGGGAGTGGGCCGCCCGGCTCGTCGCCCTCCAGCGTGCGATCTCGCGTATGAAGAATAGCAAGTTGGCACGTGCGTGGCAGACGTGGCTCCTGCTCACGCGTAACCTGAACCCCATCCGCCAAGCCATCGGGTTCATGCAGAACAACCAGCTCGCTCGCAGCTGGCGGCGGTGGATGGCCATGCTGGCCGAACGCAAAGAGGCGACTGACCGGCTGTCGTACGCGGCAAAGGCGCTGCTCAAGCGTGGCCTCGCCCGTGCGCTACGGAGCTGGCAGGCCTGCCTGCACCAAGCCACTCGCTTGCGTGGCATCGTCACTCGATGGCTTCAGCGCTCGATGCTTCGCGGCTGGATCCGCTGGCGCCAGTGGTATGAGCTGCGTACCGAGACGCTCGGAGACCTACGTCGCGCCGTCATCCGGCTGCATAACGACCGCAAGGCGAGCGCGCTGGACAGTTGGCGTGCGTCCATCCGGGAGCGCTTCCAAATGAGAGACATGCTGGCGCTTGCTCTTGTGCGGTGGCGCCACAATGAGCAGTGGCGTGCGATGGATGGCTGGGTCGACTTCGTGTCTACGAATCTCGAGCTGGTCGGTTTGGCAAGATTACTCGGCCGTAAGGCTGGGCTGCGGCACGGTCTCAACTTCCTTAATTTCAGGAGCTCCAGCGAGTGGCAGCTGATGCGAGGCCTGCGCGGCTGGAAGCGATCCACCCTCCTCAGGCAGCTCTATGATACGCAGATGGAACAGCTCCTCAGCAAGCACAGCGTGGTGCGACGTTGGATCTACCAAAAGTTCTTGAGACGCGCGTGGCGTACATGGTGCAGCCATTGCACGGTCGAGGTAGAGGTCCAGAACGTGCGATCGCAACAGAATGCTGCGTTGGCTGATCCACCGACGGCTTCGCGCCCAAGAGCGCCCTTATCGCTGGCAAGAGCACCCTCCTTCGTGACGAACCCCTCCTTCGTGACGAAGAGTGCCGCCGTGCAGCAGAGCCTTCCACAGCTCCAGACGGGAGCATCTGCACCGGCAAGGACGGCCGCGGCCGCAGGTGCCATCGCACGTGCGCGTGCGCAGGTAGGCATACCGATGGAGGCGAGCACTCCGCCAACGGTAGGCATACCGAAGGCGAGCACTCCGCCAACGGTAGGCATACCGAAGGCGAGCACTCCGCCACCGCAGCAGCAGGCGGTGGCCGAGAAGGTACCGGCAGCCAAGGCCAATGCGGCGGCGGCCAAGTCTAAGGAAGGGCACGCCCTGAACGAGATGGCCGACTTTGCCGGAGCGCGTGACGCCTTTGACGAGGCCTATCGCATGTGTCCTCGAGACGGCGAGTTTGCGAAGCAATCTGCCATCTGCCTCTTCTCCGCTGGCAACATGGCTCTCAAGGCGAACGACATCCTGGGCGCCAAGGCCCGGTACGATGAGCTGCTCGGACTTGCATCGCTCGACGGTGCCCTTCGTGCCAAAGTGCTCGAGAAGGCGGCAGCGGTTGTGGAGGCAACGGCGGCGGCTGCCAAGGCGGCACCAGCCTCTGCACTGCGCAGTGCCGTGCCTGCGCCCGTCCGCGCGCCTGCAGGCATACCTGCACGTGCACCTGTGCCAGCGCCAGCAGCGGCCGCCGCTCCTTCCCCGGGTGGGGAGCTGTCAGGGTCGGAGAACACGTGGCTTCGTGGCGCTGTCAACGAGCTCGTCACAGGAATGGGCCTCAGAGAGGATCGACGGTCGCGCATGGTGGCTGGCTCGGCTGAGGCGGCGCTAGAAGTGGCTGCTGGGGCCTTCGCGAAGGCTGGAAAGGGCGCGGCCTTGACAAAGACCGAGCGCGCCCTTATCGATATGGGATTCGATCGCGAGAAGGTCGTTGCCGCCGCCGCCGCCGCGGATGGCGACTTCCAGAAGGCTGTGAATATCCTCTTTCTGGAGAAGGCCTCGAGCACGCCGCGTCCCTCTCCTAATCGGGGCACGCAGTCTAGCGCTTAAGCGCTCAAAGCAACCCTCGCAGCGATATGCAATCTCATCGCAACCAACGCATAAATACAGCTCTGAGCTATACGAGTTACGACCCCTAGTTACAACAAACACCCTGAGAGGGGTCGCGGCGATGACGCAGCGTAGACCGTATAGTGTGTAACGCAATTTCTGTGGCGGCAATTGATATCATATATGAAAAGGTTTAAACCGAACACTCTCCGTCCCATGCTGCTCCGTCGCACGGTCTCGGGCGTCTGCCGGGTGCACTCTCTGTCGGCTCTTGCCACCGCGCACCGCCACCCGCGGCGGACAGACGAGATTATAAACTTTCCGTCCCGTAACGGACGTCCGCTAGTCCGCGCATTCAGCGGAGCCGCGTTTGATAAATCTTTTCTCTCGAAGTTTGCTGTGAAACAGAAATTCCTCGGATCGCGCTCCCGAACCACAAATGGGCGCAGGAGCGTCGCTGGAAGACTTGGAAAACGGCCGTTTCCCTGGTGGTGGGTTCCCTGGCGGCGGGTTCCCTGGTGGTGGGTTCCCTGGTGGTGGATTCGCAAACGGCTCAACAGCGGCTGATGGTGAAGACCGAGGACGCGACTTCTACGCCATCCTGGGTGTCAGTCGCGATGCCTCCGAGGAGGACATAAAAAAAGCATATCGTAAGGCCGCAGTGAAATGGCACCCGGACAAGTGGTCCGGCAAGCCGGAGTCGGAGCAAAATGAGGCTACGGAGAAATTCAAGGCGGCCGCCGAGGCATACGAAGTGCTCTCCGACAAGGAGAAAAAGAGCTTATTTGATCGGTACGGTGAAAATGGGCTGAAGGCGGGCGGTGGTTTTAGGTCGTCAGCAAGCAGTGGCATCGTGCCGATGGGTGCCTTTCCGGGCGGCGGCGTGTTTATGAGCAGCTGCGATGGCCCAGGCGTGCGCGTTTCATTCACAATGGGAGGCGGCATGAACAGCATGCGTGCCGAACAGATCTTTGCTGCTTTTTTCTCGGGCGGCGACCCTTTTGCGGGTTTGGACGACGACGACGACATGGGCGGTTTTTTGCGGCGTCGTTCGCAGCCGCCTCAGCAGCCTCCGCCGCTTCGCGCGGACCTCCTCCCTCGCGAGACGAGCGTCAAGTTAGTGGGGCTGAGTAGCCCTGAGCTCAATGAGAGCACGGGCACGATTGTAGGCTTCGATGAGGAAAGGAGGCGGTACATGGTACGGTTGCGTAACTCGAGCACCGGCCAGGTGGCCGATGTGGCCGTCAAGCCGCTGAATGTGCGCCAGCTCATCTCTGGCGCCATCCTCGACGCGTCTGCGCGCTCCAAATTTGGCCTTGAGGGGAGCGTCTCGGGCACCGCCGTGTACGACAGCATCGGCGCAGTCTACACGGTCACTGACCTGCAGCCCCCGACGGGCGACTACAAGTCTCTCAAGGTGAAGCCAGAGAACTTGATCCTGCCCGCGGGCACACGCGTGAACGCCTCTGGACTCAACAGCCGCCCAGAGCTCAACGGTAAGCCGGGAAAGATTGTGAGCTCCGAGGGGAGTGAGCGGTACGTGGTCGAGATGGCCGGCTCGTTCGAGCAGCTCAAGCTCAAGTTTGGCAACGTGGTCGCGCTGCATGGGTACAATCCATATGCTGGGCAGTTTGGGTGAGAAGCTATGATTGAGAGGAGCTCTCTACTGCACACGACACGCTGGGGAAGTGGATCCGAGGCCGCGCGGCGTTCGAGCATGCGTTCGAGGTCCGCCCCGCGCGTTACGCGTTAGGTGATTGGTCCACAAGGTCGGTTCGCCGGTGAGCGGTGTTTGAGCCGGTGGTAAGTCTAAGTGTCGGTGACTGTACACGCGAGTGAGCACCAGCAGTATACTCCACTCCACTCAAAGGTGAAATACACTGCACGCTCACTGCACGCCATCCTGTCCCCTCTTGCACAGCCAAAATAATGCAAAAAGCTAATCATCGAGGTCGTACGTATGCTGATCGAAGCGCTCCAGGTCGTCGTTTTCGCTCAAGTCGGAGTCGTCATCGTACACCGTCTCCTTCTCGAGGCCTCCTCCACCCATGCCCAGCGGGGGGAGCATGTGCTTTCCAAGGTTAGGTCCAACACTTTCATCAAGCACGAGCACCTTCGGCATCGCATACAGGCACGCATAAGGGATGAAGCCGCCGTAGACGTGAACGTACTCGCCGGAGCCGCCCGCCTCGGACTCAGCAGCCTCGTACTTGATCTTCAGGTCGGCCTCCTCGCGCATGCTCTCCACTTTGAAGCTCAGCAGCATGGTATCCGTCTTGCCAGCAAAAGACGTCGCTGCTGCCTTGGCCAGCTGATCGCCGGTTAGGAGCGTGATGAAGTTCTTCGTCCCTTTGCCCTTATAGACGTCAACAAAAGTGAGGCGGTTTTTCCATGCGTCCGCCGGCACGTCAGCAGTGTCGCAGAGGGCATAGAGAACTTCCTGTGACACTTGGTCGACACTCATGGGCTTCGATCGCGGCGCGGGCCGTTGGACGTTTGGGCCTTTCTTGTTATCTTTTGTTAACAGCGAAACAAGACACACAGTGAAGACCTGCAACAGTGTTTGGGCTATCTAGTTAACAGTGAAACGAGACACAGAGAAGACCTGCAACCAAATCTCGGAAACTCAGGAGCTAAAGCGCCTAAGCGGTGAGAGTTAGAGCAACCGGTGCTCCGCGAGCCCACCCGCTCGAAGTGGTGGGGCACGGCCGGCGCTCCCTCGATTCCGAGATCCGTTGATAGGCGTCCGCCGTGGCAAGTAGCATGTCGACTCAGGCTCAGGCGGGCGGGGGCCAGGGATCGCACGCGGGCTTTGGTTCTGTCATTTCACACTTGCACTATGCACTTATTCATGCGCAAGCCGCAACCCGAGCTTATGGAAAAGATACTCGCCAAGGGCCATTTCGGCCAATTCGGCGGGATGGAGGTTTCGTAGAGGTTTCGCACTCGAACGGTCCTCGGTCGAAGGTATGCAAGAACCAACCTGCAACTCCATGATTAACTCCATGAGATCTTAAGAGATCTTGGAATCGTTAGATCCAAGTCTCGAGACCCAATATTGGCAGATGGCACGCGCAGCCCACTTGTGCGCATGCGCTCACGTTCCGGTCTATTTTGGAAGAGTCTATACCGATCACACATACTAGAGAATCGTCGACTGTGTGGAACAGACCATGCGAACCTATACGAACCAGGACTCAAGCGACTAAGTTTCCGGGAGCTTAGTATATCCAGAGGCCGTAGTACATCGTACATCCTAGACGCTCAGGCGCACGGGACCACGTCACAGAGCCGGTCGCCCAACCCGCGTTGAGTGTACGACTCGTAGGCACGCACGAGTGACTCGTTGCTCGCCGTCCAGGTCGCATGTGTGCCGAGCCCCGCCGGAGGGTGGATCGTGAGCGGAATGGGCAGCATCGCTGGCTGGGTGGCACGGCCGTGCGGCCAGCGCACGTGCACGTGCTCCTTATTAGGATGGACCACCGTGCAGTGCTTGCCCGCCGCACGGTCGGCGGCTACGCGCTGAAACTTGGCCGTGGGCAGGTGTAGCGCCGTGATGGGCTCGCGCACGCAGAGCGCGATGAAGTGACCCATGCCGCCGTCACATGAAAGACCACGGCTCTGCTCGGTCTGCCAAGCCGCCAGGTATTCCCACACGTGCTCGCACGCAGCGAAGCGCTGCACTAGAGAGCGCGAGCGCACGTCGAGCGCCCCCGAGGCAAACGGGGCGATGAGCGTGTTATTGGACGGCCAGAACGGCTTGCACCACTGATGCACCGAGGAGCGGCGTGCGGGAAGCTGCTCCTCGCCGCCGCAGAACGCGCCACGCTGCCCGTCGTGTGCCGCCCATTGGAAGTGGCCAAACCATAGCAGTGCCTCAGACGAGGCAGCCGAGGCGCGCGGTGTAGGCAGGCTTCGGCTCTCAGATGAGGTTAGGGCTCGCCGGCTGAGGCTCTCAGACGAGGCAGCCGAGGAGGTGCGCGGCAGCGGTAGGCTGAGACTCCAACGCAACTCGGCCAGTAAACGAGCCACGTGCACGCTCGCGTCGTCCTCAAGCTTCCCGACAAAGCGTGCCAAGGGGAAGAGCACCAGCGCGCGGCGGAACCAGCGTGCCGCCATGCAGAAGCATGCCTGGCCGAGAAAGCGTCGGGTGGGACCTTCCGAAGGGCAGTCGACGACGGCAACAAAGCGGCGGTCACCAACAAAGCGGCGGTCGCCAACACGCTCGCGGCTGCTGATGACAAAGCGGAGCTCGACGCTCGGCGGGATCACACCGTGCCACGCTGCATGCGGAGGATCCTGTATGCGTGGCGTGGCTCGTGACAGGATGCCGACGGCCAGCAGCAACGGCCTGTTCACCTCTTCTGCGACTGCCCCAGCAAAGCGGCGCAGAGGAAGTTCCGGCAATGGCGCATGCAACACCGTGGCTGAGATATGATCAGCTCCGCTCTTGATCAATCGCGCCAAATCGCACTCGGAGTACCAGCTGCAATCGGCGAATCTCAAGCTCAGGCTAACGTACCTGCACCGGTCGCACGCTCGGCAGCGCGCAACACATTCTTTCGCTGCCGCATGCCAGTCGCCCTTGGACGCGAGCGGCCAGCTCCCAGCGTTATCTGAGCTGCAGTCAGAGAGATCCGAATCTGTCAACGCACAAAAGCCTGGGTTCATCTTGCGCACGAGCGCCGGGATGGCAGCGAGCGTAGCACTGCCGACATCCATGGCGACTCGTGCGCCATGGATGCCATGGATGTCGCCATGGATCGCCATGGATCTTGGATGTTCACACGCCATGTCGCCATCTTCGTACACACTTTTTCCTGCGGATTTCTGAGATGTTTCACAAGGCGACACAGCCTCTACACTCCCTCAGTAGTATTTCTCGAGCTCAAGGATGTGCGCCTCGAGCAGGTCGATCTTCTGCTTGAGCTTCTTGTTCTCCTCGAAAAGCTCCGCAGCGCGGGCTGCTTTCGGGTCGCGGTTGATGGTGGCCACGTTTTCAATCTTCTTGGCGCGCTCCGCAAAGCGCAGCGCCGAGAGCGTCTCTTCGCCGTTGATGGCCGCTGGCGACGCGTTGCACAGCATCACCGTCACGGAGTTCCCACCGAGGGAGTCCTGCAGCAGCCGCGTCAGCTTCGAGTCCCTGTAGGGCACATGGCCTCGATTCTTCTCCGTGAGTGCGCTGATGACATTGCCAAGCGCCGTCAGTGACAGGTTGATCTGCGCCCCTTCCTTGAGCCGTTCACCCGTCGCGCCCGTCCCCTTTTGGCGCTCCGAGCCCGCGAGATCAATGAGATGCAGCTTCGAGCTCGTAGCCGAGATGCGCTCGAGATCACCCACATCGCATGTCTCGATGCGCAGCGTGACGACGGAGTGCGAGCGCGACGAGTGTTCATTCATGTCTGTGCGCCCGACTGCGCGGCGTGCCTGCCCGTCGCCGATCAGATGCTGCACGTCGCTGCTGCTCTCGACGTGATGCTCACTCAGGCCGTCGACAAAGATCCCTCTCCCCCCCGCTGCCTTGTCTTCCTTGATGACCAGGTCACGACAATTGTCGTCGGCACCGCGTGTGAGCAGGTCGTTGAGGCGCTCGTTGTAGATCTCACACATCGTCGCGTAGACCCGGACCTCTTTCACTTCGGCCATGCGGCTAATGCGTTCAAACAGCTCATCACACAGCTGAGGGATGACGCCAGGCGTGGCGGCGGTGCCCTGCATCGTATACGTCTTGCCGCTCCCCGTTTGGCCGTACGCGAATACGCAGCCGTTGTAGCCATCGAGGACCTTGGTCAGTACCATACGACCGGAACGGGCATACACATCTTCGGAAGATGCATCACTGCGAAAGACAGCATCGAAGGCCATCTGGCGACCGGCCGTGCCTGCAGCATCGATGGTGAGCATGGTGCTACTCTCAATTCGGATGCACTCTGCAGAGCCAGCTTCAGTCTCACGCTTATTGAGAGGACGGACACGCACGACAACCAGCACCGCATTCGTATCGAGCATGCGTTCAAGAGAAGCGCCAGAACGGAGAAATCTGGCTCCAGGTGCTGCGGCATGCAAGCTATCGCCTTTAGCGCCGGCTGTCGAATACTTTTTGCGCAGATCCTCGACTGTCGGCCGGTTGTTTGGCCGAATAGCTGACGCGCCGCAGCCCATCGTGAGGATGGGCGTTCGAGACCTGCTCGAGAGGACCAATGATCGACCAACGCCTTCGACCAAGTCAAGTCAAGTCAAGTCAAAAAGCGGTATCGGACGACTCGTATCGCAAAACGAAACCACGTCACGAGAACTCGAGACTCTGCGGCCACACACTTTTGCGAATTCTGGTGTGAAGCCTGGCCCTTTTTATTCGCGAGCTTCTCCGCCGCCGCCGCCTCCGCCGCCGCCGCCTCACACGCAGTGCGATGTCCACTCGCTCCCGCGAGTCTCTTCAGCTGAGTGCCCAGCTCAACGCCGAGTGGCAGCGCTCGGGCATCAACTTCCGGATCATGCTCGTCGGCGAGAGCGGCCTCGGCAAGACGACCTTCACCCGCGCGCTGCTGCGTCCGTTCGTGCCCGACGATATGCTGCACGGCGCAGCGTATGTGCCGGCGACGCTGACGGCACGCACGACCGAGATCAAGGAGATTGTGCACAAGGTCGACAACGACGGATTCCCGGTCGAGATCACCGTCGTCGATTGCCCGGGCTACGGTGACCAGGTGGACAGCACGCCGTGGATCAATTCCATCATCGAGTACGTGCAGCAGCGGTACATGGACCATTACGACATGCTCAGCGCGCCGCCCTCGCAGAATGCCCCCGCCCTCGCGCTGCAGCGCGATGGCCTCGTGCACGTTTGCCTTTACTTTATCGCAGCGCACCGGCTCAAGGGGGTCGACCTCGAGTTCATGCGCCGCCTAGAGCCGCACATTAATCTGGTTCCGATCATTGCCAAGTCGGACACGATGACGCTCGCCGAGCGCGATGCCTTTCGTCGCCTCATCCTCTCCGAGCTGCGCGCCTCGGGCGTCAAGATCTTTCAACTGTCAGATACCGCCGTTGCAGCCGGCCCCTTGACTCCGTTGACTCAAGGGGCGGTTGGCCTGGAGGCGGACGCGGCGGTGTCGGCCGACGCCAAGGTCGGGCGCGTGCTCTCTCGCTCGACGACGCAGCCGCCGCCCTTTGCGGTGTGCTCGAGCGAGGACGGCACGCGCATCTACCCATGGGGCACGTGCTGTGTCGAGGACCCCCAGCACTCGGACCTTTCCACACTGCGCTCCATGCTCTTCGCCTCCTCTATGGTCGCCGCCAAGCGCCGGTGATGGCCACTAATGGCCTCTGATGCCCTCTGATTGCGTCTGATGGAGCCTCCTCTATGGTCGCCGCCAAGCACCGGTGCTGGCTACTGATGACCTCTGATGCCCTCTAATGCCCTCTGATGACGACTGATGGCGTGTGCGAGGCCTTAGGACTCTCGAGCTCTATGAGACGTCGTATGCTGCCGGCCGGCGCAAGGTGGAGGCCGAGCACGCCAGGCGGCAGGCGGCTGCACTCGCACGCGAGCGGTTTGTTGGCCGCTCAGCGATGCTCCTCATTCGTACCTCCGCGCTCACGTGCGCCGTCACGGGCGTGCTCAGTCTGGTACGCTCCCAATCATGCCCCCAATCACGCTCACTGATTGCCGCTGATGAGCTACCACTGATGACGTTTGATTGCCTCCCTCGTCAGGTACGCCCCCAGTGGGTGGCCTCAGCGCGCGCGTCGATCGAGGGGCTCCTGGGCAACCCGCAGTGGGTCATGCATGCGGCTCTCGGCGCGCTCAACGTGTTTGCAAAGCGCGCCAGGGGCCTGCTGCTCTTTGGGCTCGCCTTGCCCGCCAGGCTGAAGGCGGCCAAGGCGTGAGGCCAATCTCGATATGTCGTGGGTGGTGAGAGGCGAGGCCTTTGTAGGTCCGAGGTAGGCGCCGAGGTAACCCCTGGAAAATTTACGGGTCAGCTGGCGATACTTCGTACTTAGCCGGTACAGGAGTGTAGCTCGATGCACCGCGCGGTCCTGCCGTTACGGACACCGCGCTAAGACACCGCCTGTGACAGCGCGCACGGCTCTGTACCAATGCTCTGTACCACCTGTTTTATCCTGTATCGTGTGTATACGATATGCTCGAGGTGCACGAGGCGGGTCTCGATATACGATAACGACACCGATACAGGCATACACCAACGGTCCAACGCCTCTCTTCGTTGGAGGAGTCGTGCTGGGAAGTAGATGTTAGGTTCCTAGTGTGTCACGGCACAATCGTTAAGGTATGAAACAATGTGTCGCGGGCAAGGTCGCGGGTCCACCTTCTCGCCACCTTCATAAAGTAGGAATCCTAGCTTAATTTTGCACTTCGTAAACGAACCGCACGACGCCAGAGAACTCAACCGATAGCCTCAGTTCTCGTTCCGATCTGCGCCTCGCTCGGCAATGTTTGGTCTTTAGAATGGCGCGGCAAATCAGGCAAATCTCCGGCTCGTACGAAATCTCGGGTGCCCTCTCTCGACGAAACCTCGAAGACCTCGCGGATCCCATGAAGCTCGCGTTCGTTCTGCTGCTGGCCGTCTCGGCTGAGGCTCGGCCCGCCCTGCTAAGATTCCGCGGCGGGGGCGCCGTCACCGATGTTTCCTCGGTCAAGACTCCCAAGGACGCATACCTTGGCATGGCCGCCAAGGGCCGCGACAACGCCAAAATGCCGCTGATCAAGATTCTGCACCAATCAATCATGGGCGGAGGCTACGTCGGGTTGGGCGGGCTACTTGCGACGGTCGTATCCGGCAGCGTCCCAGGCATAGCCTCATCCAATCCGGGCATGCAAAAGATGATCTTCGCGGCGCTCTTCCCAGTCAACCTCCTGCTGATCCTGATGTCGGGCGGCCAGCTCTTCACTGGCAACAGCGCTTCCGTGGCGGCAGCACTGTACGAGGGCCTAATCTCGCTTGATGACTTAGTCAAGAGCTGGTCCGTCTCATTTTTCGGAAACGTCGTTGGCTGCGGACTCCTCGCACTCGCGGCGCAGTACACTGGAATCCTAACCGGCGGCGTTCAGGAGCTCGCCGTGGCCACCGCCATGAAAAAGTGCTCTGGCGCATTTATGCCGACCGTCGTCAAGGCGATCATGTGCAACTGGTGCGTCTGCATGGCCGTTTTTATGGCAGGCGCGGCCAACGACCTCGCAGGCAAGATGGTCGGCATTTGGTTTCCGATCTCGATGTTTGTGGCCAGTACGCTCTGCCCGCTCTGCCCGCCTTGCTCCCTTCTTTCCAAGGTTCCGTGACCGCCTGGGGGAACTTTTCCTGCATTCGACTTATGGCCATCGCCCTCCCGCCTGCCCGTAACGTTGCTGTGCCTTCGTGCCTCGCAGTTGGCCTCGAGCACTCCGTCGCCAACATGTTCCTGTTGCCGCTTGGGCTGCTCGGCGGCGCCAAGTTGTCAATCGCTGACACGATCGTGAAAAATATGATCCCCGCGACTATTGGCAACGCCATCGCCGGTGCAGTCGTGGTGGCAGCTGGCTACTCATTCCAGTTCGGCAAGCTTGGCAACGCCACCAAGCTCTAGAACGGCAACGCCACCAAGCTCTAGAACACCCTGACTTGATTCCCCTCCTCAGTCAGAGTCACAGTCAGAGACCACAGGGCGTACCGAGACCACATCCATCCCCGATGACGAAAATCATCATAAGCATGGGGCGTCCCGCGTGTGAGGGTTCGCGTATGTGCGCGTCGTGCATATGAATGCACGCTTGGCACGCGCGCTGCAGCCGAACTGGCCGTTGTTTACCGCGCCGATCCAGTGGACTACCATTGTAGTTCATTGGGTTGCATACTCAATGTGGTCCCCTATCGAGCTCTCTCTCTGCCAAGGGGGGGGAGGGCCGGGAGGGTAGCCAGGTTCGAAGACGAAGCCGGGGTACGGTAGCGGCGGTACGGTACAAGGGCTAGGGGGCGGGGGGTACCCACACCTATCGACTTCGTTGCCCCAGGGGTGGGTGGTACCCGAGTGGCAGGAATGTCTCTATAATGTGAACGTAACTCAGTCTCATTCAGTCTGTCAGTCTCGTCTGATGGGCCGTCCAATAATTGTACCCAAATCCAATTGCCCAAATCCTAATTTATCTCGCGTCACGAGCACTCAAGGGCGGTCTCACGTGGACAAACGACCGTTACATACCCATCCTTCATAAACATGAACATGCCATCCAGCGGCAGTGCAAGTCAGCTGACCGGGTTCTTGTGGTCATGATACTGTCGATAGCGTATCGCAAAGGTATTCATACTAGACTTTTCACACTCTCATAGTGTTCGTAGGAAAACTATTCGATTCCCATGTTTGCCGAGTTAGAGGAGCGGCCGGAGCTCGTCATCCTCGGCATCTTCGGCTGCCTGGTGGTCGCATTTTCCAACGCCGCCAACGACATTGCCAACTCGGTCGGCACCTCGTACGGCGCGGGCGCGCTCACACTCAAACAGGCCATCCTCTTCGGCGCGATCGCCGAGTTTGCGGGCGCAGTCTCGCTCGGCTCGTTCGTCGCCAAGTCCATCGCCAAGGGCGTCATCGAGCCCTCCTCATTTGCGGCCGACGGCTGCGAAGGCGTGCTCCTGTTCGGCGTGGGCATGCTCAGTGTGCTCGGGGGTACCGGCTCGACCACTCTGCTCGCGACGCTCTACGGGCTACCCATCTCGGCGACGCACGGCGTCATCAGCGGTCTCGCGGCCGTGGGCATCGCAGCGCACGGCGTGAGCTCGCTCGGCGTCGCACCACTCACAGCCACACTCATCGCTTGGGTCGCGAGCCCGATGACAGGCTGCATCACGTCCGGTCTGCTGTACGGGCTCATTTCGTGTGCGGTGCACGAGACGGCGGACCCTGCGCGCAGCGCGCACGCGCTGCAGCCCGTGCTCATCGCCGCCACCGTCTTCATCGCCGCCGCCTTCCTCGTCGTCGCCGGGCCCGCCGTCCTCCGCATCCACCCGCTTGAGCGTGCCGTGGGCGCGTCGGCCGCCCTTGGAATCTTCGTGGCCATCGTCGCCTCGTGCTGCGCCGCCCGCCGCCCCAGCGCTCAAGCGAGCGGTCTTGAGATGCTGAGCAGCACGCCCAGCTCGTCGAAGAGCCATGGCACCGGCGCGCCCCTCTGGGGCCCCCCAGAAGGTCCGGCGACCGAGAGCGATAGCGAGCCGGAGGGGTCGCCCGTGAAGAAGACGTCGAGCCACCCAGGTGGCCTGGACGTGGTGGGCTTCCTGGGCGGGCTGCTCTGCCGCACCAACAAGGAGCCACCGCCGGATCGGGACCTCATCTTGCGCGTGCGCGACGGTGGCAGCGGCAGCATCAGGCATTTAGCGGAAAGGTATGGCGACAAGGCAGCAGGCATGGGCCATTTGGCGCGAGAAGACGTCGAAGGTGGCGCGAGCGGAGAGGGCGACGGCCTCCCCGTAGTGGCGGAGGAGGAGCGCCCGTTTGTGCCGCTGCTCATCCTCTCTGCCATGACCGTGGCGTTCGCGCACGGCGGGAACGACCTGGGCAATTCAATCGGCCCCCTGGCGGCGCTGCTGGTCGCGCTCTCGTGGCCATCTGGCGACATCAACGCGATCCCCGAGATCCCTCCCTGGGTGCTCTTGCTCGGCGCGTCCGGCTTCGTGCTGGGCATCCTGGTGCTGGGCGATCGCACGATCACCACGGTCGGCTCCAAGATCACGAAGCTCACGCCCTCGCGCTCGTACGCGGTGCAGATGGGCACCGGGATCGCAGTGCTCCTCTCAACGGTCCTCGGGCTGGCGGTCTCGACCTCGCACTGCCTCGTCGGCTCGATTATCGGCGTGGGCCTCGTCGCGAAGATGCGTGCCGCGCGCGACGCGGAGCTCAATTTCGGGATGCTCACCAAGATTCTCATTGGCTGGGCGGTCACCATCCCTCTCGCGGCGCTCGTGAGTGTCGCAATCTTCGAAAGTATGCTCCCCTTCTACGCCAACGATGCCATCTGCCGCGATCTCACCGCACACCAGACGAGCTCGCCGCCTCCGGCGGGAAGCAGGTGGCTGTAGGATCCACGCTGATCATAGCCGCCGATTGCCGTCGACCGGATCCGAACTGTCCCTCAATGATCTCGATGCATTATTGTGCCCCCGCAGTCGGGCGCAACGGACGGCGCGGCCTGCGCTCAGCGTGTCGTGCTGATGGTGGCTCTCGGTCTACGCTGCCCGCCCAGTGGTTGCCTTGCTCCCAAAGAGCACCGCAAGTTGGAGTCCGCCCCCGGCCCCGGTGCCGCGCCGCCGCAGGAGTTCGAATGGAACGGATGGACGGTGCGCGTGGCGCTGATACCTCGCGTGCATGCGCCCGTCCGGTCCGGCATGCCGAGTCGACGCACGCGAGACGGGCTTCCTTTCGGGTGTCAGTGCGCCTGTGCGTGCGGTCGGGCCGGGGCGTGACGCGTGCGGCGGGGTCGTCGTAGACTGACGTGCTGCGCGCGCGGGGTCTGCGCGCGCGCTCGGTAATCCGCCCGGGCGCGGGCCCCCGGCTCCCCCGGCCGCGCCCCGCCGCCCGCCGGCGAGGCAGCTGCGACATTAGGCGGCATACCGCGCGGTTCCGCACGAAAAAATAAGCTAGTCTTGTGTGTCGTCTTTCAATTCCATGCTGCGCAACAGCACAAAGACAACGGGGCGCAGAAGGCCCGTGGCTCTAGATACGGTCGACACGCGTTCATCGTCGCTGTCCCCCTCTGACTCTCACTCCGTTTTCATGGCTTCGCGCACGCCAACATATCTCCCGCGACGCGCGCCCGGCCACATCGCAGCGCAGCACAGAAGAGCCCTCGCGACCTACTTACAGGATCGCCGCGGGCGCGGCACCGCCCAGGCCGCCGGTCGGGTACAGGGCGTCGACGCCGAGGAGCTCGTGGACGAGGCAGCCGGTGATGCCCATCATGGCCGCACGGCCGTTGTTGCGCTCGACGTTGAGCTTGAAGGCCTTCTCCGCGGGATCGGAGTACCGCTTCCACTGGGAGCCGCCGATGTCGCCCGGCGCCTTGGAGGCCGACTGCTTCACCAGCCCCGACGTGGTGCCCGCATAGCCCGTCTCCGAAGCGCAGGTGAAGGCCATGATCTGCAACCAGCCGAGCGTCGGCGTCGCCTCGAGCGAGGCAAAGCAGCCAACGGGCATGTCCGAGAACTTGAGATCTGCGCGGAGCACGCGGGCAGTCGAGGGTCAAGGCGTGCAACGACCGGCGAGGGGCGGTCGACGGCGCGCGTGCTGCAGCAGTAGATGAAGAGGAAGCTGCGGCCAGTCAGTGCACTGCGCACCGTTGACAGCGGAGAGGTAGCCCGGCAGGCGGACGCCAGCGTGGATGAGGACCACGTGGAGGAAGCCGAGCATGGCCGCGCGGCCGTGCTTGATCTCCATGATCTCGAAGCGGCGCATGTCCTTGGTCTCGATGAGGCCAAGCGGGTCGTACACGCCCAGCGGCAGGGTGACGCCAATGTCGCCCTCCGCGAACATGGAGGCGCCGACGGCGCGCGTTGGGGCCTTAAGGGCCGGCGCCTGGAACGCGGTCGTCTGCATGGCAAGAGCGGCGATCATGACTACGACTGCGAGCAAAAGGGTGGGCAGGACGCAATTAGGACTTCGAGAGCGACGACGGCCGGGCGAGCAGCTGATATCCAAAGAGGCTATGGCACTTCAGGCCATCAGCAGCAATCGCATGGATCTGCGCCACCTCCCCACCCCCCTGCTCCTCATCGCTGCCACTCCAGCCATGGTGCGCGCGCGAAGGGCGACGGCGAGCTCGAGGTGTCGCACCGCACAGATAATAAATGGATCTCGAGCCGAGAGACCATTTTTCATTTTTGTTGTGGGGAAAGTTCAAGTTCCTCGTGACGGACGAATTTCAAGCGGGTCTTGTGCGTGTTATCTTGTCAGTCTTTTCTCAGCCGAATCTTGGTGGCGCGGTGCTTGACTTGACTTGCCTGGCATGGGCTTGACAAAGATCGGAAGCAGTTCCTGTACCAATGCGCGACTCGCACAAAGCCCTCGTAGCGGGCGCGGGTGCGGGTAGCGTGGAGACGGTCGTCACAATGCCTTTCGAAGTCACCAAGAATCGCCTGCAGCTCAAGTGCGGGCCACCGGGCATGCTGGCGTCGATGGCAGACACGATTCGACGTGCCGGCGTCGGCGGCCTCTATTACGGCATGCAGCCGGCAATCGCGCAGGTGGCTGGCAAGACAGCCCTGCGCTACGTAGCCTATGAGGAGTTTCGCAGTCGCACAGGCAACGCCTTGTTGGCGGGGACACTCGCCGGCCTTGTCGAGGCGCTGGTGTGGGTTGCTCCAACAGAGCGGCTCAAGGTGCTGCGCCAGACGGAGGTGGGCGGTGCGGCGGGCTCAGGCGGCACCGCATCGGTGGCCCGCGCGGCTGCACGCGTGCTCGCACAGCAGGGTGTCACCGGCCTCTGGCTAGGCGCCGGCCCAACGGCAGCGAGGCAGATGGTTGCCAACGGCGCGCGCTTCGCCGTCTTCGAACAGATGAAGACCTATCTCACGGCGTGGCAGGCGCCCGCGCCGGCGGTTCTCGCCGGCGGCTGTGCGGGCGTCTTCAGCGTGATGCTCACAAACCCGGTCGATGTGGTCAAGACGCACATGCAGGCGACTCCGCTCACGGCGGGCAGCGGCGGCACGCTCGTCGCCGTGCGCGAGCTCGTCGCCTCCGAAGGGCTGGGCGCCTTCGCGCGCGGCTTGAGCGCGCGCGCGTGGAAGATTGGGCTCGGCCAGGCCGTCATCTTTGGCACGTACGATGCGGTGCGCAGTCAATTGTAGAATGTAGAAAAGCGAAAAGGTGTGAATTCTTTGAGACCGCAGACGCCCGGCGGGCCGGCGCCGAGTTGAGTTCCGAGTTGAGAGGTTCAGGGGTTGTCCACGTCCGGTCTGAGCCGGCACGATCTTGCCCGAATATTATTATACAGTGCACGGCCGCGCGATACTTAACGCGCCCGATTAGCGATACCTTCCGATAGGACCCAGCAAAACCGAAAACGCGTCGAGTTACGAGTAGTACTGGCAGCAACCATTCGGTGTGTGGTTTATAAAATCCTGCTCGCAGCTCGAGTCACTTTCCATCGGCAACGGCATTCTGCAATCATTCTGAGAAATGCATAATGGCGCGCTGAAATGTACGCGCCCGGGGCGCACGACCGGCGAAACCTCAACGAAAAAAACCTTGAGGGCCACGCCCCTCCTCGACACCTAATCCTGCGTGCCCTCCTTACTTCCTACTGGATCCGAGATGGATGCCGATTTTCACATTCCGTGAAAAGGACTTCCCAACGTGGCGGACGCGAAAATGCTCGGAAGTCTCGTGAGCGAAACCCCGACCGGCCTTCGGCATGATGCGCATCAAAATCGTCTGCGGAGCGATGGCACCATGGTCCAGTGGGTTGCGTGCATCAGCATCCATGTCTTGTTTGAGCGTCTCGGAAGAGCGCCGGCTCTTACGAGGAGTTTTAGAAGAGGCTCTCAAGGGAACACATCGCAAAAGAGTTGCACTGGAGCAGCAGCTCGAGCGGCATCAAGAGCCTCAAACATTGGTGGGTTTGGCTGACGAAGACAAAGCTTCAAAGGCGCGCAGCAAAGCAGCAAAGGCGCTTGAGCAGCTCCCGGTGCGCCTTGCCGAAGCAGACGCTGCAAACGAGCGTCTCACTGAGATGCTCGGCTGCTTACGTACGCGTGATGCGCCACTCTCGATGCTTCGCCGCGAGATGGAAGAGTTTGGTTTGGCTGCGCGGCTCCAGAGCTTTGACGTGGAGGCGATGGCGCGCAGCCAGTGGGGCCGGCCCGATGGTTTCGATGGGCTTGTGATCGAGAGCCAACGTGGCGTGCCGATCCTGATCGCCAGGCGCTCGTTCAAGGACGCGCTGCTGCGCCGGATTTGTCGTGGGAGCGACCTTTGGTTCCAGGTGCGCGAGGGCAGCGGCTCGCGTGTGCTCCTTCGGACGTCGATGCTGCCTAACTTGGCGAGGTCACCACGCGAGTGCATGGAGATGGCTGCGGATTGCGCCGCGTTTTTTTCTGACTGGCGGTGCTCGATCGAGGACGTCGGAGTCATGTTCACCGACTCGCGGCACGTAGCAAAGCGCGGCACCAGGGTGGGGCAGCTTCGAGACTCGAAACGTCTCGGCTTTCTCCGGGCGCGACCCGAGCGGGTTGCTGAGCTCGCGAGGGATGCGCAGGAGGAGCAGGGATGGATGTAGACTTCGGAGTTCGAAAGCCATGTGCCATTTGCCGCCGGAGTCAACGCGCGTACTCGTACTCGTATGCGCGGAGGCTCATCAGACCCGGACATCCGGAGAGCGAGCGCGAGCCGCGTGTGCGGATAGCTCGTGCTCTCGAAAGACGAGAGCAGGGAGCGAGGAGAAGGAGGTTGTCATGCCTGCATGTGCACGACAGAGTTTCGCGAATCATATCCCGTGGCACATGGAGCTTGGAGGCTGCGATGATGTGCCGACATGAACCTGGTGCACGGGTTACTAAATAGATTAGACTTGTTGCTCTACTAATATGATACTTTCCCGGCGCTCGGGAAGCGCCCGGGCCAGGATTCGATCACTCGTCGGGAAGATGTGATGTTCGTTGGCCCGGGCATCGTTCGGATGATCATGATGCGGCATCGCAAAAACCAAAATGGCGGGGTCAGCCACGGGGCAAACGCAGCTCTTCGCACCCAAACAAGCAAGCTGAGATCGGTGTGAGCAAGCAAGCATTGCGGTGTGAGTTTCTTCTTGTCTATCTGTCATTAATTCAAGCCCTGGACTGTGAAACGTTTCGAACTCGACCTGGCGGCGAAAAGAAAACGACTTTTTTCGTCGGCGGCCCGATAAGGCGGCCGCTTTAGCGCTTTACAATGGGGAGCGAGTCGGCCTCCCTTGAATGCAGCGAGCAGATCACATTCGAGCCGTCGCCGCAGCTCAAATGCACTGAACCCGACGCGCCTCCACAGGAGATGGACGATGACGCGGCCGCGCTGCTCCTCATGTTCTCCAGCCGGCCGCCAAGAGAAGAAGCTGGCCAGACCTCTGCAGAGCCGCCTGACCTGACACTGCCTCAGGCGGTGCTGCCTGCGTCGAACGAAGGCGCGCGCTCGCCACATTCACTGCAGTCGCCGGCGAACACACCGGGCTCCGTAAGCAAGCGCGCCGTCGTCAAGGTGGACCGCGTGCTTCGCTGCGGCGCTTGCGAGGGCTGCAGGAGAGCAGACTGTGGCCGGTGCCCCAACTGCCGCGACAAGCCCAAGTTTGGCGGCGCGGGGGTGAAGAAGCAAGCGTGCCAGCACCGCCGCTGCCTGCAGCCGACGCGCACCGGTGGTGGCCAGTGGGCGATGCGACCCCCCAACCAGCAGGACGGCGATTCGGATGGCGATGTAACGTCGCAGGACTCGACGGCGCCTTACGGTGCGAGCTCGCCGCTGCACCGGACGGGGACCAACTCCGACTATGACGCCTCCACCTCCGCTTCCGCGCACGCGCCGTATCATAGCTCGTCCCTCAGGGGGGCGTCGCAGGTGCCGTACCCGAAGCCTGCCTCCGTCGATACAGGCGCCGGCGACAGCGACCGCGCGACAGGCACGCACAATACGCCGACCCTTTCGCCGTTGAACTCCGCTCCGCGAGCGGTACCGATCGAGGCGGACGAGTTCAAGCGCAAGGGGATGTACTCGCCCAGCATAGCCGCGGCAGAAGAGCTCGGTGAGGTGCGCGTTGGCTCGGCAGGATCGCAAAATCGCGACCCCTCGGAGCTGGACGAGCAAACGTCGTACTCACCGAAGCGCTCCCGATCCGGACGGCCCACGACGCAGTTCTCCACCGCATCACTTCGTGCCGCCGCCTGAGCGCTGCCGCCCGCGTGGCGCTCTGGCAGCCGCAGTTGGGTGCTGTGATGTGGTCGCCGCGCGTCATAGCCCTCCCGCAGACCTTGTCTGGCGGTTGGGCCCGCCTCACTTTGCCCATTATTCGCCGAGGCGGTTGTGCGGTCGGCTCGGTGCCTTCGCGTGAGGGCGCCGATGGCAACCGCAACGGCCAACCGCTTCTCGCCTGCCGCTTCGAAGAGAGGCAAGCGGCGCCGTGGCCTGTGCATGCAGCGCGTGTGGAAGCAGTGGAGAGGCTCGGCGCAACCTGTGCGCTCGGTTGCTTTGCTGGTGGTGTGCATGGTGGCATGTCGTGGCGTTTGGCATGATGATCAGGTGCCATGAGATGATGGTGATTGGGTGTGCTATGCTCGTGTGTGGCGTCCGTCCATGAATTTGTGGCTATATTATTATGTGTATGCGATGGCGGCCTGGTTTGCTGGTTAGAGCGGAGTGTTGGATCTAGCATCTACACTCCGTCCCACCTCCGCTTACAGGGTATACTCCGGGTTGTAGCTCCCCTCGCACGTCGGGTCGCCCCCCCCAGCGGCGCGGATGATCGCGGTATTCGCCCGAAGGATTCCCCGCCGGACTAGTACACGCGGCTATGGCCGTGATCCGTGTTCGTATCCGACCCGACGAAGATGTGTTAGAAAAAGATAGAGACGTGTTTTCGGCGCGTTTCTCGTGGCGGATGGTTGCGAGGCACACCGGGTGACGAGGGCGCAACAGAGGACTAGGTCCTTGCCATGTGCCGCGACGCTTGAGGCCTCCTGCAGCGCTGGGCTCCCTTGGCCTATCATCCGCTCAAGACACGCGAGCGTCACACGGGCCCGGGGCTTTCGGTCCGAGGGCTCCCGGGCGCGGAGCTTACGGCCACCGGGCTTCCTGGTCGCGTAGGTGCTGTGATGGCCACGCGTGGTGACGTGGGCTGCACAAGCTCCTGCTGGAGCGCATAGATGAGTGGCTCGAGAGGCGCTTGGTCGGGCGGCATGGCCTGCACAGAAGCGGCGAGGCCCTCGGTCGAGGCGCTCGCAGCACGCGCGGCGTCGACACACCGGCTCGCGAGCCATTCCGCCTCAAACCTCGGGCGGGCGCCGTCGACCTTGAGAATGGCCTCCTTGAGCAGCTGGCGCGGCACTCCTGCCACGGTCGACGCGCCTCCCTTTGTCTTGCCCTTGCCCTTAGACGCTTTAGACGCTTTGGCGTGCGCCTTTCGTAGGTCGGCCTCGATTTGACCGGCGAGGTCAGTGTCCGTGCGAGCAGAGAAGCGGCGCAGAGGCTCGGCGAAGAGGCGCGCGAGTAGCTGCTCCAGTGGCAGATCAAGGTCCGCCATCAGCGCCTCCACCTTCGCGGCCGCCTCCGGGCTCCACGTTTGCTCTCGCTGCGCAGCTTCGATCGCCTTGAGCGCGGCCGCTCCATAGACGCGCGTCAACATCTCGGTGAGCGCGTGCTCGGGAGTGGCAGCGTCCACCCGGAGCAGCGCGGCACGCAGCACGTGCGGCGGCAGGCTCATCTGACGTGCTTCGAGCTGCAGTGCGTTGTCGATCTCGCCGCCGCCGGGCAGGCCTGCATGGCTGACTGGAGCGTTTGGATGGCGCGTTTCGAGGAGGAATGCGAGCGCCGAGCGACGCACCGAGGCCTCGACCTCATCTCGGAGCGTGAGCGCCATCCAGAGGAAGACTCTTTGGACCTCACACTGCGCAGGCGAGAGCCCGTGACCGTCGCACGGATCCTTAGGTGCTGGCTCGAAGTGCTCCACCTTGATCGACTCGGCCGACACGCCGCCGCTCTCGCGCTGCAACGTACGCACGAGTTGGTTACGCTGCGCGGCCGAGGCGCCCAGCAGCACCGACGGCAGCTTCTCGAGCACTGTCGTGAGCGGCACGCGTTCCTTGGTCGCCGCCGCTGTGACCGTGCGGTGCAAGCTCGTCAGCGCCTTGTGCACCTCCGCAAATGTGGCCGCGGGCAGGCGGCCGAGGCACACCATCAGAAAGATAGAAGCCTGGGGCTCGCGATCTCGGCGCCGCCACATAGCCGCGTGCAGGTTGTACGTGTCGGCGCACAGCAGCCCACGATGCATAGGCTTCTTCGTGTGCGAGACGCCGCCATAGCCCCCGGGTCGGCGCCCTCTGGAGGCCGCATCGACGGCGGCCTCGGCGGCGGTGTACACGGCTTGGGACGCGGCGGCAGCCTCCTCGAGTGCTTGATGTCGCTGCGTGAGAAATGCGGCCACGAGCTCCTGCAGCGCCATCGCGGTCACACCCTCACTCCCTATCGTCGGCTTGCCATTCAACCCGCCCGGCATGGACGCGAGCTTGCGTTTCAGGTCATGCCAGAGCCGGCGCACGGCGCCGCGCACCTCCTCGAGTGGCCATTGCTCGGGCCGAAGTCGGATCAGGCCGCCGAATGAGCTGCCGCCCTTGTCGCCCAATTCCGAGACGCGCCCCCTCAGGAGCAGCTCCGAGACCGGCTTGTCCTCCTTTCGGAGTTGCTGCGGCGGCGCCGAGGCACTACCTTCGAAGAGCACCTCAGCCGCCTCGGCGCCAGTGGCCGTTGGCTCGAAGTCCCCATACTCGTCGTTGCTTTCGAGGCTGAAGAGAGGTGGTGGGAGCGCCAACGCGCCCGCTGCGCCGCCCGCTGCGCCGCCCGCGGCGGCCTTGGCGACCTCAAGGGCAGAGTGGAGCGCGACAATGTCGCGCACGAGCCTGCCGACGACGGCGCCGACGCGCTGGCCGCGCCAGCCTGGGTCGAGGTAGAGCACGCCTGCAGTCGAGTCCGCAGCCCAGTCGAGCCCGTTCGGGTACATCAGCCGGCTCTCGCCGCCGGCGAGCAGACGCGTGAGCTCGTCTCGTTCCTGCTTCATCGTGCGAAGCTCCACATGTGTGCGCGCGACCGTGTCTATTGAGAGCTTATGAGCCTCCTTGGGCACAGTGGCAGACACCAGCTCGTCGTACGCACTCTTGACCTCGTGCAGCTCCTTCTTCATCTCCAAGTCGTCGTTGATCAGCGTCGTCTCCCGAAGCTTCATCTCCCTCACCTCCTGCCTGAGCTTCATCATCTCGTGCATCTCTGCCTGTGCCTGCCGGCGTGCGTTCATAGTCTCGCCCGTCCATAGCTCAACCGACTTGCCGAGCTCGACGTTCTTGAGCTCCATCTCATGGACCTGCCGCTGAGACTTGGCCAGCTCTGCGCTCAGTCGCTGCACCTCCTGGCGCAGCTCCCCTACCTCCCCATTGGCGGCGTGCACGCGCGTTTCCGTCTCGCCGATCCGGGTCATGAGCATCTCACGTTCGGCCGCGTGGTCGGCGCGCAGGGCGGCGAGCAGCTGACGCGCCTCGTCCTGCATGAGTGCTAGCCGCTCCGACAGCGCGTCCACGCCTGACGAGCGCGCGCGCGCGTCGTAAAGCGCTCTCTCGTAAGCCTCCTGCACTGCGAGCAGCAGTGGAGCGTACGATCCGTTGGCCGCAATAAAGTGGCCGAAAACGCGGCGGAAGACGCCGAGGCGGTCATCGATGAATGTCCCGCTCGCCGGGTTCGCATGCCGCAACTCCTGGCGCACGAAGTGCAGCAGCTTCTTCAAGAACTCGGGGTCGTGCGCCGCCTCATGCGGCCGCCGGAGCTGTGCGACACCGAGCTCTTCGAGGCCCGGGTTTGGCAGACCGTACGCATTGGCGGCGGCCGAAGTGGCTGCCGCGGCGGCTGCTGCAGCATCATGCGGCACGTTCGCGGTCTTGCTCTGGCTGTCCATGCGAGGCGATGCGGGCGCTGAAGGGTGGAGCAGCAGGCGTGCAGTCCGGTCGAGTTGGAGCCGGCCCGCGAGCGCTCCTTTGCTCACTGCGTCGCTGCGGGACGTGTCTGAGAGTGGAAATGGCGGTGGCGCGCGAGGCGTCAAACCCATGGGCGTGCTCTGCAGCCATGGTCGTGCCGACTTCGGAGTGCGAGCCTCCATAAGCTGATGACCGGACCTCTGCCGTTACAAGCAAGGGCGAACGTCGTGATTCCATGCAGATCCGTGGTAGCCGTTTACTTGTAGGGTAAATGACTTTTTATTTACGTTGCCGCGCGTGTGCACAAGTCGCCACGCTGCGGAGGACACGGATTCGGAAGCAGTCATCCCGTCCCAGTCATCCCGTCCACCTGTCGTACCTCATCAGGAGAGCATTTGCTGCGCCATGCCAGCAAGAGAGCCCTTACGTTCGGTGCTCAGCTCTAGCGCTCTGCGGATTCACGAGCAGAGGATGTCCGAGATGGCGCTGCTTGGCCCCTTCGGCGGCCATGCTAGCAGCATGGGCCACCGAGGTATCGTCACCGGTGCCGTACCAGTCGGAAAGCGCGGGACGAAATCTCACGACATCGCTTCGCACTCCATCCGCCCGCCTGCTCCAGCGTGGCCGGCTGTGGCAGACGAGGAGAATCCAAGTGCCGAGTACCACAGCATTATGCTCATCAAGCTCGCCGCGCAGTGGGAGCTGCGTAAGTTCTACGAGCGCAAAGGGCTGCAGGTGCCCACGATTCCCAGCCAGCTGGATCGGATGCGCAGCGAGGCAAAGGCAGCGCTGAAGCAGGCGTCGTCGTCGCCGAACCTGCTCGGATCCGCGTCGGCGCCCGCCCTTCATCGCCGAGCGCCTCCGCCACCGGGCGCAACGCGCGCGCCTCCACCACTGCCGCCGCGCACCGTCGCACAAGAGCGCCACTTTGACCCATCGGGCGCTCGGGTCGCCGAGCCACCGCCAGAGGCGGTCGACGCGGATCCGCCGCAGCCGCCGGAGCCAAGGTTCCTCGTGCTCGCAAGGCGCAGGGGCCTCTTCGACGATGTGCGTCTGCTCGAGTCACTGTATTCAGCGCCACGTCATCGCAAGGCACCGGCCAACCCGAACCCGCTCGAGCGCAGCTACACCCGCGCCGTCCAGCGCCAGATCGACGACATGACCTCCGAGCAAACGATGCTACACGAACGGCTGCCATCGTCGCCCGCGTTCCGGATGATGCCCGAGGGCAAGCAACAACGGCTTTTGCGTATTTGTCAGGAGATAGGCAGCAACTGCAAGGTCACATGAGCATGTGGGGTTTGCGTCATCATCAGATTCAACTCACATTTTCCGTTACAGAGACTTACGAGGCAGACGCGCGCAGCGCCGGAACAAGACCCCCGCTATCTGCTCGAACGCCTTCAGAGTGGAGCGCGACGTGCGCAGCCGAGAGGGATCCATGCTCATCAGCCCGCGCGATCCGCATCCACCGCCCGAGCGCAATTCACAGTCGTACGGCTCGTGGGAGTGCATTCATTGCAAATGCCTCCGGCCCGAAAACGAGATCGTCTGGGGCACAGTGGATGAAGCGGCCAAGTGGCGGCCAGAGTGCATCCACTGCCGAGCATCGACGCCGCTCCCTCCTGTCAGCAGCAGGCAGCAGACGCCGCCGCGCACTGGCACACCTCTTTCGGCCACCATGCCACGCACTGGCAGCCCTCTCGGGGGGGCCCGCTCGCCACGCTTCCAGGCCCTCTCTCCGCTGTCACCAAACAGCCCTTCGGCCCGGTCGGAGCCACCGACGATGCGCACCTTTGGCGGTACCGGCGGCCTCGGCGGCCTCGGCGACATGAGCGTTACCCGGCCGCTCACGACCATGTCCCACGTGCGCCAGGCCAATAGCTATGAGGAGCGCTTGGGCCTCTCCCGGCGTGGACTGCGCGGCATGACGCCGATGACGCCGAGCAACCGCGGTTACGCCGTTCAGATCGCGGCCGAAATCAAGGCTGCGAGGAAGCGCGGAGAAGATCCGCCTCTGCCCGCCTCAAGCCGTGAGGCGGCCCGGCCCCGGCCTCCCCTGGTGTCGGCCCGTGGTGCCTCGCTCGCACCGCCCTCGCCGGCTTCGGCGCGCCTCTTGCACACGGATCGTCTGCCCAACACGGCGCCCGCGAGAGTCAGAGATGGGGCCCCCTTGAGCTCGGCCGCACCGCAGAGCCCTCGCTCGCCGCCCCGCTCACCCAGCCCGAGCGGTGGCGGCGCTCCATGGAACCTCTCTCCTTGGCGCCTGACGGCTCCGTACGTAGACATCGATGCGAAGGCCTACAAATGGCCTGTGGAGGGGGCCGGCGCGAGCATGCGTGGGCTGACGCTGCATGGCTCGGGGGGCGGTGGAAGCCCGCGCGGTGGGATCTCGAACGGTGCGGGTGCCCACCGACGCACGAGCGCGCTCTCTTCACGCGCGGGCCTGGACGGGGGCGGCGCCGGAGCGGTAGTAGGCCAACCCTCGCAGCGCCTCGACCGCGCAATGATGCACCAGCTGCTGCGCGAGACCAGCATGACACGCACGGAACTGTACCGGCTCTTCAACCGGTTCAAGGCGCTCTGCAAGCTGAGTGGCACACCGGGCTCGATCAACAAGCACATGTTTAAGGAAGGAGTTTCGTCACTCGCGTTCGAGGATGACAACTTCGTCGATCGTGTGTGGAAGCTTCTCGACGTGGACCGTAGTGGCGCCGTCGAGTGGGGCGAGTTCGTCAACGCGGTCAACGCCCTCGAGACGGGCTCGGCCTTGGACAAGCTGCGCTTCTGCTTCCGTGTGTATGATTCCGACAACAGCGAATCGATCGATAGAGAAGAGCTACATGCGATGTTCTCGTCCATGCTGCTCTGTGCCCCGGGTACCGGCACGCGCATACCCGAGGCGTCGCCAGCGCTCAACGAACTCATTGAGGACTTTGTGAACAGCATCTACGATTCGTTTGACGCGGACCGTAACTCGGCGCTCGACTTTAGCGAGGTGCTCGAAGCGCTCAAGCGCAAGGGCAATGAGATCTCCGACCCTTGGGAGATCTTCGGTCGCACGCTCGTTAGCCGCACGTGAGATTCACTGTGAACCCGTTCGTTGAGCGCGTGTCGGAGCGCCTGTGAACGCGCAGCGGAGAGCTCGTGTCTATACGGTGCGCTGGACTCCGACACGAGATTGCGCCAGCCGCGCGGTCCAAAACCGAGTGCGCCGCCCGCGCCGCGACCATCTGTGTGTGGCCGCCGATGTGACCGCCGTCTCGACTCTCGTGGCGCAGTGTGACGTATATTAACTATTAATATTCTGCAAGCGCGCCTCTCTCGGAGAAGGCTTAAAGCCGGTAAAACGAAGACCGGCACAGAGCGGCCCCGGACGAACCCCGGACGCCGCCTCCGAGGGCCCCGCGCGGCGCTCCGTGACTGTCCCGGTCCGCGGTGCGTCGGCCCGCTCGCGACCGGCCGCCCGCCCCCGCGGGCTGCGGGGTTATGGGGCGGCCGTGCGAAGGCGCGTGCGTCGCGCCCGGCGGGCCGGCGCCCTGCCGCGTGCCGGGTTCGACTTCGAGCGGCCGGCATGCGGCAAACCCGACCGGAGGCCGCGCGACAACGGTCGCGGCACTTCAGTTCTGAGTATGCACCTCATCCAGTAGGGCCCGGTACTCGGCGAGGCTCTGCACGGCCTTCGCCTTCGAGCAGCGCAGCATATCTGCGCCGGGACCGTAAAAGGCGCCGAAGCGCTCTGCCGCGTCTGCGAAGGCCTCGGCCGCGGCCACCAGCTCGCCGGCGTCGAGAAGTGCCACGGCGGCGGCCTCGATGTCATTGGCGACCAGAGGGTGTATATGATGCGCGTGCGCAAAGCCTGCGTACATGCGTGCGCGTGCCTCTGCGTGCTGCATGAGGACCTGAGCCCTTTGCGCGCCACTGAGCTTGAGGAGGTTGTTCTGGTACATCTTGACCATTCGGTGGTGATATGGATGGAGGTATTCCATACACGCACCCACGTCTTCCGCGTGCTCGGCGCGCTCGTAGCAGCTCAAAGTTTCGTCATCCAGCAGCATCCTCGCTTCACAGTGATCACATGCGAGCTCGTGGCAGGAGGGCAACGGCGACGTAGGCGAGCACGGCCCTTCGGCGCAATTGGGGCATCGGAAGGCGCGAACGAGCTCGGGAAGCGTAGTGCACCGTGGGCACACGCAGGTGAAGCCGTGCTGCATCTGCAGCAGCTCTTGCCGCACGGACGCCGGCTGGTAGGAGGCGAGGTACGAGATGGAGATGGGCTCTCCGACTTTGAGTGGTCGAATCGTGCGGACTGAGACTCGAGAACCGTCGGCGGCCGATGAGATGTGCGTGATGGCACTCGGCGCACACTCGTGCTGCATCATGCTCGCAAGCAAGCCCAACACAGCACGCCGCTCAAAGTTTCGGTCAAGAAAGGTGCCTCCGGCCCCATGGACATTTATTGCCGCGAGGCTCGCAAACCACTTCTCGGATTCGCGCTCGGTATCAACGTCGGCGCGTGCCTGCAGCTGAAGGACGCCCTTGTATTCGGGACTTTCGTGCTTCAATGCTTGTATTCCGCGAGCGACGGCCGCACTGCCACCGTTCGCAACGACGAGCGGCCTCTCTGTGAAGACAAGAGTGCTCATCGTAATCGGACGGGACGCCACCAGACAGCGACCGACACCGGCGCGCCATTCGATCCGCCAGCAATCGCCATTGTACGTTAGGCGCGTAGTGATTAGGCCGAGCAACTCGGCGTCGGACTGGCGGCTAGCACAGGCGGACATAAAGGTTTCCATTGCCTTCGGAGTGAGTGATGAGTGTGAGAGAGTTCCGGTACAGGCTCTGCCTGGCCTCGTGCCCTGGCGACGACCTCCGTTAGCTGGAGATGCGCCGACGCCGCCGAGCGGCTCCAGGGAGAAAGGCGAGAGAGTTCGATAGAGCGACGTGTGAACATTGGCTGTGAACCATTTTTTGAACCATTGGCTGTGAACGGTTCATCTCCACATTCCGCCGTCGGCCTCCCGCGAGGCACTACCGTACACGACAGCGTGTCCGGGCTCGAAGACTCAACGACAGCGGGACACGCACATCACCCAGGTCACACCCCATCCGCACCAGGCGCATAGTCACATGAAATCCAACATGCGAGCCCCACACGCGAGCCCTCTGCCAGCCCATTTGCGAGCCAAGTGTCCCCCATGCGAGCCAAGTCCACTGCTCTCTCGTATGCCGTTCCTCGTGCCGTGCTTCCATGCTCGGCTCCCACATGAACTGATATCCGCCCCCTGCTGTGCGTCATTGCTCGAGTTCCCTGCTCGTGTTTCAGGGCTCGTCGGGACTCCTTGACTCTTCCGTACCGCTCTGTCATCGTGCTCTTGAGGATCTGGGTGCGCTTGCGAGGCACGTCTGTGGTCTCTTATCCATCAACCTGGTTGTTGGCGGTGAGTGCGTGCGCGACGACCTCTCGAGAGCCGTGCGGGTAAATGTCCATCGACATGTCGTCGCGGTTGTTGAGCATGTCCTGGCACATCTTGTCAAAGGACGAGGCGGAGACCAAGTGACATTTGCGGTCGACCTGCCACGTGATCGGGGTGTAGCGCGAGCAGACCGCGTTGTTGCGCGAGGTGCCCGTAGTGGAGCCCGTGTACATGGCCATATCTAGGCCGTGCTGGCCGTGGGTGAGCATGCCCTGGAAGAGGTTCGGCTGGTAGTACGCCTCGTCGTTGACAACTACGAAGGTCTGGGATTGCACGCCAATCGTCTGGTATGTGTTGAGCGGCGCGATCGTGATGATGCCGTCGCGGCAGAAGACGCCGTCGTAAAAGGGCGACTGCATCTGCCACTGGGTACCGCACGCGCCAGCGGCCGAGTGCGGCCAGTGGACCTCGTACGTCTCGCCCACCTGCATGCCCGTGCAGAATCGCCAATTGAACGGAGTCGTGAACTTCGAAACGTTGGGTCGGTAGTGGTGGCACCTGTTGCCCAGCCGCTCTCCCGCGGCAAGCTGACGACCGTACGAGCCCGAGCCCGAGCCCGAGCTCGAGCTATTAGGGCCGGTGCCGTACCGGTCGTATTGTCCGACCGAGAGGTGCTCGGCGCCCAGGTGCCAGTGCACGTTCACTGGGCACAGGCCGACCTGTGAGTAAGGCTTGGTGATCGGCCGACGGGGGCCAGCATCCATGCCGCCCACGTACCCGCGGGTCACGTTGCCGCCCGCCTGCTCGAGCGTCTGGGTGACGGCGTCGCGGAAGCAGTTGACGTTGCTGAAGTAGCCGTCGTTCGGGCCGGCATGGAACGGTTGCTGGCCCGCGCACGGGTTGAAGTTCGGGTCGACCTCAGCCGGCGGGGCGAAGTCGTTGTTGGAGGCCATGACGGCGAGGGCGCACATCATGCCGAAGGCGGCCGTCACGAAGCACGAACCGAGGACCTTGCCGATGGAGCAAAGGGGCGAGGAGAGGGTCGATTCGCCGATCGAGTCCTTCATCCCGGTGATGAAGAGCGTAACGAAAAACATGAGCACAGAGGCACCGAAGCCAGTGATGGCGAAGGCGAAGCCGTAGTTGTAGTTGAAGTGCTCCTGAATCACGATGTACGGGATGAAATCGTTGTGGCACTCGCAGCGCATGGTGAAGATACCGATCGCGAGTAAGATGACGATGAGGAAGCCCGCGCCCAGGACGAGCCACACGACGGCAGCGAGCGGCTTGGCGATGCGCGAGGAGGCCATGCCGCCGAGGTTGACGGCGTGGAAGATGAGCATCAGAACCGCGACCGTCTCCGCGATGAAGCCAAATGTGCAGGCCGCGAGGCCCGCCATCGTGAGGGCGTCGCATCGGAGGAACGGGACCGGGTGCTTGAGATCTGGATGTTGAGATCGGGCGAGAAGGGGCGAGCACACGCGAGAGCGAGCCTGTCAGAGCACAGGGCTGGGGTGGGCGTATGGGAGAGGAAGCTGTCGACGTGTGCAAGGGCGGAATGTGCAGACCGTCCGTTTCGATCACGCTGGGCACGGCGGCGATGACAGCCGGCACGCCAAGGTCTTCGATGAGCTCCTGGAGGGTGGAGCCCGCGTGCACTTCGGTCCACACGAAGCCTGACTGGTCGTGGTGGAGTCCGATGCCATACGTCGGGCCGAGGAGCTCGTCGATGCGGTACTTGAGGCCCTGATCCCAATAGGCACGAGCGGTAATTTGCGGCAGCTCGCTCGGGTGTCTGAGCTTGACCACGGAGGTGCCGTCGGCCAGCACGATGCCGACGCAGAGGGCGATGACCGCGGACACGATGAGGCCGAGCAGGTGCGCCAGCTTGGAGTGGAGAGGAGGCAGGCCCGCCGCCGCCAAGGAGAGGGAGACTGAGCCGCCACCGATCGGCTGGACCCCGATTGACTCCTGCGGGAATGAGAGTGAGGATGGGATTGGGGATGTCAGAGGTGGCGGTATCAGATGTCAGAGGTGGCGGTATCAGATAGCTTGGGCGTCGTTCGTCCTCGCTCCTCTCGCCACACCGCTTTGGACGATTCTATGGACGACCCCTCGGCGTTGTCCTCAGCGGACACCGTCACGGGGCCAGATGACGCCTTCGGCTTGGTATACGACACGACAGCCGGAATGGTACTTGGCGTCTCGTCCACCTTCTCCGACGAAGTCACTTTGCTGTAGAGCGAGTTGAGCGAGGACACAACATAGCACATGAAGACGGCGACGATGATGATGAAGACGACCGCAGTTACGGCGAGCCCAAAGGTTGCTTTAGCCTGGTTTGTCAAGGTGCTCGATGTATCATACTCTCCTAAGGATGGGTATCCCTGGTACCCCATTTCGGCTGGCGGTCAAGTAGGCGGGGGCGCGAGTGGATCTGTTCTGATGTGCCGTCCCTGTGCGGCTGCGCAGCACACTCTGTGCGCGCGAGATCCGAGCCATGTAAAGATCTGCGGTATATCTGAGCTCGCTTCATTTGTTTCGTCTTTTAATTGGGTTTATTTGTGGAACCTATTAACATAAAAATATCCGAGATGTCTCCAAACTTCAATGAGATCCATAAATACAAAGATCTCAAAATGAGCATTCACACTTCGTACAATGCTCGTTGCCATCGTGGGAAGTAATTGTTCTCGAACCAAGCGCGCATCCGCCGAGGCGAGAGCTCGCTCACGCTGCTTGCGCTCTCATCCCACCGTTGGATGGCCAGGCGCGGCAGATGAGTCCAGCTCGCCATCCGCTCCTCTTGCAACTCGAGCAGGTACGACTCCGCGTTCGAGCCGGGTCGCTCAGCACGGCGTTCGATCAGCCAGCGCGCTGCCTCGGGCGTAATGGCGTACGCCGAGGAGAAGATGACACCTAGCGCGCGGTGAGGTCCTTCGCTGGGCGGCCCGAGCCAGCCGTACTCTGCCGAGAGCTCGCCGGTCATGAAGAGCCCATCAAACATCACGCAATCCACGGAGGCCGTTGCACTTTCCGTCGTCGCCGCCGTCGTCGTCGCCTCCGCCTTCGCCTCCGCCTCCGACTCCGCCTTCGCCGCGGCCTTTGCCGCCGCCTCCGCAGCGCACGCGAGTGTCTCCTCGAGCATTCGACGCCAGTCGCAGTGAAGCATGACATCGTCCTCCAAGACGAGATACAGACCGCTGCAAACCCCGCTGCTCCTTCCCACTGCCCCGCTGTGCTTGGAACCGGCCTCTGCAGCGGCAATGAGATGCCATACCGCAGCATGCGAGGCCGCGTTGGCATGCCATCCAGATGGTTTGCCATCCCACTCTTGCGCAGCTCGCAGCACGTCCGCGTCTGCGAGCGTGCAAGCGCTCACCCGCTGCGCCTCCAAGCCACGCACACGTAGCATGGTCTCCATCTGATCTCGTCGATCTCGCTTGGCGTCCACGTTGATGTAGTATGCCGGCAAGGCGTCTGCTATGGGTGTTGTCACGCTCCGAGAGCTGCCGCGACCGCTCTGAGCCGCCCTCACTCCAATCTCCCGACGGAGCTCAACTTGGGCGAGCACCGCATTTTCTCGTGCGTCGCCAAAGCCGACCGCTTCGAAGAATCGGCGCGCGCCGCCGTTGGCCTCGGGCACGCGGACGACCGCGCAGCGTACCTCGGGGAGCGCAGCGGCGGTCGCGTCAAGGAGGGCAGCGAGGGCGGCGCTGCCGAGCTGCTGCCGCCGATGCAGGCGCTCGATCTCGATCTCGATCTCGATCTCGAGAGGTGGCGGCGGGCTACTGCCCTCTGCCAGTGAGCTCGCAAGCGCGGCGGCGGCCTCCGCCGCTCCCTCTGCTCCGTCGTCAAGCTGCTGTCCGTATGCGCCGTGCAGGGCGAACCGCGCAATGATGGTTCCACAGAGAACCTCTCCTCCTCCGTCACTCCCATGCCCTCCAGAGCCCGAACTTTCCGTTGCAGCCGGAGGGAGCGCAGTGGTGAGCACCACGGCCAAGCTGAGCACCGTTGGTTCGCCTCCCTCGGCAAGATGGCGCACGTATGCGATCTCGTCCTCGAGATCATCGGGTTCGTCAAGGCCGAGCAGCCTCGGAAGCTCAGGCTCGGCGCTCTGCCAGCCCACCACAGTCCGCACGTCGGCCTCTGTGTAAGGACGTAGCAGAAGCCACGGCGGCGATGGGAGCGGCAAGGATGCAGACGCCACACCACCACCAACCCCATGCGTGCTGCTGGCTGCTCGAGGGCCACCTGGCACGCGAATGCCTTGGCACAGCGCCGAGAGAGCAAGAGCGAGACGGCCTTCGCGCGCTGCGAGCTGCACGGCGGCCCGCACGCGCGCGAGCTGCCCCACCTTGGCAGGCACTCCCATCTCAGCCACCGCATGATGGAAAGAGACGCGACGCAGGTCTTTTGAACGCAGGTTCTGCGCCCAAATGTAATCCTCGTCGGGCAGAATCTTGAAGCGCACCTCCGGATCCCATGGCCCAATATGGAAACTGCCGTCCAATCCGAGCATCGCGTTCAGATGTTCCTGGTCGTGCAGCGCCCCGGGGTTCGTCTGCGAGCGACGAATGAGTTCCGCGTAGAAGCGCCGCATCCTCGCGCTGCAGCGAATGAGGTAGATGCCGCCATTGACTGCCTCACGGTCGGCTTCTCGCATCAGCATCAAGTCGAGGCCCTCGGACCGCATGCGGACACACCAGCGACGAATGGCCGCCGTGCAGGGCGCAAAGAATTGTATGTCGGCATCCGACTTGATCACGAACCGATCTGCCGTGCCGTCCACCTCAAACGTGCCGTTCACCCCCACATCTTCGTCCATGCTGCCACTACTCCCACCGGCTGGATGACGCTCGCTACCACCCATGTGCCGGAAGACAAAGTCCAACGATCGCCCGATGGCTTCGTGCCATGAGGGCGTGCCAACGCCAAAGGGCGGTTTCAGCTCGAGAAGCTGGACGCGCAGCCTCGAGCTCGGGTAGCCCGCCTCCACGAGGCTGCTGTGAAAGAGCTTATAGCATGGCTCGTAGTTGGGAGAAGTGGTGGTCAGGATAAGTGGCAGCTCCTCCTCCTCCACCACCACCACCACCTCCTCCTCCGGCCCTGCGCCCACCAAAGAGCCGCAGAGGCCGCCAAGGCCCTCGCCGTCGCAACTTCCGCCCTCCTCCTCGTCGTCGTCATCGTACAAGCTCTTTGGGATGCGTGTGAAGTACTCCGAGTAGACCTGCCCCATCGTCCTCGCAAATCCCGGTCCGCTGATGCCGCTCTCATGCCACGTTTGTATGGCTAGCTTCTTCGGGTGTGTGTGCCACACACGGCCGCGCTGGCGCTGGAGGTCAACCATCAAGTCCTCCCCTGGAGCGCCTGGGTACAAGACGTGCCGCTCCAGCAGCCAGCGGGCAGCAGCCGGCGTGAGCACATACGCATCCAAGTAGAGCGTTGGGGGCTCAGCCAGCACTGGTAAGGGTGGGGCAGTGGCGCAGTCGAAGCTGTAGTACCACTCACTGCGCACTGGCAATGAGTCGAGCATGAAGACATCCCAATCGGCTGGTAGCATGCGCAGGATGCGATTGAGCTCCGAGCGCCACGCGCGTAGCAGCATCACATCATCTTCAAGCACGAGAGCGAGCGGCTCGTCATCGGCGCGTTCGGCGACCATCCGCCAGACAGCGACGTGAGAGAGCATGTTAGCGAGCAGCGGGGGCGCCACACGCGTCGCGTGACCGTCTGCTGGAGCCACAGCACACCGTGCGAGGCGCGCCGCATTCGCTCCGAAGGTCGAGTCACGCGGCGTGATCGCTTGCACGCGGCGCGGCGACAAGCTATGACGCGAGAGCATCGAATCCATACGCCGTCGCCGATGGGGCATGCAATCCATGTTGATGTAGTATGCATACGCCAGCTCTTGAGGCCGCGGTGTTTTGGCGGGCGGCAGCGCATCTATGGCTGGAGCTGTCTGAGGAGGAGGAGGCGATGGTGGTGGAGCTTGCAGCTCCGGCACCACCATCGCCGGTGGGACGATCGACGGGCCGGCCGGCAGATGTGCCAACACGTCGAGCGCTTTCAGAAGCAGACCTCGCTCGAAGATGGCAAAGCGCAGCGCGAGCTCCTCTCGCACGGTGTCCATACCCCATGGCCGTGGCACATTCTGACGGACTGCAGCCAACGCCACCGTGTCTTCCGCCAAAGAGCTCCTCGAATAACTGTCGAGGTGCTCGCGGATGAGAGCAGCAAGCCGAGCTCGAGCCTCGGCCTCTGCTTGGATAGGCGTGCCGCTCACCATCCACTCTTCGCGCCCCGCCTTCGTCGTCCACGTGCCACGCTCGCTCTCCTGTGTGAGACTCACTCGCAAGGCCGCGAGCAACGGGCACGCGTCCAGCCGCTCATCGGGAATCCACCACCAACCCATCTGCTGTGACGAATCACAGCCATAGGCCATGATGGCCGACACCATCTCGGCGCCGGTCACGTCGCCCTCCTTGCAGGCCAACGACTCCGTTGGAACGACGATCTCAGCCGTATGCAGCACGCTGCTCTCATCAAAAAAGCCGTAGCGTTCGAAAAGGTCGGCATAATCGGCATCCGGATCATAAGAGACGGTCACCTCGTCACCTTGGCTCAGCGTGTGAACCGCGACCAGCGAGACAGTGCTCTCGGTCACAACGTACTTGGCGTTCGCGCCTGTGGATCGATGGTTGCCTAGGTCGACCAGTGGCACGAGCGCATGGCCTGCTCTGGAGGCGCATGGGGCATGGGCACGACTGAGCATCACAAGCTGCGCCCATAAATAGCGCTCGAATGTTACGCTGGCATCGATAGCCGCGAGAGCGCGATGTTCGCGCTCCATCGACGCACGTAGCATGCGCGAGCGCACCCACGCGACCGAATTTACAATGCGCCGTGCAGCATCGCAGTCGGTTGGCCACGCCTGTAGCATTGTCATCGCCGAAAGTGGAGCCGCTTCCAAGAAGTAGGCTGCTCGGAGGTCAGTTGCCTGGCCGCTCTCGTGCGCCGTTGCCAACTGTATCAACGCGGCCAACGTTCGGCCATACATGTCATCCGGAGCCAAATGCTCATGGAGCTCGCCGCGCAAGTCGGATGCCAAAATGCACGAAGAAAGCCTGCTTGAGACGAGCGTCGTGCCAGATGGCACCTCGGATGCTGCCACAAACAGCCCAACACCATATTTCTCCGTTGCCCGTGCCTCGACGCAGCTCACTTCAGCAAGAGAGAAGGCTGCAGCCACGCTAGGTGGCACACCATATTCCATTTAGGCCAGGCGCAAGTCGTCGAGGTCGCGTCGCCGAGGACACGTCGGACACGTCGCCGTCGGCACAAATCGCTCGCGCAGCTCAACTTTGTGTGTGGGTGCTTTTGTGACGAGTCGTGCTATTCTCATGTGCAAGAGAATGCAAGCACCTCGATGCATTTGCATCGCAGATTGTCTTGGCTTTGTTGGAGGCCACTCTGTTACAAAATAGGAATGGCGACTGTTCATCAAGTTTGTGGCCACTAGAGCCACCGTTCCGTCCGTACACCTGCTCGGTGCTCCGCTCAGACACCACGCCCCAAGTCCCTCAGCACCACTTCTACCTGCTCGCGCACCTCCGCCAATAGGGCGCGGCCCTCTTCCAAGTCGACCTTGCCGCCCACCCCACCATCCGTGCCCGATGCCGTCATCAGCCTCTTCACCTGCTCGGCGTCCTCGGCGTTGAAGACGAGGACGCGATTCGAGAGGCAGAAGTCGTCGAGCCTCTTGAGCGCTAGCAGCAGCTCCTCAAGCGCGACCGTACTCACACCTGCCGTGGCGAGGCCTGCCGATGGCTTGAGATTGGCCGCGTTGCCTCGCACGCCAGGTTTGAAGCCGAGGAATCGCGCAAATGCAGGCTCATGTAGCTCTGCACGCACGGCCTCGAGATCACCAGCATCGAGCAGCTGCGCCGCGCGCGCCAGCCCGCTGTTCAGGAGCGCGAGCCCTTCTGCGGGCGCGAGAGGCTCGCCCGCCATGGCGTCGCTGGGCGGCGGTGCTGCCGTCTTGGTCTTCTTATACTGGACGGCGTCATACTCGGAAATCGAGGGGATGGCCGCGTGCGTGCGCGTCGGTCGCAGGCTATTGCCTAGGTGCCACAGGCCCACGCTGGCGAGCCCTAGCGAGGCCAGACGCCGATGCAAGGGCTGGGACCACCGTACCGGCGTTGAGGGCAACATCGCGCCGTCGTGGGCGCTATCCGGCCGTAGCAGCATGGTAGGCGTGCGCTCTTGGCGAGAAGAGCGTACTGTGCGGCGGCGGGGTGAGCGTCCCGCGACGAAGCGTACATGCTCACTCGCTAGCTCGAGCGGCGTGAAGCTCTGGTAGGGCAGCCCGCGCTCCCTTGCAAACTCACGCACCACCGGCACGACGTGGCTCAACGCCTGACTCGAGACCATTGGGAAGAGATGATGCTCAATGTGGTTATTGATGCCGCCACAGAAGGCGGACCATGCGCTGTGCCCTGCAAGCACATTATTGGTCGCGCGAAGCTGTTTCGTCATCCAGCACTCCACCGGCGGCGGCTCGGCCGTCGCGGGGCGTGTGGCCTCGTCCTCCTCCTCCTCCATGGCCGTCGTCGCCATCTTGCGAGCTGCAGGTGCGTAGTTGGACGCGAGCTGGTGCGTGGCCACGAAGGTGCCTACGATGTAGGCCGTCGCGGCACCGAGGGCTAGCGGAAAATAGCGCGTTCCGAGCAGAGCGATGTCGAGACCGAAGCGCAGTGGTGCGACAGCCAGCACGTACGCTACAGTGGCGCGCCCCTTGGGATCAAACGAGATCGCATGGAGGAGCGACCGGACGAGCATCACCGGCACAAGGAGCGGATACGCGAGCGCGGCGAACAACGCGGTGCGCGGGGAGCCGCCACTGGCATGGATGTCGGCGTATGAGAAGAGAGGCATCCACCATCTCACGTCCGGATCCTGCGCGGCGTCATTGGTGTGCGCGTGGTGAGCGTGATGCTCCATCATCCACGCGTCGACCACACCCACAAAGTCCAGCGCCATCAGACGCTTCAAGGGGCGTGGGATGGCGTTCGGGTTGTGCACGCCGTTGTGCGCGTGAGTCCAAGTCTGCCGCCCCGTAAGCAGGCCGTACGCGAGCGCCGAGATGAGCGAGACCGCACCCGGCCAGCCGAGGCGGCGCGAGGCGAGGCACGCCACCAGACACGCGAGACGCGCCGCGTACGGTGCAGCGCTGAATTGGTGACGCCAGTTGACACCGAGCCGAGCCAGCTCATCAGTGACGCGCCGCTTGAGCTCCAGGTAGAGGTCCGAGCAAGGCTCCGAGGTGGGCAACAGGAGTGAGGGCGCATCGTTTGGTGCCTTCGCCATCTTGAACGGCCGCAGACGGCGCGCAGCCTCCAGGGGATCAAAGTGGTTCGAGTAGAAGAGATAAGAGATGTCGGTGCCATTGTGGCGTGCAATCAGGTCGGTGCCGCCAGGATGCGCAAATGAGCTCAGATCGTACCAAGCGCCGTCAATGTGCACGTGCACTGGCGTGGGAGGAGGACAGAGGGTGGCCATGATGGGCCGTGCAGAGTTGGCACGCACACGTGCCACCGCCCGGCCGGCGCCTGGCGCCACGTGCATGCCCAGGACGGCGCCTGACGCCACGTGCATGCCCAGGACGGCGCCCGTCGCCAAGGCGCCGCCGCGCAACCTGGCCAACGAGTCACGAAGCTTCTGGGAGAGAGCGAGAAACTGCTCGCTGCATGGTCCACGCCACTGCAAACTCAGGCTGCCGCCGCTCTCGTGCCTTCGACTCGCGAGGCGAGCGACACTCAGAGCATGGCGATGATGTTCTTCCGACGAGGTTGAGCAAGCGGCCTCGAACTCTGCTTGCGTGCGATAGCAGCGTATGCGCTGATCAAGAGCAGCCAGGCGCTTGATGATTCGAACTGCTGTGAGTGCCAGTCCATCGGCCTCGACGACCATGATCGGGCGCATTCGCCCACCATGCACGATGATAAACTGGGCGATGGCAGGCAGTGCAAGGACAGAGGCGCCACGGCTCTCCGTCATCTTGACGATGCAGACGATCTGGTCACATCGGCAACGCTGCATGCCTTGGCCAATGCGGTGGAGCGTGGTCGCGGACAGAGCGCGAGTGCCGTGGCCGCGCAATGTGATGTGCAGCACCGCGAGCGAGGAGCACGGTGGCTGGGTCAGCAGCAGGCTGCACGAACCCAATCTTCCGAAGATGGTGGTATCGAGGATGGTATCTCCGAGCCATGAGGATTTCGGACCGCGCCACGAGGAGGAGCAATGTTTGCTTGATGCGGCGGCAGCTAGCATGGGGAGCCTGTAGAGTAATGTGCTGACGAGCCGCATAATTATGCGGCGAAATTTTATACCGCACGATCAAGGCACCCGGGTGTGGAGCCGGACACACGCAACCGGAACGGATTTGAATTCCTTACTGAACAGATCCGAGTTTATAGAAAGGCGTATGTTCAGTAGTTCTTTCACAGCCACCCGACGATCAATGGCGTTAGGATCGCGCGTGTGGATCGCGCTCGCGCTCATGGCGGCGGCGGCAGCGCAACGCAGCACCTACGACACGTCCCTCGACGATGCTGACGCGTACATCGGCGCGCTGGGGCTGCCGAAGGGTCTGCCGCGCTTGGAGGTCAAGTACAAGAAGGGTGGCTTCGGTGCAAAATATTACGTGAGCGGCTCGGACTCACGCATTTCGACGCGGAGCGACGTCGCGCTCAACGAGCGGCCGCTGGTGGAGTGGGAACCCACCAAATTTGGCGCACACCAGGACCGCTACGCGGTAATGCTTCTCGCGCCGGATGAGCCGAAGCGTGCTGCCGGCGACGGCAGTGCCGATGGCGAAAAGGGTCCGATTTTGCACTGGTTCGCGCTCAACTGCGCCCAGTCCACTTCAAAGAACGATGAGAAGTGCTATCACTTGATCCCGTACAACGGTCCGCGCAGCACCGACGGCATTCTGAATGACAACCCAGCTATGGATCACCGCTACATTTTCATCCTCTTCCGCCAGGTGAAGCCGCCGCCGGGCAGCGTGATCCAGGACTACCTGCTCACCACACGCGAAAACTTCAACTTGCGCGGCTTCCTTCGCGCGGTCGAGGGCGGCCTGGAAGCTGTTGCCGTCAACTTCTTCTATGCACACAGCGACAAGGAACAGGAGAAACTTGCGGGCCCGTCGCCGACAGGGCCAACCTCCCGCATCGTAACCGATCCGCCACCGCCGCCGGCCCCGTTCGACGGCAAGGCCGCCGTCTCCGCGCGCTCCCTGGGTCCGAAGTGGCAAAGCAAGCCATCCGCGCACGACGAGCTGTGACGACGCAGATGATGGTTTTGAACGGTTCGGGCTCGCCGCAGAGATCAGGATTCCACACACAGACTCGCTCGACGACGTGCGGCGCGGGAGCGACGTCGCTGAGCAGCTCGAGTCATACCGTACATGTAGACAGCTAGACGCGTAGTCACGCACGAGGTCAGTTACAGGTTTCCGGGACGCGCACGTGTGTGCCGACAGCGACACCGCCGCGCCGACGACGATCCGTTTGTTAGCGCTTGAAGCTTCTGAAGCGTTTAATGACACTAACACTACGTAAACGCTCCCTGGCGTCCTGGGTCGCGATCGCGACAAACTCGAGTCGTATCGATCCGCACACGGCACCGCGCGCGAGTCGTGAGGAGGGCCGATCAACACATCGCGCAAGTCGCGAACCGTTGGCCAAGGCGCGCGCTTGTGCATGACTCGTGACTGCGGCTCTCCCGCTCAGCAGGCTCGTCAGGGGTAGGGGGCCAGCCGCGTCGTTTTGGGCACCTTTTCACAGCTGCGGCTCTCCGGCTCAGCAGGCTCGTCAGGGGGGGTCGTTGATCAGCAACGGTTTGCCGTCCTCGTCGAGTGGAACCCCAACGTCTTTGTCAGTTCCCGGGCTGGGGTCGGGGCCAGCCTCGTCCAGCGCATCCGTCGCCGTTTCACTGCCGTCGAAGACTTCCAGCGGCTCGCCGTACACCTCGCGCAGCGCGCTGCTCGGCACGAAGCGGCCTCTAGGCTGGTCGAAGCTCGCGAAGTACTGCTCGAGGAGCGGGTGCTGCAGCGGCTCGGGCGGCGTGTCAAGGTCGAGCAGCTCTTGGGCAACGTAATTGACGGGCGCGCCCGGCCGATCACGCGAGTCCGCGAGCACGTGGTAGAATGGCTGGTTGCGCCCGTGCTTCAGCGTGTCGATGGCGTTGGCGCGGATCCACGCCTCCGACTGCATGCAGCGCGTATCGTACCCGATGACGATGCCGCGATAGTTGTAGCGCATGTGTAGCAAGCACGTACCCAGCCCGTACCGGCGGAGTTTCGGGTCGGGCGCGGGTGCCGGCGCCGGCGCGGCGGTGGCTGCCACCGCGCCCGCGCTGCTCGTCAGCACCGATTCGGAGACGACCCTCAGCCCTCCTTCGCTCTTCTTGGGAGCTGGCAGCGGCACGCCGTCGAGGCCGAGTGGCTCGCACTGGATTGCGTGGGAGTCGTCCTTGGAGTTCTCCTCAGCCGCGAAGGCCGGGTGCTTGCACAGCAGCGGCGTAGCAAAGTACACGACGTACCGGCACGTGGACACCTCCTCGACCGACGCGATGTGGGAAGGCTCGCCGCCCGAGCAGCGCACCCGCACCTCGGTCTCGCGCGGGCGGCCTGTGATGTCGCAGTGGGTGCCGTTGCCGTAGAGCTGGCTCCAGAAACGTTTGCGCGTCTTCGGGTCCTCGCCGAGCTTCTCCACCGCCACCGTCGCCGTGCCGGCCGCGCCGCCGCTGCCGCCACTGCTACCGCCCGTGATGCTCCTGCCGGCGGCAGCGTCCTCGCTGTCCTCGCCGTCTTCGTCGCCCTTTTTGGCGACCCACCATTCGCCGAGCGTGTAGTCTTGCGTGATCTTGTTCTCCGCCTTGTCCTTCCCATTCTCCTGGTGGTACTGCCGAAAGCTCTGGCGGTAGCAGAACTCGTACGTCCACCAGCCCTCGAGCCGGTAGAAGCACGTGTTCTTGAGCTGTTGCAAGTAGCTGGTCAACGGCGGTGTCGATGGCGGGGTCCCGCTCGTCTCCTCCGCGGCGCCGCTCGTGCTCGTGCTCGGCAGGTGGCAGCGATAGCGCTTGCCGTTTTTCTTGGTCATCACGATGCTGCGCCCAGCCGGCGGCCGCCGGAGTGCGCCATTGAGCAGCTGCACGTTGAACTTGGGGCCATCATCGATCGAGGTGCCGCGGCCTTTAACTTCCTCCCCCGCCGCGAGCGCGCTCACGAGCGTCGCGAGCGTCACCGCGCGGATGCACATAGCAAAGCGCCACTTCGGGTCCCGACCTTTGCATCATCTTGTCGCCAACTATTCACATCACACCAACATTGGAAGTTGAGGAGGGCAAGTTTAACACATACACGTGTACTGTGAATAATGATGCGAGAGACGACGTCGGCGGCGCTCGCGCGCCCCGACACGACAGCCCTTTCCGAATCCATGCCGCCGGTGCTCGCACCGCCTGGCCTCCTCATCGCGGACTCCGGTCTCGCGCC
>Ga0210242_100059_pt1 | contig 72480 bp, 38 predicted proteins | sample ChrtobMeP5a_16mM_FD_155445 | JGI IMG/M metagenome (GOLD analysis project Ga0210242, IMG submission 155445) | Chrysochromulina tobin associated microbial communities from unialgal haptophyte culture, Seattle, Washington, United States - P5a_16mM | ecosystem: Host-associated > Algae > Haptophytes >... | reverse complement strand
TGGTGGAGAGGGTGGTGGCGGGTTCGGTGGCGGGGGCGGTGGGGGCATGGGTGGCGGGCGGAGGGGTGCTGGCGAGGAGGGGGGAGATGGCGGTGGTGTGGCCGGCGGCGGCAAGGGCGGTCGGAGTGGCGACGGCGGAATGAGCGGCGGGCGCCACTGATATTGATCCGCGGGGAGGGGGAAGGAGTGTCGCGCAGCGAGGAAGAGGCAATCAAGTTCATAATCAAGGAAGATGTCATGGAGGTAGGATTCGTATCTCTCACAAGGGAGGTGGAGGAGGAGAGATTCACGCTCGAAGGCAATCTCGCGTTCAAGGATTTCAGAATCAAAGAAAGAGAGTTCGGGGGACCATTCCTCATAAGGATGCCAGAGCTCGGCATGTGTAAGGAAGTGGAGAGGGGAAGGATCACGTGAGAGGGAGTGAAGTGAAAGTGTGTGGTACGAAGGGGGGTAATCGTCGTAGGGGGGGGAGGGAGAGATGAAGGTTGGGTCATGAATGGAGTAGTATAGAGATTCATCTTCATGGGCACGCTCATATTCATCGATTTGAAGAGAATCGTAGTGGTCACAGTGAGCACGGGTGAGTTCGCGGGCGGCCATGGTCTCCTGGGATTCTTGGGCCAGGATGAATCGCTCATCATTGAGGAGGTCATCTAGAGTACTCGGGTGGAGATGATGGAGATCAGGGCGAAGGCTGATGAATCGGGTAACGATGGATAGGTGGAAACGAGAAAGATAGATGCGAGTGGGATGCCATTGATATTCATCAGACTCGTAATCAGAGAGCCACTGGAGAGAGTAATCAAAAGAGGATCGGGTGATTGGGAGACCAGTGTCATCGCGGGGGTAATCAGGGCCGAGGTGATCGAAATCGGGTTCAAAGTCAGGTTGGGGCGGGAAGGGGGGGGATGTAGGGCGCGAGGACGGTGGAGATGGCGGTGGAGAGGGGGGTGGTGAGGGTTGCGGCGGCCGCGGTGGCGTCTGGGGAGGGCATGCGTCGATCTGGGCGAAAGGGGATCTTGCAGCTGCTCCATTTGCAGCTGTGCCGAGATGGACGGATGAAGCGTGAAGGGGAAGGGAAGGGCAGAGATGGGGGTACTTGAGAGGGCGAAGGTCATGAAGAGGAAGGTGCCGCTTGAGCGAGGGTGCGGTTGGTGCCTGGGCCGATTTGGCCTCCTTGCACGGGTTGAAATCATCATCCGTGGTCTCCAAAGCGCGCTTGACCGCCCCCTTCGTAGTTCCCTTGGAATCTGGAGCAGAATCTGGCGGCGGCACGGTCCCGGGCATGCGAGTAGCCGGTGCGGGCGCGGGTGGTGCGGGCCCGGGCGCGGGCATCGAAGGCGCGGGCGTGGGCACGGGCAAAGTGAAGCTGATGACTCGTCCAGCATGCCACGCTTGCGCTCGCGCTCTCGGCGTGTGTGGCACAGGCCCAGGCGTGGCCGTGTGGGTGGGAGCGGGCGCGGGTTGTGTGCCGGGCCCGGGCGTGGGCAGCACCGACAGCGCGGGCGTGAGCGCAGGCATAGCTGGTGGGAAGGTGAGGGTGCCTCGTGCAGTGTGCCACGCTTGCGCCCGCCCTCTCGGCGTGTGGAGCATAGGCTCAGGCGCAGCCGTGTGGGCGAGGATTGGGTGAGTAGGGGTGGTGGAAAAGGTAAATGTGCCTCGTGCAGGCGGTGCGTGTGCGGGCACGGTGAGTACGAGAGGCGCAGGCGTGGGCGTTGGTGCAGAAGTTTTCCGTCGGAGGCGTCGATGAAGGAGTCGGGCGATGAAGGTGGTAGCGATTACGAGCGTGGCGCGGCGGCGTCGCCACAGGGTAAGGAGTAGCAGGAGGCGGGGCTGGTTAGGACGGAGACCATGAGCGAGGAGGCGAACGAGAAGGCGGGCATCGGAAGACGGGGATGCGGATGGTGTGCGTGCGGGTAGGGATGGGTTGGCTTTGTGTGGTGTAGTGGGGGTAGTTGGGATCGGAGTGGTCGCTGCTGGGGATGGGGAGGTCCGGGGAAGCGTGTATGTGGTGGGGTGGTGGGGAAGGGATGTCGATGGGGAAGGAGTGGGGCAGGGCTGTTGGAAGGGAAGGGTGAGGAGGGTGGCACGCGCGTTGTGTAGGGTGGTAGCAGCAGCGGATGCAGCTGCGAAGGCGGTTGATGAAGCGGATGCTGCTGCTGCTGCGGTGGCTGCTGCAGTGTTTGCAAGTGCGGTCGCGGTGGCGGATGTGGATGATGCGGAGGCAGCCAGGAAGGCTGCTGCTGCTGCTGCTGTGGCCGCGGAGTCGGCTGCTGAGGATAGGGAGTCAAGGAGGCGTGCTGAGGCGGGGTCTGCCGGAAGAGGGAGGAAGGAGAGGGAGGACCAGAGCTGTGTGTAGGTTGATGTTGCTGGGTGGGTGTGCTGGGAGTTGGGAGGGAGCAGTGGAGCGGTGTTGCGGGCAGCAAGGTGTGCGGATGCGCTGATGCCGTCAGAGGGAGCCGGCGGCAGAGGCCGATGGAAAGAAGAGGGCCGATGGATCGAGCTGGATGGCGGCAAAGAACGACGAGTGGACGCCCGGATGCGGGAGTTCGTGGGCAAAGAGGCACTGAAGGAGATAGAGAGCTGCATGCCAAAGGGTGGCGGTAGCGATTGCGATGTCTTGTTGATGCGAGTCATGCTGTCTTCAGAAAGAGACGGCGGGCGCATTTGCATTTTGGAGTTCATTCACAACACACCAACACGTGCCCTTTTCACGTTCTCCAGCTGCTTGCTCACGAATTTGACTCGACGGGACGCCGTTCGAACGTGAAGCTTCACGTTCACGTTCACATTAAAATGCCACTCGGCAAGACGCACGACCACAGGTCCCTTGGAGACACAACGTGGAGGGTGCAGACAAGACCCTCGAAGCAACAAGCAAGTCAAGCAAGCAAGCATGAAGCAACCAAGACCGTTCAAGACGTGCAAAGCAAAGAGCATCCTCCGAAGTACGGAAGTAGCAAGCTAGCAAGCAAGCAAACAAGCCAAGAAGCAAGCATGAAGCAAGTACGAATTTGGAAGAAGCTTGCATGCTTGATGATATCTCCCCACACCGCACGTGGGACATAGACGCTGTCCTCGCACACAGTGACACAGACAAAGACACACCGACGCTCACGCTGGACGCAACACTGAACACTCCCACATCCCTCTGACCCGCGGACAGGGCACCACACACGTTGACGCACTGGGCTGTGGTGCCCTTGTACACTAGGCTACTACACTCCGGTCACTGAGATCCCCCCGTCAGAGCCCAACACACGACAGTCACGTGAGCACGCACAGAGACATAGTAGGATCACCCGTGACTCTAGGTGACGAATACAGGCAGGTGATGGGGTCATCATGGAGGTGGCCCCTCACGGGCAGCGTGCAGCAGCAGCAGCATTCCACGGGCAGCGTGGAGCCGCATTCCTACGACTTTGGCGACTTCGGCGATTTCCCCTTCTTGGCGCCGCCCTTTTTGCTCTTCTGCTTTTTGACGACCATTTCGCTCATGTCGATCGTGCGGTCAGTCCTGTCGCCCCCCCCGGGGGATGCAGGATCCTCGTCCGCCCCCTCCTCGGATCTCTCCGACTCGGTGACGGCGCCGGGGCTCTCCCCTTCCATCTTCTGTGCGCGTATCTGCGCGCGCTTCTTCGCATGCTCGAGCCGCATGTTCGCGAGTTGCGAGGCGCTGCCCATGTAGCCGACACGCGAAGACATGAGCGAGCCCGTCTCGAGCTCCCTCGCACGTTCATTGAGCGCTTTATTCTCTTTCCTGAGCTCCTCGATCACCGAGGTGACACGTTCTGGAGGCTCGAACATGCCTACGAGGTACTCCTTGCGCATCGACACTTCGTTCCCGAAGACCATGTCCATCGCCATCTGGAAGGGCGTTTTGTTCGCGGGTGGCAACTTCATGTCAATATCCGCGCCGTACTGAATGCACAGCTTGGCGCACAACGTGTGCTTCTTGCGGATCGCGGCCTGCAGGGGGGTGCTGCCGTCGATACGCGGCTTGTTCACGTCTGCGCCATTCTCGAGCAGCAGGCGCACGCACTCGGCGTTGTTCTTCGAGCACGCAATGTATAGGGGCGTACCGCCATCCTGCGTGTTCGCTTTGTTCAAGTCGGCGCCTGCGGCTATCAGTAGTTTCAGGCAGTCCGGCTTGTTCTCCTGACATGTGTAGAAGGTCGGCGTGATGCCGTGCTTCCCCTGGACGTTGACATCCGCTTTGTACCGGACCAACGCATCGACGCAGGACGTGTGGCCGTAGCAGCACGCCATCAGCAGCGGCGTCGCGCCATCTTCGTCCGCTTCGTTCGCAGGCAAACCCCTCGCAATGCAGGCTGTGAGCTCATCAAGCCTGCCGTGCCTCGCAGCTGCACGGATGGCGCCGATGCCTAGTTGAGCGCTTGGCAGCCTCGGCGCTGGCATCGGCGCCATTGAGGGCCGCCACTGAGACGCGGATATCCGTTGGTCCATCATGGCTGCAGCGCGCGCCGATCGCGCGCTAACGCGCACGACTCGACCAAGGTCACAGTGGACCACGGAAACCCCTCGCAAGGAGGAGAGACGGGAGGTCCGAGTCGCAAAACATGGTCCCCCAAACCGAAACTTGTCCCGAAACCGGAAAACCACAAAAAATCACCGACATGAAGAAGGAATCGAGCTCACATTTCTAACCAGGTGTATCCGAATACCTTCTCAGTCTTTTCCAGACCGCAACGCTTTTCCCCACAGCTTCGGCCTAACGGCGAATTTCGCGAATGGCAGACGCCGAGGAGCTGGCCCTGCGCCAGCAGCTGGCGGAGATGGAGCGCGAGCGCGAAACCCTTAAAGGGATCCTCGAGCTTGAGGCCATGAAGAAGCAGCTTCTCAAAGATGTGCCACTTGGACCGCGTGCCGCATGGGGTGAGCCTGAGCTGCGTGTTGGCGGCGTGACTGATGTACCATCCACGGTCACCCATGCCCCTGAGTTGTCTGCTGAGGACGAGAAGAGGCTCGCTGCGCTTCTCGCGTCGGATGCAGATGATGATGATGGTGACGACGACGACGACGACGACGACGACGCGCACTTTGTCTCGCAATCGCCCGCTGAGATGGCTGCAACATTGGCGCGTATGGAGGACGAACTCGCCGAGCTTACATTACTGCGCGATCAGAAGGACGAACTCCTTCTCCTCAAGGCGCAGCTGGCCGCGCTACAGGCGAGTGCGCCGCAGTAAAACGTACTCTTCTCCCTCCGCAGGGCGCAGGCTTCGTGGGGATTTCTGGTCACGCCAGTCACGAGTGTCGTGTCAAACTTGCAGCCGAATCGCGGATTGAATATTCAGTACAATTACCTCGCAACAACCCCACATACCGTCCGATGATTAACCGCCAATTCACAGCCAATTTTTTCATCGCGCCCAGGGGTGCAGACCGACCCGACTCCTGACCAGAGACACCGCGGAGGAAAGGACCGACGCGGAAAAGCGCACATGCAGAACCGTCGTCTTTTTGATGTGGCGATGTTTGCGTGCCACCTCTCGAGCACGTCGCAGCAGCTCCTATACCACTGCGACCTCATCGATGTTAGCCACGGCGTTGCTTTCGAGGTTGGCCTCTTTACATTCAAGTGGGCATTTGAGTACTGGCTGGAGGCCATCACACCTGACCTCCTCGTCCACCACATTGGTATGACCGTAGGCACAGCGATCGTACTCTGCGGGTTTCCGAGCCATGCCTATCTCCTCGTCCACGTGCAGGCCATACACCTTCCGTTGGCCCTTTTCTATGCACGGCGGCTTGACGGTGCCGTGGTAGGTAGCATGCTTGACAATATGTTTCTTGCTGTTTGGCTCTTTGTTGTCAGCGCACGCGGATCGTTGATCGCCTCCGAGAGTGCAAGGATGAGCATCGCCGGCGAGCCAGGCCGCTACCTGATGTGTGGATGCGCACTGACAGTGCTTGGACTGGACGTGCTCTGGACCAAGGACACGTGTGAGAAGCGGCATCCGATGGCGATCGCCGTGATCGCCTTTGTGGCAGGGCTGCCACTTGGACTGTGCAGCGATGGCCAGAGCCGCATGGCCTCCATTGCGTGGGGTGCGTCGTGCTTGGTGTGCTTACTGTTGGCCAGCTGGTTTGGCATACTAGCATTGGCGCGCTCCCCGCAGGCGCACGCGGCAGGCATGCGGCTTGCGGGCCGCGGGAACAAAAACGAAGAACCTCGTCCTCTGCAACGTTGGGCAAGCAAGGACAAGGGCGTCCAATACTTCGTGAAAGAGGTGCACACACATTCTATACACTTGCACTTCTGCTAGCCTCAACGCCTTATTCGTTAATCGTTATTGTATTTTCCGTCAGAGACCGCTCGGACAAGCCGCGTTGATTATAATATCGTAGATAAAAGTGAACGAACGTAGGTTTAATTCCGAGTATTCGACGGCGCGGGCGAGTCCGCCGCGCGGCGGACGGGAGTGCCGAGCGAGCGGAGAGATGGGTGATCGACGGATGGCAACGCCAGGCGCGTCGCCGCTTCCGGGCGCTGCTTGTGCTTCGTCCCGGGGGCTACTTACTCGCCGGCGCCGCCTTGGCCGACGTGCGACCGAGCGCGTCGGCGTACGCGTGTAAGGTTTCCTGCAGCTCGAGCACGCGGTCGATCAATGCTTCGTACGACGAGCGATAGAGCTGCTTGCGGTCGTCGAGAGGAGGCAGTTCGGGCAGCGTCGGCATCTGCGCTGACGATGCGCCGTACCCTCGCTCCGCTGCGGCGCGCGCCGCCTCGGCCTCGCTGCGCGCGCGCTCCTCTGCTACGGCTGCGCGCGTCGCAATGGCGTTGCATGCCTCGAGGCGCCAGCCATGCAGCACGAGGCGCATGTGCGCGTGCCGTCCGTTGCTGGCCAGCTTGGCGGCTAAGATGGCTCTCACTTGGGCGGCGTGAAAGGCGAGGTGCTCGTGCGCCTGCGTGACCATGACGATCTGCTGCTGCTGCCGCTTGTGTGTGGCAAGCAGCACTGCGCCTTCGCCGTCGAGCCGCTGCTCGAGCGCCTCACACCGCCGACGCACCCGCGAGAGCTGCTCGCGGAGCGTCGTGATGAGCGCATCGTCGTCAGCCGAACGGACGCCACGGGCGCTGCCACGGGCGCTTCCACGAGCGCTGCCCTGAGCGCCCACGCTTTCCCCATGGTCGTTCCACTCGGCATCGAGCTGTGTGGCCGCCTCGTGAGTGATGAGCGCCGTGCCGGGCGTGATGGCAACGGCAGCGGGAGCTGGCGCTACCTTTGCCAACGTCGGCTCGACTGGTTGGATCCCCGTCGGTGATGGGCTCCAAACCATCGGTGCGGGACTCCAACGGCTTTCCATCTGTGTAGCCTCGGCTGATGAGTCGAAGTTGGAGAGCATCGCATGCCGCGCGCATCCGGGCGATTCCGGCGCCGGCTGAGGAGAAGGCTGAGGAGAAGGCTGAGGAGAAGGGGAGCTTGGCGTGGCGGCGTACAAAGAGCCCAACACAGCGCCGATGACTTCGGAAGCCTCTGAGGACGGCGGCGGTTGCGGCGGTGGCGGCGGCGGCAAAGAGGCAGGTGGTGGCGGCGGCAAAGAGGGCGGCGGCGGCAGCGGCGACGCGGGCGCGATGGGTGGCACTAAGGCTGTTACAGCGGCCCTTGCTGCAGCGGCCGTTACAGCGGCCGGCTCGACCATCAGCTCGGCTACTGGCTCGCGTTGTGCTGGGCGTTGGCTACTGGCTACTGGCTCGCGTTGTGCTGGGCGTTGGCTACTGGCTACTGGCTCGCGTTGTGCTGGGCGTTGGCTACTGGCTATCGGCTCGCGTTGTGCTGGGCGTTGGCTACTGGCTACTGGCTCGCGCATCGCCTCTGTAGGCGATACATCCGCTGCTGTCTCCGTCGGTGGCGCTGGCGCCGACGCTGTCCCGGGCGTTGGGGCTGGCAGCGGCGGTGGGGGAGGTGGCAGCTCGGGTGGCGGCGTCAGAAAATCCAGCGACGGTCGAAGGGTGCTGAAAGGAGGCGTTGTGCTGGGCGTTGGCAGGGCGCCGGGAGGAGAGAGCGGCGGCCGCAGAGAGTCGGGCAGTGGCATGGGGGGCAGCGCTGGTGGCGGTGGAGGTAGCAGCTCGGAAGGCGGCGGCGGCGTTGGCGGTGGTGCCAGTGGCGGTGGTGTCAGCTGTGCATTGCCGCCAAAGCCCAAGCCCATATCGGGCCCCAGAGCGGAGCTCTCTGCTACGAAAACTTGCCCGATATGGGAGTCTTGTCCCTCGCTGTCGATGCGCAGCGGCGTTGTAAAGCAGGGCATGCCAGCCGCCTTCTCACCGAATGGACCTATAGCAGGCGGTGAAGAAGAATCAGACCCGAAGGCAGCCTCGGTCGGCGGTGGCGGCTGCGACAGCGGCGGGGGCAGCGACGGTAGCAGCGGCGGCGGCGGTGGCAGCGGCGGTGGCAGCGATGGCAGCGGCGGCAGCGGCGGCGGCAGCGATGGCAGCGGCGGCAGCGGTGGGCTCCGACCGTGCGGCACAAAGCTACTCGCAGCGCTCACGACGGCGTCAAAGTCTGCTGCCGCGCTGAAGCCGAACTGTGGCAGTAGGCTCGCGGTTGGCGTGGCGGCTGCGGGTGGCGCAGCGGCTGTGGGTGGCGCAGCGTCTGCAAAGCTGGTTGGGGGTGAGGCGGCGAGGGTGGAGGTGGCGAGGGTGGAGGTGGCGAGGGTGGAGGTGGCGAGGGTGGAGGTGGCGAGGGAGGAGGTGGCGAGGGCGGTGGCGAGGGCGGTCGGGGGTGAAGCGAGCCGAGGTGAGGCGGCGAGGCGGGGTGCGGCGCGGCGCGGCGCGGCAACTCGAGGTGAGGCGAGGGCTCGACCCGTGTGTATCTCGGTGTGTATCTCGGTGTGTACCTCGTTGTGTATCAACGAGACGAGGGCTCGGCGCGCGGCTGCCGCCGGTGCAATTGCCTCGGCCACGTCATCTGCTGCCACGTCATCAGCCACGTCATCAGCCACGTCATCGGTTGTCGTCGCCTGTTTCGGCGACGCCTCCTCCGCTTCGGCCTCCGCATCGGCCTGCTGCTGCTGCTGCCTCCTCGCCTCCTCCTCAGCCATCGACATGGAGAGAGCGAGAGCGAGGTCGAGCTCCTCCTGCTCATCAAGCTGGCGCTCGGCGGCACGGCGCTCGGCCTCCGCCGCGCGCGACTCGTGCAGCGAGACCTCCTCGCCCGAGAGCGTCGCACCGCTGGCAGCCTGCTCCTTGGCTACCTCGCTCGCCGCCGCCGCCGCCGCCGCAAACATCCTGGCCGCTGCCGCCTCGGCTGCCGCCGCCTCCTTCGCCGCCGCCTCGACCGCCGCCGCCTCGAACATACGGGCCACCGCCACCGCCGCCTGTACCTCTTGTGAGCCCGTCGCACCGGGCGCCTCCTCGGGCACCAGCGAGGCGCCTTTCACAGTGCTCGCGGCGGCGGGCGGCTCGTGCGACGACGGTTCAGGGGCGAAGCGCGACCAGCAAGAACGGGCCTTGGCAAGCTGATCAGAGTCCGGCCAGGTCACTGGTGGCTCAGAGGTGTTCGCGGCAGCTCCCTCCGCAGCGTCGACGCTGACGCTCGCGGGGGCATGCGGGGTTAGCGCGGCGCCAGAAGCCGTGGCATCGTACCCATCCGGAGGCGCCGTCGGCCGAGCCCACTGCGAGCACGAGTGCACGAGGTCGAAGTAGTACTCGATTCTGTACGTCTCGTCAAACCGAGCGACCCAGCCCACTGGGAGCGGCGCTTCGGCCGCCTGAGCTAGCCTGGTGACGTGTGCGGATGCGAGAGTATCCTCCGTGTACGGGATCGGCGCAGCGCCGTCCGCAACTGTCGTGCCGCACGCCATCGTCACCATTGAAGCTACTTGTGCAGCACCGTAGCTCTCCGCAGGCGCCGTTGGTCTGTCCCACTGCGAGCATGAGTGGACGAGATTGAAGTAGTACTCCACGCCGTATGCCTCGTGAAATCGAGCGACCCATCCCTCTGGCAGTGGCGGTGCAGACTCCTGCACTGCTGACGCGCACACCACGCACGATGGGTACGCCGCATCTGGAGCCGGGTACGGCGCTGCCGGACGCTCCCATTGCGATTCCTGCGTGCTTGTGTTGAAATAGTAGATCACGCCAGCCGTCGGCTCGTAGTTTTCCACCCATCCATCCGGCAAGGGCTGCGATTGAGGTGGCATTGCTTCATGCGACATTTTGCCACACGGATCTTGGGGGTCTTCACACGCAGCAATCCCACAGTGAACACGCTCTGAAACCCCCATCTCGGATTTCTCGAATGGTGCGATACCTGTTGGTGTTAAGTCCGCTTCGCGAGGGAGAGAACAACTGTGAGAGAACACCAGAGCAATGCTTCTCGCCGGCAATGTCAGCTGCGTCGACGGGTGGGATGGAGTTGCGAAGGACAGCCCCGCGCACAGCAACAGATCCTCGCTGCCCCGCGTCGCGATTATCATGTCCGGTGCCATGAAACGGGCAGCGCTGAACACGAGTACGCAACAAATCAGCAGTGCAGGTGGCTGCAGCAGTGCAGGTGCCAGCGAGTGGAGGCATTGGCCACTGATCGCGCAGAATGTGAATCACGTGCTCGCGCGTTCGGCCGAGGTTCATACTTTCGTCTGCATCTCTCCGTCCGACCCACTGCCTCCGGAGGAGATGGTGCGCGTGCTCCGTATCGTACAAGTTGTACGCAACCAGTCTGGAACTGCAGCTGATACGTGGCGAGCTGGCGTGCCACTGAGCAACGCTGCTAGCACAGACGCACAGCGATACCGATGGGGGCATTGCTTCCAGTTGGCAAGGCGCTATGAGGCGGATACGGGTGCCACGTATGAATGGTTTCTGCGCATGCGCCCCGACCTGCTCTGGTTTGGCGAGATCGCGCCACTCGACTCGTACAGCCGCTGGGCGGTCTCCTCGCGCGCGCGGTCCTTGCACGGCGGTTATGTGCCCCACAACCATTATCCGCTCAACTCAACCATTGAGCATCTGTCCAAGTTGGGGCAAGGCTGTGAGCGGAATAAAGACTGCACCCGATCAACGGCGCGCAGCCCTTGCATGGTGCCGGACGACACGTTTGCGATCGTTCCGGCTCACCTCGCTGCAAGCTATTTTCTCCTTGAATCCGTTGCGCCAGCTCTGCGCCACCCGCCTCCAGATTCTGCGCCACGTCCCTTCCACTCCAGATGGGGCAATATCAGCGAGTGCCACCCTTGCCTCAAGTGCCAACGCGTTTTCTGCCAAGAGTTTATCCTCGGGCAACAGTGGCTGGCGACCGGCCTGATATTTGAGCTCCGCGGGTTCCGTGCGCGCCTTCATCCCGGCCACCAACGCCTTGAGCAGGGCATCTGCTCTGACTACAACGAGCTCTGCAGTAATTTGCGCAACTCCAGATTCTGGACGAGTTATAAAAAGGACAGGAACGGTCAGAAGGCTGGCTTTCCCCAGCACTACTTCGACATGCCCCTTGGTTGTTGAAGTGGGCTCTAGCCGGTAGTGGCGTTGAGGCTCGTGCATCACGGTCGTCACTCGGTTCCAAAATTAGGTGGTGTGCGGTTTTAAGTCGAAGTCGTTAAGTCGAGTAGCCCTGTGAAGCTCAAGCTGAAGGAATCAGGAAGGATCCCGGGAATGGCGTAACGTTTCACTTTCGCTCCCCGCGCGCCGCACGCGCCCGCCCGACCGGTCGCCGCACATCCGGTTACCCACGCCCGACGCCTGCACGGCATCGTAACATCCGATCTGACCGACAGGACCACGCCGCGCGCGCCCCGCGCCATGTGCGCATGAAATCAATCGCATAAAGTGCGCAACCTGATTGTTGATACCTGTCCGTACCGCACCTGTCATTCTTTTTGCCAGCGCCTTGTCCTTCCTCAAACCTCAATGAAATTTAGAAGTAAACTCCTGTCGCTTCGGCCCTCGCGCTCGCAAGATGCCGACGAGCCACTCAAAGCCCTGCTCGATGCCTTCTTGGCGCACGACGCCGAGCTGTGGGGGCTGAGCGCTCGAGATGGCGCTCGACCCTTGCAGCCGCCACGGCCGGTCGTTAACGCTCAGCAGGCCGAGCGCGCCCAGGTGTACGCTCGGCGCGATCGCGTGCTCAGTGCCCTGTTTGGGCGAGACGACGAGCAGCGGCAGCTCGCGCAATTCGGGACACTCGAGCAGCTTGGCCAACGCACTCGCGTCGGCGTGTTCGGCAGAGGCGGTGCGATGCACACGCGGCAGATGGCGCCCTAGCACGCGGTCCCAGACCATGTGCCACTCGGGCGGCGCAGCACTGGCCGGACAGGTAGACGCGACGTACACGACGGCATCGAATTGCGGCAGCTTCCAGCTCACGTAACGAGCGGCTGAGGCGACGTCGGCTCCGCTTAGATGTAGACGCGGCGATGCATCCTCGACCCTCTCGCCGAAGAAGTGGATTGGGAGCTCGTCGATCTGCAGCTCTGCGCCACAGACATTCACACGCAGGTCGCGGTTGCCCAAATCGGTGGCGAGATCGGTGGTGGTCGGCGGCCACGGCTGCGGGTCGCGGTCGAGCATGGCCGACGGAGCATGTCCGACGAGCACGTGGCCGACGGACGTCCTTGCGAGCATGCTCAAGACGGCCGTCTTGCCCGCACCGCGCAGACCAGTGATCAGAACGCAGAAGCGACGCGGTGCGAGCGCGTCGAGCATCGCCGACACACCTGCGAAGGCCGAGGATGAGCTATACATCCTCCATGGGCTCGCCCAGCTGCTGGTGGATGCACTATACAGCCAAGCGCTGAGGCCGCTGCTCTGCGATCGCGCTGCGGCGGCCCTGCGGACGGCGGCGACCTCAGCTTGCCCGTCGAGCCACGCCCTATGCCGCCCGTGGGTGCGCTCTCGCTCGCGCAGTATCGATATGCACGCAACAAATTCCTCCCTCTGGAGTTTGTCCTTCCATAGCATGTTTCGGCATCGTCGCTCGGCGTCACGGAAGGCTCTGCACACCACGGGGAAGGTCAGCTGTGCCTCGGGCGCGGCGGCTTTTAATGTGATAGCGACGAGGTCGGTGGTGTCGAGGAACGCCGCGAATGATTCGTGCGACATTTGACGAAAACGTTGTGCGCTAAAGTACCGGGAACAGTAGGCACTAATGTGCAAGCCGGGCTGGAGAGGGAGAGTGGCGTTCGTCCACGCGGTGCATCCAAACCCGTAATGGTCAATTTCATCAAGGCCACGTGGAATTTTGATGAATTGCCGAAACCGGCAGAGTTCAGTGGCGGCGTAGACGCTCTCAGCCGCCGACGGTCCTCGTGACATCAGTCATTCCATCCGTCGACGTGCGCATCGTCGCGGCGGGTCTTGCAGCCGCAGCCGCCGCTTACATTTACGTGCGAAAAATGGCTCTGGGTCGCATCGCCGTTCGATCTCTTTTCCCTGCCGTGAAGCAGAGCCTCCGGTCGGGCTCATCATGGGCCGCAGTGCCTATGGGACCTCCAGACGCGATCCTCGGGCTCGTCGAGGCATTCAAGGCCGACACCGATCCGCGCAAGGTCAATCTGTCCGTGGGCGCGTATCGCGACGGCGAAGGAAAGCCGTGGGTGCTGCCGTCGGTGCGTAAGGCGGAGGAGCGTGTGATGGCCAAGATGATGGACAAGGAGTACCTGCCCATCGTGGGCGACATGGCGTTTGTCGACTGCGCGCGCAAGTTTGCACTCGGCAAGGAGTCCAAAGCACTGGCCGAGAAGCGCGTCGCGAGCGTGCAGACGCTCTCGGGTACAGGCTCGTGCCGCGTGATTGGCGACTTTTACGCCAGGTTCTTAGGCAAGGGTGCGGCCATGTACCTGCCCGCGCCGTCGTGGGGCAACCACGCCAACATCTTCAAAGATTCGGGCCTCGAGATCAAGACGTACCGGTACTGGAATAAGCAGACCAACGGTCTTGACCTCGATGGCATGCTCGCTGATCTGCAGGCGGCGCCCGACGGCTCGGCCGTCCTCTTGCATGCGTGCGCGCACAACCCGACCGGAGTCGACCCGACGCCCGAGCAGTGGAAGACGATCTGCAAGGCGCTCAAGGCACGCCCTGGCCTCTCGCTCTTCTTCGACTCGGCCTACCAGGGCTTCGCCTCGGGCGACGCCGAGGCGGACTCCTTCGCCGTACGCTACTTCGTCTCTGAAGGCGTACCAATTGCCCTCGCCCAATCCTTTGCCAAAAACTTTGGGCTGTACGGCGAGCGCGTGGGCTCGCTGAACGTGGTGTGCGAGACTGCTGAAGAGGCAGAGCGCGTCCTCTCGCAGCTCAAGATCATCATCCGCCCCATGTATTCCAATCCCCCGGCCCACGGTGCTCGCATCGTCGGCACGGTGCTCAGCGACCCGGCCCTCGAGACCCAGTGGCGCTCCGAGTGCAAGATGATGGCCGACCGCATCATCGCAATGCGCACCGCACTCCACAGCGAGGTGCTCAAGGCGGGCTCCAAAAAGGACTGGTCGCACATCACATCCCAAATTGGTATGTTCTGCTTCACAGGCCTCAAGCCCGATCAAGTCGCTCGTATGACCAACGAGTTCCACATTTACCTGACCAAGGACGGGCGCATCTCCATGGCCGGTCTCAACAGCAAAAATGTCGCGTACGTCGCCTCAGCGATGCATGAGTGCACCAAGTGAGGACGGGGGGCGTATCGTTCTGATGCAGGGCGGCGACCGTCGCTCTGGAGCCTGTTCGGAAGCGAAAGAAAACGCTGAGCGCCTGCCCGACGATATGCGCGTGATGATGATGATACGGTCAACGCACATGGAGCATGGCACTATTGCGTTTACTCGGAACTGGGGGTGATCTCGCCGTCAATTTAAATCTTGCCGCGCCCCGCGGGGCATGGCCGCATGCGTCGGGCGCATATGCGCGGCCACGGGGGGCCGTGGGCCGGCGGCCGGCGGCGGGGGCGTCATCTGGCGCTCCGTTCGGGCGTCGTGTCCACACACTCAGTATGAGTCGCGCGTCCCCCGCCCTTTTTCTGGTTTGCGGTAGCTTCGAAACGTGGTTTGTCCACCCTGAGGGTCACGCCTCGCGCGCCGGTGCGAGTCCCAGTCCGGAAGAGCGTCCCGGGCCACGACTCTCGCGCCGTGGTTCCGATGCTTTATCGATCGGCGCGCCGCCGCCCCCGGGGGCCGGACGACTCGACATAGTATCCGGCTATCGCCCGATCCGCGATGCATCCGCCGATGAAGGCGGGGCGATGTGGGCATGTGGCGCGGACGCTCGGGGGTCGGGTTGCTTTTCTCTTTTCATAGATGGATAGATCTGCACTTAAAGCAAGGAGCGAACCGAACGCAACCATGTAACGTACAAGAACGATCAACCGGATACACCGGGTTACAACGTGCGGACCGAGAGAGCCGCCGCGCGGCGGCTCTCTCCTCCCTGGCGTGTTATACTTACTTACTTACTGCTTTCTGCTCTCTCCTCCTCTATTCGAGGCCCTCTAATGCCCCACCTTCGGCTTCGCCATCACCGCGGCCGTGCTCCTCGTCGTCTGCGGCGATTCTCTGGCTCTGCTCGGCCATCCGCGCCTCGTACTGCCGGGCGCGCACCGCGGTGTACGCAGCACCGGGGGAGGTGAAGAAGATGTTCGTGCCGTATCTCGACGGCTGGGGCGCATCCGCCGCGGGTGTGGTGCCTACATTGGGACGAGAATCCCCAGACGCCGCGGCGGCTGCGGTGGTCGCTGTCGTGCGCGCCGCAATCGAGCGAGCCACCGCGTTGCGCGCGGCAGACACGCGCCGGCGCATCTCCGCGTGCAGCGCGAGGCCCGAGATGAAGCCGCCGCCGCCCATGCTCGGGAGGATAGGTGGTCGGTACGGCGTGAGTCCGGTCGGTGCGACGGAGCGGCAGAGCGGGCAGGCGCGCGGGTGCGAGGGCGAGGCCGTATGCTCCTTGTGCTTCTGCAGGCACTCCTTGTGGAACAATTGGTGGCAGCACTGCGTCTGGAAGCGCCCGCCGCGCCGACCTTTGCGGATGGGCGAGAGGCAGATGCTGCACGCCACCGGTGACGAGGCTGTCGAGGGCGCTGAGCTGCCCGGTGTGCGCATGTTGTCCCGAGGTGATGCTGTCTCCGAGCCGGGCGAGAAGATGCTTCGCCGGGCGGGTGTCGCCGTGCTGGTGCGGTTCCGATGCGGCGTGGAGCTCGTGGCCATCGGAATAGGTGATTGAACTGGACTCGGCTGCGTCGGAATCACGTGTACAGAGAGCTGACGGAATGCGTTCAGCAGCCCAGTTGTTGCGTCGCGTGATGGCGGCGGCGGAGGAGGTAGATCAGACGGTTCACCGAGGACGGCTGATGATGGTGGAGGCACGGGAGGCGGCAGAGGCGGCGCTTCAGGCTTGTTCATGGGGTCCACCAGCGAAGACGATTGTGGAGCTCGGTTCTCGATGTCCTCGTGCTGAGTGTCGGCATTGGAGCGTTTGAAGGAGATCGAGATGGGCGGGAACCAGCGAAAAAGAGAGTCCATTACATACACTTCTTATCATTTTCACTCGTGCTGATGGAAGAGGTGCGCAAATTATGATGACGTTTCATTAAAACTTGTTCGCCGCACGAGCCATCAAGTTCTGTGCCCGCGATCGCGGTGCTGTCGCACACGCAAACGAGACATGGAATCGGCTGACTGGCCAGCACCACTGCAAAAGATTTTCGAAGCCGCACTACAAGCGACGCGCACCCTCCCGCCGAACGAACGCTGGGATGCTGTCGCCGAGCGTGTTCCCGGCAAGAGCAAGGGTGAATGCCTGCATCGTTACAAGGCCATCCTCACGGCGCTCAAGGCCAAAAAGGAGGCGTCAGCCGGTGGCAACGGCAGCCCACCTTCCGATGCGGCGCCTGACCAAGCCGGTCCGCCGGCCTCGCTGCGCTCGCCGATAGGCCGTGCACCTGGTGGTCCACGGAGCAACAGGGGTCAGGCTGCAGCGGCGGCCGAGGGCGGTGAGGATGGCCACGTGCCGTCGTCGCCATCGGTTCGCGCGTCTGGCCGTGGCGGTGACGGCGGCATCGTCGAGGGGGCTGGAGAGGAGGGTGGCGGACGCCGTGGCAAGGGCAAAGGCAAAGGCAAGGGTGGCGACATCGACAGCGGCGGCGGCGGCGGCGGCGGTGGCGGCGGCGGCTCGCCGGTCGCAACTGCCGAGGGCGACAGCGCGGGCAGCGGCGTGGGCAGCCCCGCCAAGGGAATCCGACGCGGCGGGCGCCCCGCCAAGGCCGGCGGCGAGGCACTCGAAAAGGGAGCGAGTTCGGAGGGAGGTGCCGAGGCGACCCCAAACCCTAAAAAGGGAGTGAGTTCGGAGGGAGGTGCGGTCTCGCTCCCTCCGGAGACGACCGAGGCGGAGGCAGCTGAGGGCGGCGGTGGCGGCAGCAAGGGCGGCCGCCCGCGCGGCGGACGGAGTGGCAAGGGGAGCGTCGGCGCCGTCGGCATCGCCGAGGCCGACAAGACAGCCGAGGCCGAGGCAGCCTGCCACAGCGCTGTGGAAGGGGAGAGCCCCGATGGCAGCGGGCGCGGCCGCCGTCGTAGCGGGCGCAAGGCCAGCGGCAGCGGCGGTGGTGGCGCCGAGGGCGGTGGTGGCGAGGGCGGCGCAGCGACGGTGGCGAGCCCGCGCGAGGGCGCCGAGGGCGATCCCAAGGGCGGCGCGCGCGGTCCCAAGGGTGGTGCCGAGGGTAGCGTCGTGGCGGCACGCGTCGTGTCGGGCGTTTCCCAAGCCGCGAGCGGGGGCGCCCCTCCTTCCAAGGGCGAGGGGCGTGGTAGCAAGGGGAGCAAGGGCGAAGGGCGCAGCCCTACCAAGGGCGGAGGGCGTGGCACTGGCAAGGGCGGTGTCGGCAACGTCGCACCCGATACCGAAGGCGCCGGCGGTGATGGCAGAGGCGGCGATGGCGGCGGCGGAGGAGGAGGGGGCGGAGGGGGCGATACGGGTGCGGTGGCCGAGGCGGACGATGCAGGCGGCGAGGGCGGCGGCGAGGGCAGCGGCGAGGGCAGCCCCCGCAAGCGGCGGGAACGGACTCGGCGCAAACAGGGCGCTCCAGGCGAGGCAGCTGGGCAAGAGGTGGCCGAGGACGAGGGCGCTGTTGTGGGCGCTGGCCACCTCCGGCCACATCGACGTCACCTCAGGGATGTGGCGGAGGACGAGGGCGCGACGACGCCACCTCAGTTGCTCACTCCGGCCGCTGCGGAGACGACGACGGCCGAGGTCCCGGCGGCGGCGGAGGTGTCCAATGGCGGACGTTCGGAGCGGCGGCATGCCAAAGGCAAAGGTGAGGGTGCCGCCCCTCGCCCCGCCAAGGGCGAGGGGCGGGGGGAGCGCGGCAAGGGCCGCGGAAAGGGCGACAGCTTCAGCAGAGAGGTCTCAGAGGGCGCCGCTGTGGCGGCCGCAGCGGGTGCCACCGAGAAAACCACCGAGAATGAGTCCGAAACGGCTGCGGCGGCCACTGGCGGTGGCAAGGGCAGCGCACCTTTAGGGAAGCAATGGTGGCGTCGGCTGACGACGACGGACCCGATCACCTTAGAACCGCTCCGGATGCTCCGGCAACCGCCCTTTCGGCTGCCTCCCGACCTGAGCCTCACGCACGAGACCGAGAGTGACTACTATGACCCTCGACCCCTCGCCACCTACCTGATCTCGACGGGCCGTTTCGAGCATCCCTTTTCGAGACGCGAGCTCCTCGAGACGGAGTGCGCGGCGCTCGACGAGCACTTGACCAAGCACAGGCTCGGAGGCGCCGACGTGCTGTACGCCTATCGCCATCGAGAGGAATATAAGAAGGCGGCGCCTCTCCCCAACGTCGCCGACATCCGCGCCACGGCCACTGCTTTACTGGAATCGCTGTATGCAAACTCGCGCTACGGAGCCCGCGCCGCCAGCGGCGCGAGCAGCGGCGCGAGCAGTGTCGCGGCAGGCGGCATGGCAGCGGGCGGCGCGGCGCGCGCGTCCACAGGTGTGCCCCAGCCGCTCCTGCCGGGCGCACTGCTCGCGCCTCCAGTGATGCAGTCAGCGAGTGGTGGGCTCACCATGGTCGATGACGACCTCCTACCCGCCCACGCGACAGGCCGCAACGCGCGCGGCGAGTGGGCAGCCGCCGCAGGCACCCACGCTGTCTTGACGTTGCCGAGTGTCAACCCCTTCCCCTCACTGCCTCAGCCCGCGCCGCGCCCGGCCGCCCCGGCGCTATCAGGCGCGATCCTGCCCCCGATGAGCAGCAGCCTCAACGCCGTGCTCGCCGCCGTAGAGCCCACGACGGCGCGCCCCCCCGCGCCCGCAACGACGCCGTCGGCGGCCGGTGGCGAGGGCAGCGGCCACCGTCTCGCCGCCTTCGCAGCGGCCATTGGACGTGACCCCAACGACCCGTCGAGCTTCGCGACAGGTACGTCGATGGGCTTCAGTGTCGAGTCACTCGCGGTCGCCAAGGCACAGCCGGCGTGGGTCCGCCAGGTAGACGAGCTCCTGAGCGCCTTCTGCCGCGGCGACGCGCGGCGTGAGAGCCTGCCTGCGATGACGAAGCAGCAGCGCGGCGTGGTTCACGAAATGGCCAAGGCCTACAACATCTCGACGCAGTCGTATGACAATGAGCCTCGCCGCCACGTAGACCTCTTCCGCACGCCGACGACGCTCCTGTCGGCGGGGCGCGTGGCCGAGAGCCTGATCACACAGGCCACCTCGGGCGCTCCACACGCCAGCGGCCCGTCGGGCGCCGCCGCGGGCTATGGATTCGGAGGGGGGCTTGCCGAGTACTGCATCGACCTGGTCGACGTGCAGTGCTCGCAGGCGGCGATGGCGACGACGCTGCGCGCGCTCTCGGGCGACTATTCTGTTCGCCTCGGGCCGCCCCCGCCGGACGGCTCCGCGCCCAAGGTGACGCTTGCCTTTGAGGCGCTCGGCGCAGCGCGCGCAGCCCTCGACGCTCTCGGTGGCGGCATGCGCGGCTCCTTTAGGGTCGTGCCGCCACCGTGGGCCACAAACAAGAAGCCAGCGCACAACACAGCGCTCGCGGCCGGCGGCGGATCGCTCAACACAGCGCCGGGCTTGCCACCTGGCCTTGCGTCGATGCCACCCGCGCTGCCGCCGCCGCCCCAGGCCTCTGTGCCGCTTCCCCCTGCTATCCTCGAGGTGGCGGCGCTCGGCTTCACGCCGGACCAGGCCGCCTTTGCGCTGCAATCGACTGGTGGCCACGTGGCACAAGCCATCGAGCTCTTGATCGCCCAGGGCGGCGCCGATTCGTTCACACCCAAAGGCGGAGGGCTGCCGCCGCCAAAGGGACTGCCACCGCCAGGGGGGGGGCTGCCACCTCCCGGGGGGGGACTGCCACCTCCCGGGGGGGGGCTGCCACCTCCCGGTGGGAGGCTGCCACCGCCTGGGATTGGGGGGCTGCCACCGCCGGGGATTGGGGGGCTACCTCCGCCGGGGATTGGTGGAGCCCCCCCGCCTCCCGGAACGGGGCTGCCTCCCCCCGCTCGCCTGCCGCCTCCGGGCATAGGCGGAGGGCTCCCTCCTCCCGCGGGGAAGACGGCCGCGACCGAAGGTGAAAGCAGCCCGGGACCCGGGGGCGCCATTTCTCCCGCCAAGGCGGGTGGCGCCGCCGCCTCGCCGCGCTCGTGGGACAGCCTTCGTCGCGACGACGCGCCCGATTCGCCGCCACTCAGACAAGGCTGGCGCGAGCTTCCTAATAAGGGAGGAAGCGGCGGCGCCGCCGAGGAGCGCCGGCGCGCCGAACCTCACAGCGGCGGCGAGACGCGCGCGAGCGTCGAGGGCCGCAGCGGCGCCGGTGCCCGCGACGGCGCCACGGAGCTCGACCCTCCCGTGCCTTCTCCGTTGTCGAACAAGAAGCGCGAGCAGCCCGCTGCCGCTGAGAGCGCCAGCGCCGCCGCAGCCGACGGCAGCAACACGTCACTCGACCGCGCGCTCGGCGGCGCTCCAACTGACCACACCCTAGTGACTGAGCTTCAGGCCCTCGGTTACCCTCTGCTCGCCTGCCGCACGGCGGCGCGCGTGGTCACTTCCGAGCACAAGGATGCTGGCCGCGCTGCGTGGCTCGAGGCTGGCAAAGCTTGGCTTCAAGACAAGGTGGATAAGGGCGAGCTCAAGGCGCCGATGCCCAAGACGGCTCCCGTACCCGCGCCCGCGCCGCCCGCACCCACGGCGGCCGAGGTGGCAAAGGCGCGGCGCATGGCGGCGCACACGGCCGCAGAGAAACTGAAGGCGGAGAAGCCGTCGAATAGGCCCGCGGCGAATGCTTTCGCCCTGTTGCTGAACGAAGACGAGAACGCGGATGACGACGATGAGGACGATGAGGAGGACGACGAGGAGGACGACGACGAGGACAACGACAAAGAGAAGTAGAGGGAGAGGTCGCCTTTGTGACGCCTTTGGGACATGCATAGCCTGCCGACTGACCGTTTGCAAAAAGAGGCGTGCTGCGCTTGATGGCGAGAGGTGCTTTGATTTGAGTGGCTGATTAGACCGCAAGGCAGCGCACGCCGACCGAAGACTAGGCCCCCGAGGTCCATCGCCGTCTCATACACTGCGTGCATCAAGATGGCGAGAGAGAGTACATGATGCAGGATGGTGCTTCTGCTTGGGTTCTTCTTCCGATGTCGAGATGCCGCGCCGCTGTGTGTCGTCACCGGCGGACGACCGGACTCGAGGACTGACAAACTGACATGTGAAACGACGTACTAGGCGCGGCCGGATGTTGTTCGTGCATAGTGTTTCGCTTTCCATTCGATATTAATATCCGTGGTGTGAAAACTGTGGTTTTGGTAGGTGTGCGTGCTTGCTTGCTTTGCATGAGAAGAAACTCTCTAATTAAAAACGTCCAGAACTTGCGGGCAGAAAACTTGTCGGAGGTCCTCCGACGGGTCCGTGCTTCCGAGACAAGGAGAACAAGAAGCGCCATGTACACGCTCCAAGTGCCAGGTGACTACGGATATGTCGCGCTCGCCGTCGGAGTCGGAAGCTTTGTCGTGACGACCATGATGGGTATTCCTGTGATGAAGGCGCGAAAGAAGAATGACGTGCAGTACCCCAATCTGTACGCCACACCGGGTTATCACAAGGAGGCTGATGCGTTCAACCGCGTGCAGCGTGGCCACCAGAATATGTTTGAGAGCCTTTCGTCTATGCAGACTATGTCCCTTCTCGGAGGCCTGAAGCACCCCAAGGTGGCGGCGGTCGGCTTCTGCCTCTACCTTGCCGGCTGCTACTTCTACATGGTGGGCTACTCGGACATGTCGCTCGACGTGAAGACGGCGCGGTACAAGAGGGGCGGAGGGCTCAAGTGGCTTGGTATCCTCGCTTGCATGTATACGAGCACCTCTCTCGCGGGATCGATGCTGCGCTGGTGGTGAGCTTTCATGCAGCAGGTCATCAGGCATGTCGGGAACGAGTTGTTGACGCACGCCTCGTCGGCTCGAAAGCGTAGGCGAAATTGACGAAGTCGCAGTCGCGTCACGCCCGGCGGACCGGTTGGCTGGGAGGGGAGGCCGGAGTTGCTGTGTTGATGTGTACCGGCACTGTAGGCGCGTAGATCTCGCGATGTCGAGCGCGAGTACAGTGACAACGTACCGGTACTTGTGTGAACCAGGGTGCGGAGCCGTCCGTTGAGACTGTGGTGTGGAGAGCGCGCGCGGGGGACGCGACGAAACTGACCACCTGTTGCACCTGTTTCTGTGCGTGCTTGCTTGCTTTCGCTAGTTTCTGTGTCGCCAACGAAATTCCTCAATATGGGGAAGGCGTCCACGTGCTTGGCCGACTTCCACGCATTCGTCACTGCACAGCCGTCGGCATGCGCGCTCGTGCACCACGACCGAGATGCAGGTTCGTCGATTCAGCTGACGTATCGTGATCTTGCCGATATGGCTGTCGCCGCTGGGCTGGGTCTTCATGAGGCGGGCCTGCACCGAGGCTGTCCGATCGTGAGCTTTTGCGACGAATCTCCCGCAGTCGTCATAGCCTTTCTCGGCATCGCGTCGGCCGGTGGTGTCGTGGTTCCGATTGATCCCGCTGCACCCGAGGCGAGGCTCCAGTCCATGATTGCCGACTGCGGCGCACGATTGGCGCTGTGCGTGTGTGAATGGAAGGAGGCCCTCGAATCCAAGGTCTGTGGCCACGAGGAGCGGCTACATCTGGTGACGCTGGAGGCGGCGATGCGTGCGGGTCGCATGCGTATGTGCCACGAATCATCCATGCTTCCGTTGCCACAGCCCGACGACCATTTGCATCTCATCTACACGTCAGGTAGCACTGGCAGGCCAAAGGCGGTGCTTGTGACGCACGGAGCCATGCACGCCTACGCCCGAGCCAAGAGCAACACGCATGGGATTCAGCCTGCGCTCTCTGGCGCATACGCCAGCGCGTGCGCCTCGCGTGTGCTCCTCGCATCTGCCCACACGTGGGATCCATGTATCGGTGACACGCTCTCGACGCTGGCCGCTGGGGCGACGCTGTGCACGGCGCCTCGTGCACAGCTGTTGCAGGCGTTTGGCGGGACGATGCAGGCCTTACGAGTGACGCACGTGTGTGCGACGCCCTCGCTCTGGTCGCTGCTCTCGCTGGCCCCGTCGCAGCTCCCGTCCCTCCAGTTCGTCGCTCTAGGCGGCGAGGCGCTGCCTTTTGCTCTAGTCGCACCCTGGCTCGCACACAGCGCGAGCGCCGCCACCGGTCTACCAAGTGGGTTGCCCGTGATCGCCAACACATATGGGGTGACGGAGGTGACCGTGTACCAGACGATCGGGGCATGCGCCACGGCCGAGGCGCGCGGCACAGCGAGTGCAGGCTGGCCGTTTGCGAGCGTCGACCTGGCACTTGACACGGCGCTTGACACGGGCAGATCTGGCGGCGAGATCTTGCTTGCGGGGGAGCAGATGGCTGTGGGCTATCACGGTCGACCTGAGCTGACTGCCGAACGTTTCGTGTGGCTCGGCAGCGAGGATGTCAGGCTGTGGCTGCTGCAACGGCGGCGAGTGGATACTATTGAGACGGCAGATGGCAGCAGCGGCAGCGGCAGCGGCAGCGGCAGCGGCAGAGGCAGCAGCAGCGGCAGCGGCAGCGGCAGCAGCCCCCTCCAGACCCGCCGTCTCTGGTTTCGCACCGGCGACCTCGGCGTGTGGGAGGGAGAGGGCTCTGGGCTGCGGGTCCTGGGCCGCATCGACGCGCAGATCAAGTTGCGCGGCATCCGGGTGGAACTGGGCGAGATTGAGGCGGTCGCACGACAGAGCTCGGTCATCACCGGTGCCGCCGCCACCGTGATTGATGATCAGCTCATTCTCTTCGTGGTGCCTGCGACGGACGAGCTCAGTCTTGCCACGTTCCATGAGGCTGGCGCTGACGTGGCGGTGCGCCTGCAGCTTCGCAAGTGGCTGCCACCATCCCTGCAGCCCACCCGCCTGGTCGCGATCGAGAGATTGCCGCTCACGGCAGGCGGCAAGCTGCTACGATCCAGCCTGCCGTCGCCACCGCCGCCGATTGCGTCGCCGACTGCTCGCGGCACGTCCGCAATCGACGATCCCGCCAAACCCGAAGAGGCTCTGCGCGGCGCGACCGAACTCGCTGTAGCCAAGGCATGGGCAGAGACTCTTCCACACGGCGTTCCCGCCATCGGGCCGCACTCAAACTTTTGGGAGCTCGGCGGCACCTCGCTGATTGCGGTCAAGATGCTCGACAAGCTCCGGCGCTACCTTGACGCATCGAGCGCTGGAGGCACAGATGCCTTCGAGCGTGGCAACCAGCGCTTCGCCACGCGGCTATGCGGCCTCTATCGCAAGCCGCAGCTGCGTGACTATTGCGTGTGGCTCCAATGGGCAGCCCTGCCCGCACCTGCGGCTTTGTCCTCCGACACGACGGCAGATGCGATACGCTCCTTTGAACGCCTCGGAGAGTTTCAAGCTGCTGCAGACGATCCGGCGGGAGTGCTCAGGGACAGCGACGGCGCGTTATTCGCGGCGGGCGACCTCGCATTCCCTGAGAGCGCAGAGATGGCCCTTGCCGCGACGGCGGTGCTCTCCTTCGCGGCGCAGCTCGGTGGGAGGAGGTTGGTGAGCGAGCTGCTTGCCGCCAATGCCGATCCCGACGCCGGCAATAGCCGTACGAGGAGAGAACCGACGCCTCTGATGCACGCGGCGAGTCGGCACGAGTGCGACTTCGCCCATGGTCCTCAGGTCGTCGCAACGTTGCTTGCAGCGGGTGCTCGCGTGAACGCGGCGACGCGCACGCAGGCTACGGCATTGCACCGTGCGGCCGCTGGCGGGTGCGCCGCGTCGCTCGCACTGCTCCTTCGAAGCGAGGACTGCGCCCGGGACGCTCGCGACTTGAACAAATGGTCAGCGCTCTTCCATGCCGCGTGGGCGGGTGCGACGGCGTGCGTGCAGCTGCTGCTCGCGTGCGACGCGCCTGTAAATGAGATTGACCGTTGGAGGCGCTCGCCGCTGTGCTGGGCGTGCGCGGCCGGTCACGTCGATGTGGTCCGGTGCCTCCTGGGCGCCAATGCTGACGCATGTGGACCGAGTAAGCCACAAAAGGCCCACCTGGAGCGCTTCTCGCAGATGGAATGGAGCACGCCCCTTCACCTGGCGTTGCATGAGTGGTGCCGGCGCCGCCCAGGGGCTTTCGCCGCAGCCACGAGCGAGGAGGAGGAGTGCCGCGCGGCCTTGGCGACGCAGGAGCCAGCTGAGGCAGCGCCGACAGAGGGTGGCGCGACAGAGATGATGTCCGAGATGATGCCCAAGAGCCTCGAGCTCATACAGCTGCTGCTCGATGCCGGCGCGAACCCTACCGCGCCAGACCAGAATGGCCTGACGCCCATCGAGCTCGTGCGGCAGCGGGCGGTGACCAAGGATGCTGAGCTGGCAGTTGCACTGATCGAAGAAAGCGCCGCGCGTGCAGCAGCGCGTGGCCACCGAAGCTCGAGGACGGCGCAGGAGCGTGGGACCACCGGTGCCGATGACCGCGAGCGCGACCCGCTCAAAACTCGCAAGGCAGCGAGCATCTTTCTGGAACGGGATGCAAGCCGCGTACACGTAAGGCGTTGCCAGTGGCCACCGGGTTCCAAAACAGCAGAAGAGCGCAGTGCGCACTGGGTCTGGCCGCCGTTTTCAACTCCAATGTGGGGGCGTCACGCCCGTAGTCTTATTAGTGCGAGCAGGTAAGAGAGTCGTGCAGGCGCGCCGAGTCCCGAGCGAGCCCGACCCGGAAATGTATATAAATGTATTCGCCGCAACCGCGGGCCGCAGTTTGAGTTTAGACGGTAGCGAGTAGGGACCCAGGGACCAGGACTACGTAGAAGCTAGATGCGACGCCGCTTACAGGCTGTGGTTACCGGGAGTTTTACTTTTTACTTAACCGTTTCAAACGGAAACGCGGCGTTTAATAACCGAACGAAACCGCTGCTCTGTCGTGTAGTCTCAAGTCTGATCGAGCCGTACGTACTTACATGCCGATGCCGGGACGTAGCCAAACCGCTCAATCAAGGGCGCGCAGCGTCACATGCAGCGATTCCTGCTCGAGCCATGCATACCTTCCTGGAAAGAGCGCATCAACAGCAGCGCGAAAGCCTTGGAGCACGGTCTGTAGCTGCGTGACCCTTTGCAGGCAATAGTCCCCGTCTGGTTCGAGGGAGTAATTCCCGTCTGGTGGTGGTGGTGCAATGAAGGTGACGAGTGTGGAACCCGATGGGCTCGCCTCGCGATACGAACTGATGCGATTTCCCGGCTGATTCACACGTGGCAGGTAGGCTGCAAGGTCGTCCCACTCGGACAGGACGCTCTTGACACGCTGGCTCTCCTCTTCTGTGCACTCTGAAAGGTCATAGCCATCGTCCGCGCCCTCATCAACGGGTGGTGCCGGCCGAATGGGCACGTGATCAACGTGCTGGCGGCCCTGCGCCTCCAGTCCGCGGGCTGCATACGTCACGACACTCAACCGGAACACCGGGACACCAAGCGAAGACAGCACCTGGCTGTGTTGCATGCAGAGATGGTGAAGCTGACGGAGCTCGTCGAGGCTGAATTCGGGAGCATCGTCGATGAGCGCGCCCATCGTTGTTTTGGGCCATTTGCTGCCAGAATTCTCCGGCTTGACATGAAGGTGTGGTTCGTTGAGGTGGCTCTTGAGTCTGGCGAGCGGTGCTGGGAATCCCTCATACACTAGTGTGAGCACTCCATTCCACGCAACAAAGAAGCTGCATGGGTAGAGTATGCAGCATTGTGTGCATGCGCGCTGCATGAGTAACGGGAGCTGCTCGCGCACGAGCGAGGCGCAGGCGCACATCGAATAGACCACATGTGCGAAATGGTCAACACAGAAAGACATCTCCAATTCAAAAATGCGGGACACAAAGCGAGGACACGGGACACACGACGGTACACACCGGACCTTCCTATTTCCCTATGCTCACCCCGCGGCGTCGAATCGCGTCATTGTGGTGTTCGGCTAATAATAAACGAGTTTTGGGGCTTGATTTGCGACCTGCAAACAAATCTGCACCACTTGGTCACCCATCCAATGGGCGCATATTTCAGTAGCACAGGTTGGAGCGCGCGAGCCCAGAACAAGCAGCATCGGGGTCTATCTGGCCTTTCATCTCTTGCGACTGTGTTACCATTGACCTACAGAAGCAACAAGTACATTAGGGTTGACGTGCCGCTCGTTGCTGTCATCCACCGATCGTGCCAGCTGGTAGCGGTGCTCATCGCCCTCGCGCAGCTGTACTTCGAAGACGGGTGGGCGGTGGCTGAAGAGCCTGGCGGGATGGCTAATGCGTGGGTGGAGACGGGCAACATGCTCGTCGCCACCGACGACACAACGCTCTCCGCGCGGACAACATACTGCTCCAATCCGAGCTACTCATACGTCGAGGGCATCTACGCGATGGCCGCGCCCGAATGCCGGGGCATGATGACCTCTGAGCTCATCACAAAGACTACCGACTCTGCCTTCGTGACGACGGCCTTTTCGGAGACTGTCACCATAGGCTGGCCGTGCGAAGACGTGGATGCCACCGGCTCAGGCGCCTATGCCGCCGCAACAGGTGCCAGCGCGGAAGAGAATGAAGCATCATGCGCCGCCAGCAACGGCACCCTCTTTAATCGCAGCAATGGCCAGTGCGGTTGCCAAGACACTCGGGCCTACTATCCGCTCGCCGTGGAGCAGCTGAGCATGTCGCTCGAGCACGCATTCGACACGTCAACTGCGTTTGGCGATTGGGAAGGCTCGTCCGTCGAGGCAGCAGGAGGCTCCGGTCTAGAAACGTTCGTCGTGTTCAAGAACGGTACGACCCGCAAGTTCAATGCGGGCGAGGTCATGGCGATGCCGCTCTCAGCATGGTTCAACATTGCCGGTGTCGACCTCGACGCCAAGAATCAGGCGGTGCGCAGAGACGATCGGGGCAATCTGCCGCCGATGCGCACCACAGGTGTGAACGTGCGCGTAGACATCCTCTACTCCAACGTCGACAGAGCCACCAAGCGTCCCGCCACCTCCGAGGGAAGGCGGGATGTCCACGCGGAGGTGAAACTGCGCCCCGAGTACGGGACGTGGACGGGTGTCGGAGTGCAAGCGATCTGGGTTGTCTTCCCGGCCGACCCAGACGACAGCGTGCCGCAGCACTACCATCTCGTCGAACGGACACGACAAGGCGTCCTCTTCCAGTTCCACACGAGCGGCCTCATCTATAAATTCAACTTCTGGTACTTGCTCAGCGTGGCCATAGCGGCGCTGGTGATGGTCAAGAGTGCAGACGTTGTCGCCGACACGGTAGCCTTCTACATGCTGCCCGGTGGGCAATCCACCGTGCTGCTCAACAAGCGCTCTGAGATAGTCTCCAAGCGCTCTGAATTCGCAGAGATCGGCATGAAGGCAGCGATCCTCGCTTGCAGCTACCGCAATTTCGACCCCGACAATAATGGGATCATTGAAGCCGTCGACATCGTACGAGTTTTCGCACACGTCGAGGGAATAACATGGCAGCAGGCACATGCGATCGCACATATGATCATGGCAGGCGCAGACACGTCGTTTCAGGGCGAGGAGGCAGGCAGTGAGGGGGGGCTCTCGTTCATCGAGTACATGACTTGCGTCGAGGGCGATGCAATCAACTTTGCCGACTTCCTCGCAAACGTCGAGCCGGCGAAGGGCACGAGTGATGAGGAGGACTGTCGCTTGGCATTCGAGGACGAACGCAAGAGCTTACCGCTCAAGAAGGGGCGGATGTTTGAGACCATGCCAGCAGCTCCCGTTCTCGGCCAATCGCTGAACCTGACGAATGAGCAAAAGCAGGAACGGCTCGGCAATCGGGGCGTGCTTCGAGTTCACTTTGAAAGGGCGAGCGGACTCAAATCAACCGACACCAATGGGCTATCTGACCCGTATGCAATGGCAGTGATCAAGAGGGTTCACGTGAAGACCAAGGCGCTGCCAAAGACACTCGCGCCGGCATGGAACGAGATGCTGCAGTTCAAGGTGACACCCCAGTTGCAGGCCGTTGTTGATGCGAACATGACGGTCTCTGTCATGGACAAGGATACCGGCATGTTGGACAAAGATGACGAGGTCGGAAAGTGTACGGTGGCTCTGAGTGCACTAGCCGAGTGCGATAGCATCACCTTCGCGGAGGCCCTAACACCTCAAGGCGTCATCTACTTCACGGTTTCGTGGACTGAAGGCGAGGCGTCCCCCATTAAGAAGAAGAAAGGAGGCGAGGCGTCGCCCGCCAAGAAGGTGGTCGTCAACGGCACCGGTGCTGGTGTACAACCGTCACCGATGCGGACACGGTCGCCGTCACCGACGCCGCCTGCCCCGCCGCCACCGCCCGCTGAGAGCGAAGCTTCCGCATCTGCTGCTGCCTCGGCTTCACCGAAGAAGAAGAAGAAGAAGAAATCATCTGATGAGGAGGTGGTCGTTACGGTTGTTCCAGCCGCGGACGTAGAGGCCCAATTAGAGACGAAGCAATCAATCTAGGAGCCGTACGCTAGGCCGCAAGAGAGCGGGGCCCAACGTCATACAATGTAATTAGTGCATAGAGAATATAGATTATAGTCCGTAGCCCAATGTTATAGACGTTATAGCCGCGTAGCGATAGAGTGAATATGCAGTAGTCGGCCTTAAACTGAGAGCACTATTGACAGTCAGACTGTCGGATATTCGCAGTAGTTTTTGGTAAAATCGCGGCGGTGGGTTCTCGAAACTGACATTTCTATATTAAGAGTTGATACCTAGTGGTCCTCGGCGAGGACCACTAATCGCGAGGACCACTAGTGGACGACCAATGACCAATCATGACGGCTTCGAGCTTGCCTGCGAGGAGGTGGCCGTGGAAATTCGATTGCCCCCGAATGTCGTCACCGAATGCACGGAGAACTTCACGCTCGAAAGAAGGATCGGAAGAGGCAGCCAAGGCGAGGTGTGGCACGCGGAAGCGCTCGCCACGGGACGATTCTTTGCCGTGAAGCTACTCACGATGAGCGCCGATGCCCTGAGCGAGCTCCGGGCACACCGCCATCTCAAGCGCTACGAACCTCACGTGAACATTCTTCATCTCGAGTGGAGCTACATGGATCGGTGAGAGCTGCGTCCTCACCATCGCTTGCGCCGCCGCCGCAACAATCTTGTTTCAAAGGTTGACCGCTACGTCATCGAATCACGTGCACAGGTCGAGCATCAATCTCGTGTCTCGGCTGTGTAAATGTGATCTGCTGGAGTACGTTCTCGCGAGGACCTCGCTCGACGAGATCGAGGCGAGCAAGTGGACGCGGAAGCTGTGCGCTGCGGTGGGTTACCTTCATGCAAAAAACGTCGTCCACCTCGACGTGAAGCTCGAAAACGCGTTCATCGACTTCAACGATGAGCTCAAGCTCGGCGACTTTGGCCTCTCAGCATTCTCGTGCCCGGGGACCAAGATGAGCAAGGCGTGCGGCTCGGGGGTCTACGCGGCGCCTGAAGTGCTCATGAGCAAGCACATCGGACCCTACTGTGGTCGCGCCGCCGATGTGTGGTCCCTCGGCATCTGCTCGTTCGTTATGGTTCGCGGTCGCTTCCCTTTCGGCGTGGACGCGCCGATCAAGGCGATTGGCGTGCACGCTACAGCTCTCAAGGATTCACACGAAACAGGGCAGCTGCGGCCGTCACCGGCGCCCATGCTCCGCGGCGAGCTGCAGCGTGGCGCCTTCTCGGCGCCACATCTTCAACTCCTTGACGCGTGCCTGATGCTGATTCCTGCGGCCCGTCCGACCGTCGAAGACATCATGAGGGCTCCCTGGCTCAATTTCCACTCTGGACCGAGCTCGCGCCCGCCCACGGCTTGCAGCTCCTCCAAGTGCAACTCCAAGGAAGCGGTTCCTCAGCCCATGTCTGTCCACGCCAACACGTCCGAGCCGAGAAGCTTTGAAATCATCTCACCCGAGCCCGTCGACACCGCGCCCAAGACGTTGCCGCATGGCAGCCTGCAAAACAGTGCCTGCTCTGGGTACGTCAGAGGTTGCAGGCAGAGGTCCTTTGACCAGTTGTCTCCCTGTACATCTCCCGACACGGTCATCATGATGCCTGAGGCGGATGTGTCCCTTAAAGTGCTTCCGCCTGCTCACGGTTTCCAGCGGTCTGGCAAGCGCTTCAAGGCGTCCCTCATGGACATAGAATTCAAAGCGGCGAGAGCATGTTGACCATCGTCCAGCTCCCATGAATGAAATTCAACGCTGGATCGCGCTGACGCGACTGAAATGAACGACAGCATGCGGGCTACAAGGCTACATGCGATGCATTCGGACTATCCGGGTATGCATGTGAGATGTGTGAGCGAATGCATGGCGTGAAATATGTGACATATGTCGTGCGTGTGGTCCGTGGACCGGACCGTGTGCGGTGTGGTCCCTTCCCTTCCTTGCCAGCTGGTGCGCCGGACACGAGTGGTTGAGTTTGCTGCGGTACAGCGAGGAGAACAATTTAATTTTGAAACGAGGCGGAGCCCCCGTCGGACGGGGTCCGGAGAGTCGAGAGTGTCGGTAGTACGCGGGATGCGAACGGAAGGCGGAAGAACGACGGTGGGGACGTAGTCCATACACAGTACACCACTTAGCCAAGCGCAACTCTGCCTCTGACACGAGCGCCCGAAACGCCCGATTCCGAGCTTAAATGGCAACCAAGCTTAGGTCCGGCTTGAGCTCAGCGCTCGTCTTCGTCAATGCCGCGATCGACGTCACGACGTCCTCCTCACGCCAGAGCCGCGAGAGCACATGCTCAATCATCCTCACGTCGGCGAGTGCACGGTGTGCCTCTGTCGGTGGACCGCCGAGCTCCTCATAGAGTGTGCCGAGGTCGTACTTGCCACGGGGCTTGTCCTTGCTGAGCAGCCGGAAAAGCTCCTCGCAGTCGCTGATAAACTCCATGCATGCGGGGCTAAAGGTTCGTCCAAAGGCTCGTCCTCCGTGCTCGACTGGGAGCTACGCCGCCTGCAAAAATGGCAATCGTAGCGGATCATAGCGCATGCCATTGCGGGCCATCAGCACGCAGCGAGGGCCTGCGCCGATGTAGGCTTGAAGGGCCGCGAGGCCCTGAGCCACAGAAGGATTATCTGCCACGTCAGCCTTCTTTTAAGTGATGGACCTTTGTCGCAGTTGTGGGATTCGCATGCCCGGGTGGACGAGCATGTCGAGCGGTGGGCCCTCTCTGCGCCACGCGCCATCGGCAAAGCGCATCCGCTGCGCCGCGATTTCGCAGATGGCATTTTTCTGGCGGCTCCGGCCGGTTGTCTCCAGATCGTAGAGCACGAGATCAAAGTCTTCGAGTCGCGTAGCTCCACGATCAGCCGGCGGCACGGCCTGAACGGCATGCTGCTCAGGGTCGAGGAGGTCGATGATTCGTACGCGAGCAACGGCTTCGCCGTCAGCAGCCGCATGCTCCTCGACACGTTCGCCGGTCGCGGAGAAGGCCTCCGGCAGGATTAACTCGGGCAAGTCACTGCCAAGCCGTTTGGGCAGAGGAGGCGACGCATCGACTTGCGCGTCTGCAATAGGTAGCTTGACAGTCGCTTCCGCGAGTGTCAGCAGCTTTTCTGATGCAGATTCGCGGCGAACGAACTCCGAGTGCACCATCGGCACGCTTGCTGGATGAATGCGAGCTTGGCGTACGGAAGTGCTCGTCTTTGCGAAGGGCCATACATGTAGAAGAGAGCGATGAACCCTCCTAACCGTGCAGGTGTGAAGAATTGTGACGAGCTCGAGAGCGAGCGCGAGCGCGCGGCGCTAGTTCGATATTCATTTCACAGAGCTGCGCAGCAAGTCGGAAAAGAGCACACGTCGCACGAAAGTCGGAGCCAGACTGAGAGCGCGTGATCGCGGCAGTGAGCGGCGTCGTATCGTGATGCACCTCTACTCGCTCACGCTGCAGAAGAGCAGCGGCATCACCGCCGCGGTGTACGGCAACTTCTCCGCGCCAAAGCAGCAGGAGCTGGTGGTCGCCCGCGGCAAAGTGCTCGAGCTCATACGGCCAGATGACCATGGCAAGGTGCAGACGGTGCACGCGACGGAGGTGTTCGGCATTATTCGTTCGCTCGCCACGTGCCGGCTTACAGGTGGCAACCGCGACTACATCGTCATCGGCAGCGACTCGGGCAAGATTGTCATCCTCGAGTACTCTGCGGACAAGCAGTGCTTTGATCGCGTGCACGCGGAGACGTACGGCAAGACGGGCGTGCGGCGCATCGTGCCCGGACAGTACGTGGCGGTCGACCCACGCGGGCGCGCGGTCATGATCGGCGCGGTCGAGAAGCAGAAGCTCGTGTACATCCTAAACCGCGACTCGGCGGCGCGCCTCACGATCTCGAGCCCGCTCGAGGCGCACAAGAGCGCAACGGTGTGCTTCGACCTGATCGGCGTGGACGTAGGCTTCGACAACCCGATCTTCGCTGCGCTCGAGGTCGACACCGAGGAGGTCGAGAACGAGCCCGACACACGCGAGGTACTCTACGAGAAGCTCCTCGTGTACTACGAGCTCGACCTCGGTCTCAATCACGTGGTGCGTAAGTGGTCGGACGCGGTGGACCCGACGGCGAATAAGCTCGTGGCGGTGCCAGGCGGCGCCGACGGTCCGGGCGGCGTCATCGTTTGCTCCGAGAACTTCGTCGTCTATAAATCGCCCACCCAGCCCGAGCGTCGGTGCGCACTTCCCCGGCGCAAGGACCTACCTACCGCCCACGGGTTGCTCATCATCGCGGCGGCGGTGCACCGGCAACGAGACCATTACTTCATCCTGGTGCAGTCCGAGTGCGGCGACCTGTACAAGCTCACGCTCACCGTCGAGGGCGAGCTCGTCGCCGAGCTGCGCTGCCGCTACCTCGACAGTGTCCCGCCTTGTGTCGCATTATGCATCCTCAAGAGTGGTTTCCTCTTTTGCGCCGCCGAGTTCGCCAACCACAGCTTCTACCAATTCCAGGGCATCGGCGAGGATGACGACTCGCCCACGTGCAGCTCAAAGCAGTTCGAGGCCGAAGATTTTGCCGTCGTGCCGCTCGTGCCGCGCCCGCTGCGCAACCTGCTGCACGTGGACGATATGGAGTCCCTGTGCCCCATTGTGGACGCCAAGCTCGTTGATCCGACCAAAAGCGGCACGCCGTCGATCGCAGCGCTATGCGGGCGTGGGCCGCGCTCGACGCTGCGGCTGCTGCAGCACGGGCTCGCCGTGAGCGAGATGGCTGTATCCGAGCTGCCCGGCAACCCGAACGCCGTCTGGACCGTGAAGAAGCGGCGAGACGACCCGTATGACCGATACATCGTGGTAAGCTTCGTCAACGCGACGCTCGTGCTCTCGATCGGCGAGACGGTTGAGGAGGTGACGGACAGCGGGCTCAAGGCCGACACGCCCACGCTCTTCGTCGGGCTCGTCGGTGACGACGCGATGATGCAGGTCCACCCGGCAGGCATTCGACACGTACGCTCCGACGGGCGTGTGAATGAGTGGAGGCCGCCTAAGGGGAAGCCGATCATCAATGCGACGGCGAACCACAAGCAGGTGGTGCTCTCGCTCTCGGGCGGCGAGGTGATCTACTTCGAGCTGGACGCGGCGGGCACGCTCGCCGAGATGGACAAGAAGGACATGGGGCACGAGGTCGCTTGCCTCGAGATTGGGGCCGTGCCCGAAGGGAGGCAGCGCTCTCGCTTCTTGGCCGTGGGTGGCTGGGACAACACGATCCGCATCCTCTCGCTGGATCCGGATGACTGTATGACAGTGCTTGCAGTGCTCGCGCTGCCGGCGCAGGCGGAGGCGGCCGCGCTCGTCTCGATGCCTATCGGGCGCGCCGGCGCGGGCGCCGCCGCTCTCTTCCTGTGCATTGGGCTCTCCAACGGCGTGCTGCTGCGCGCGCGACTCGACCCTCGAACCGGACAGCTCTCGGACTCGCGCACTCGCTTCCTAGGCGCGCGCGCCGTGAAGCTCTTTCGGCTGCCTCTAGGCGGGCACGAGGGCGTCCTCGCACTCTCGTCCCGCCCCTGGGCAGCCTACTGCCACCAGTTTGCGCTCCTCACCTCGCCGCTCGCGTACCAGGCGCTCGAGTACGGCTCGTCCTTCGCGTCGGAGCACTGCCCGGAGGGTGTGGTGGCCATCGCGGGCAACACGCTGCGCATCCTGTCGCTGGACAAGCTGGGCGATGCTTTCAACGCGGAGTCGGTCCCACTTCGGTACACGCCGCGCAAGCTCGCCACGCATTCGGTCTCGGGTCATCTCGTCATCATTGAGACGGATCACAACGCGTACAACGAGGATGAGAAGGCGCAGCTGTACGAGGCCGTCGGCGTGACGCCTCCCGTGCCCGCGGGCACAGTCGTGGACGCGGACGACGAGGAGGCCGAGGGGATGCTCATGGAGAGCAAGATTGGCGTGCCGCGCGCACAGCCGGGCAAGTGGGCCTCGTGCATCCGTCTCGTCGACCCGGTCACACGCCAGACACTCTCAGTGCTCGAGTTGGGTGACAACGAGGCGGCTCTGTCCCTCGCGATGGTGCCGGTGCGCGACCGGGCGGGCGAGACCTTCGTCATGGTGGGCACGGTGCGCGACATGACGCTGCACCCTCGGCAGCTCACCGCCGCCTTCATCCACGTATACCAGTTCGCCGAGGGGAACACCAAGCTCGAGTTGGTGCACAAGACGCAGGTGGAAGATGTGCCCAAAGCGCTCGCAGCCTTCGGCGGCCGTCTGCTCGCCGGTGTGGGCAGCCGACTGCGCCTGTACGACATGGGAAAGAAGAAGCTGCTGCGCAAATCCGAGTTCAAAGGTCTCCCCACGATGGTACAGTCCATCCACGTCATCTCGCCCTCCCGTGTCTACGTGGGAGACCTTGCGGAGTCGTTCCACTACATCAAGTACCAGCGGCAGGAGAACAATTTTGTGCTCTTCGCCGATGACGTCGCCCCGCGCTGGCTGACCGCCTCGACCGTGCTTGACGCGAACACGCTCGCAGGAGCCGACAAATTTGGCAACCTCTTCGTGACGCGACTGCCGCAGGAGGTGTCCGATGACGTGGACGACGCGCAGCTGCTCTCGTCGGCCGCGAGTAGTGAGACGCTCGCGCTCAACGGCGCCCCTTCCAAATCGGACGAAGTGGTGCAATTCCACGTGGGCGAGACGATCACTTCACTGCAGAAGGCATCGCTCGGCCCGGGCTGCACCGAGGTGCTGCTTTACACGACAATCATGGGCGGCGTGGGCGCGCTGCTGCCCCTCACTTCCAAAGATGACCTCGAGCTGATGCAGGCGCTCGAGATGCACTTGCGGCAGGAGGCGCCGCCGCTGAGCGGGCGCGATCATCTCTTATTCCGCTCGGCCTATTTCCCAGCGAAGGGCGTCGTCGACGGCGACTTTTGCCAGCTGTTCACCGGTCTTTCGCCCGATCAGCAGAGCGCGATCGCCCAGGAGCTCGATCGCTCACCCGCCGAGATTGCCAAAAAGCTCGAGGAGCTTGCCAACCGCATCACATGAGCCGCAGTAGCGGCAGAAGCAGCAGCAGCAACAGCAGCAGAGTGTGCTGAACGGAGCAGCAGTCTGGCAGTCGAGGCGAAGGCGGTGGTGGCGCGGCGGCCACGACTGAGGCAGGAGGAGAGAGGTCAGCGAGAAAGGGCCGAGAACGGGTGACGACAGCTAATATTAGCTGAGGGAGCCAGAGATACACTGCATGCATGTAATCATGTGTATGTCAAGCATCGTCACATACGCTTGCGTGACGTGTATCTCTGTGTATCTCCTCGGTTACACGGACGTCTCTCGCTGTCGGTGTCTGTCACTCGCGCAGGTCAGTGTTGACTCAGTGTAGAGTGTGCAGTGTGTCGTCAAAAATTTCGAGCAAAAAATTACTCGCTGTCGCTCGAGCGCCGAGGAGCGAGGATTCCGACGGCACACATGGGTGCACGCCTAATCGCTGTACATGTGATGCGCACCGGCGCGCCGCGGGTGACCAAAGAGCAAAGTAATAAGTATCTGAATCGACAATGTTGAATGTACTCGGAATGTCGAAACCGAACTGCATCATGCATTATCGACCATCCCCTGCACGCTTCCGACTCTTGGGATGATGGAATAAGTAGTCTTTGTGTTCTATGGGGGGACCGCGATGCAAGGCAACGCACGCGTGAGCGCGTGCACGTACTCCCCCACCCCTTTCCAAGCTATTTGTACACACGAAACTGACTGACTGACTGAAAATGTGAGACGGAACCCAAACTTCAAGTTTGCTACAGTACTTGGCCTCGAAAACGCCATCGACGCCCTCTCTCGACGAGCTCAGGCGCCACAGAGACACTCGACCTGTGCCGGGATGCCATTCTTTGGTACCGGCGCACCGAACATTTGGACTCCGCGGCAGTCGAGGCGCTTATTCCGCGTGAAGACGAATGCCGTGAAGGCGCACCCTTTCATCCCACCGCCAGAGGTGCCTATTGAGGGCAAATACGCTGGGCTCGACCACGTGATCAAGCCAAAGCTCTCCGAGACCAAGCTTTCGATCACGTTTCAAGTAGAAGACCTCATCAAAGAAGCGGTGGAACTCGAGTCAGGCAAATATGGGCCCAAGCCCAGGGAGAAGGTCGGCATCGCTCTAAACGCGTCAGCCTTGAAAGGGGGAGCTAAGGACGTTGCGGACGCGAACGGCATGGCCAAGATGATCAGAGATTGGGACACCTCAGGCGACGGTACGATCAACAAGGGCGAGTTCAGGGCGAAGGTGAAAAAGCTAATGGTTTCGTGCCAGATGGAGGACCTCTCGACCCAGGAAATGGACCAACTCTTTGGGGAGCTCGATAATGACGGAGATGGCATTCTCACCACAGAGGAGCTCAAGGGTTGGTTGGTGGAGTGGAAAAAGATGGGCCTTGCCTACGAGTCGGAGGTTAGCATCATGAAGGAGGAGCGGAAAGCGCAAGCCGCGCAGCTACGCTCGCTCGCGGATGATGTGAAGGAGGCACACGAAATGGAAGCTCAGCATCGACTAGCAGAGATGGCGCGGCTCGAGTTTATGATGCAGACGGGCAACGATTTTGAGGTGCAGCTGGGCATGGCGTGCGGCAAGCGCCGCGTCAAGGCGACCGATTTCGTTGGCATGTACTCAACACACGTCGAGGGCATGAGCAAGTCCGATTTTGAGTTCATGGTGCATAATCTCATCCCAGGAGTTACTCAGGCCAAGGCACATGCCCTCTTCGAGGTGCTGGACGACAACGGTAACCAGTTTCTCGACCTACACGAAGCGTCCACCCACCTCGCCGCCTTCCAAAAGAAGGCCATGGATCATCACCGAGAGCAGATGCGGCTCAGCCACGCCGCCCAGCGGGCGAAAAGGGCGTTGGAGACGAAGATTAAAGAGGTCAAGCTCAAGCACGACTCGATCAAGAACGGCTCGTCGACCAGTCTGGCCCTGCAGCAGATTGAAGAGGTGGAGGACGCTCGCTCAGCGAGCGACCGTGCGCGAGACGAAGAGCGTGCGCAGCGAATCAAGGACATTGCGAACCAGGCGCTGAAGAGGCTGATCAATAAGAAGCTTGCAATGGGCTTAAGTCGATGGCAAGAGGTTGCGTACATCATGCGTGAGAAGATGCGGCTGATGCGGCTTGCAGCCATCAGCTTGATCCTGCGCCCATTCTACAAAGCGTGGAACTCGTGGCGCGAGAAAATCCGCGAAGAACGGCGCCTCCGTGAGCAGATGCGCAAGGGGCTGATGATGCTCAAATCGAAAGAAATCTTTCAGGCCTTTGGGGGCTGGAAGAAGGCTTGTGGCTTGGGCGGGCGCGGCGGTGGCGGGCCACGCAAGGCCAGAACGGAGGTCGTGGCAGAGAATAATATATGTGACGCGCTGCGCTCATGTCTGCAGAAGAAGTAGAGGACGGCAGCGACCACGCCGCCCCCACCGTCAGTTACGCAGACCGGAGTCTGGAGACTCGGACGGGCGGGTGCGGGATCGAACTCCTGATTCGTGAAGATCGACGTGTACTGTTTGTCGCCCTGAACCCTCCACACTTGTCGCACACTTGTCACTTCAAAACCCGTCGTAGCGAATTTTTTAGATTATAGTAATTATAGTTAACATCAACGCTTCAAACCTCGACGTACGACGACGTGCATCATGCGCATGCAAGCGTGTACGAACCATATATGCCGCGGTCACGACTCCAGACACCTCACGCTTCCCATAACCACGCGCATAACAAATATCAAAACACATGGACACTCTCATCACCCTTAACGCGCAGTTCGGGCGTCGAACACACACTTTCACGGGGTCCCGGCGACGGGCGAGACCCTCGCGTCGCGCAGAACATATTGCATGCCGCCCAAAGCCCAACACCCTCTGCCTGCTGCCTCCTCCTGGCCCCATTGCAGCTGCTGGAGTATAGCCTCTCCCACCGTCTCCCTGACAGAGGGCCCGACGAGGCGAGCCGCTCAGCGCGCGCTCAGGAGCGTCCATAGACGAGCTCGTGCAGCCCAAAGTGCTCGCGGATGCCCGGGCGCACGTCTTCGACCTCGGCCATCTTCTCGAGGAAGGGCAGCAGTTTGAGCAGCTCCGTGTCGCTCTGGTCGTCGAACCACGACTCGATGGGGATGCCGTTGTCGAGCTGGAAGCCGAAGGCCTGTGGGGAGTTGTCCACGATAGCGGCCTTGGTCAGGTCGCGGCCGAGGATCTGCAAGTCTTTGAGGTAGTTGCCCTCGACGAGCACGCACGAGTCGCGGAAGACGCGGTGCTTGATCCACTTGCGCTGCGGGTCAATGATCGAGAGCAGCTTGTCGGCGTACACCTTCTGGGAGGCGGTGAACACGATGATCTCAAAGAGCTTGGAGACACGCTCCATGAAGAAGTCCATGTGAGGCCGCTTACGCACATATACCTGGTAGTTGAAGTTGTTGAAGTGCACCGGGAAGACGATGTCGTACGTGGGCAGCGGCACGATGGACGAGTGCAGCAGCGTCTCGTCGAGGTCGAGCACGAGAGAGATGGGAGGCGTGCCGCGAGTCTTCTTGGGCAAGCACACCGGCCGCGTGAGCCGCGGGCACGGCGGCAGCGTCCGGATGAAGGCATATGGATCGAACTCAAGCTCGCCGCCCTCGGGTTGCTGCTGCTGCTGCTGCTGCTGCTGCTGCTGCTGCTGCTGCTGCTGCCTCTCTGCAGCCCTCGCGCGAGCGGTCGCCTGAGCCTCGGCGGCCGCTGCCGCTGCAGCAGCCGTAGCAGCAGCTTCAGCGGCAACGGCAGCGGCAGCCGCTGCCTCTGCCGCTTCGTCTGTTGATACGTCGGCGCTGCTGCCGTCGGCGCCACCCTCCGCCTTCGTGCCGAAGAAAGTGAATACAGGCGAGAAAAGCGTGTCGAGCAGACCGCTACTGCGCGGTGTAGGTGGCGCAGCGTCTTGCTGGCTGCTACTGCTCGCGCCACCCATCTGCGGTGAGCTCAGTCCGCGAGGGCTGGCGAGTCCATCATTACCATACGATGGGCTCGCGTGCCCACGCGGCGACTGCGTCATGAACGAGTCCTGTGCAGCAGCGTTGCTCAGATCTGGTGAGCGCACACTTCCTGCCGCACCGTCCTCTGCGCCCTCCGTTGGAGACCAAAGCATCTTGCTCAACGAGCCCAGCAGGCCGGCAGAGCGAGGCGTGGAGCCTGGAGGTGCAGGCGTGCTCGAGCTGCCTTCAGCACCGCGCGGACTGAACATCTGGCCGCACCAACGGTCGGCGTAGGCAAGGCATTGGAAGGTCTCCCCTCTGTGGTGCCTCCGCCGTTCTACGGTTCAAAAACACCGGGGGGTGCCGGATCACGAGACCTGTCCGTGTGCACTGTGCCGCCAGTGTGCCTGGTGCCGCCACTATGGATAGTGTGCCGCCAAGGTTTGGTTTGCAACGCGGGAGCCAGGTATTCACGTATTCTGTGCAGGATGCACGCTAGATTGAAGATTGTTTCACACACTTGACACTATCCCCACTTAAATCTCCACAAACTGATTTTAGAACTGAGTGATCGACCCAAAGTGGTAGAGGAAGATGGTCTTTCTGGATTCACACACTATCCCGACCACCTGATTTTGAACTACCCCTGCGTGCAATGTACCCGGCCGTCTCACAGGACGGCCTCATGGGCGCGCTCACTGGGCTTTCGGCGACGACCGCCTCGGGCGTAGCAGAAGCAGGAGCCGGGGCGACCAGGACGGCGGCTGCCGCGACGTCGAGAGCCAACAAATCCCAAGGCCGCTTGCCACGCCGGTTGAGCATCTCGGCCGCGTCCGGGCACGCCTTCAGCAGCACCTTGAAGGCCTCGGGCTGCTGCGCCGCCGCTGCCTTGTGCAGCGGCGTTTCGCCGTCGCTGTCGAATGCAAGGGCCTCCGAGCCTGCGCGCAGCAGCAGCGTGCAGACGGCCGCGTGCCCGGCAGTCGCCGCCCGCATGAGCGGCGTCGCGCCGCCGGTCGTGCGTGCTAACACGGGCGCGGAGCTGCGCAGCAGCAGCGAGACGCAATCCGTGCTGCCGCTGCGAGCCGCGTAGTGAAGCGGCGTGTAACCTGTGCGTCCGTTGCCACCATCGTGATAAACGGCGGCCGGGTTGCGCTCCAAGCAGCGCCGCAGCTTCTCGAGGTCGCCGGCCTGCGCCGCGCTGCAAGCGGAGCGCGCGAACTCCATCTCCTCAAGCGACTGCTCAAGGCCGGTGGGCATGTGCGTGTGGTCGCAGCCATCGGGGCCACACACGTTGCACGCGTCGCCCACCTTTTGCCATGTGCCTTCGCCGGCCTTGCCCCACGTGATCTGCGGCATGCCGTAGGAATTCAGTTGTCTGCGCCAATATTCACACACAACGTTCTCGAGCAATTATGATGACAAAGATCTTCTTCATCGAAGTGACCAAGCGCGAATTTTTGCGTGTCCACAACTCCTAAATGGCGTCCCGGCGCCGCCTCCCTTCGTCATGGACGCATCGTCGAGGTCAACATCTATGGTAATGTCGCCCGGGGACGCTCAGCAAACGACGCCCAACTGGCTCAAGTCGCTCTCGCCCACTCGGAAGTCGCTCTCACCCTCCCGCATGGCGAACTCGCCGTCCCGCGAGCAGCTCCTCGATCAGGAATTGCTCCAGCTCAACGACTTGCGGCACGCGGAGCTCGCGCGTATGGACGATCTGCAGCGCACCGTCGAAAACACGCGTTCGCAGTTCAGCACCCTCTCGGTGCAGCACGCTGCCTCGACGCGGCTCATCAAGGCGCTCCGTGAGGAGAACGACAAGCTGCGTGCCCTCGTGGAGAGCGGGCGGACGCAGCCGCCCGCAGTGGAGGTGCGGCAGCTCGAGGCGGCGCGGCAGCTCGAGGCGGCACGGGCCGAGGCCGCCAACGAGCACCTCGAGTCCCTTCGCGAGGCCATGCGCATCGGTAGCGACGAGCTGAGGCGGATGGGAGAGGAGGTGTCACAGCTGCGCTCGCAGCACGTTGCCTCTCAGGAAGCGAAGCTGGCGGCGCAGCGGCAGGCGGCGGAGCTGCAGCGCGCGCTGCGCGTGCGCGAGCAGCATGGCGCCGCGCACGACGCTCAGTTCAAGATGCTCAACGAGCGTGCGGACCGCGCGCATCAGAAGAGCGAGCGGCTCGAGGAGCAGGTGGCCGAGCTGCGCAGGCAGGTGGAGCAGGCGCACGGGGAGCTTGCGGCGGCGAGCCGCGCGAAGGCGGAGAGCCGCGCGCGCGAGACCGCCGCGACCGCCGCCGCCGCCGCCGAGGCCGCCTCGCGTGCGGAGCTCAAGGCCCTCCTTGGCGCGGCGGAGGCGCGCCTCGAGGCCCAGCAGGCGGACCTGCGCGACGCACGCGCCAAGCTATCACGTCTCGAGGCGGGCGACAGCGAGGATGTGCGCGGCGCGGCGGAGGAGCACGCGAAGGCCGCGCGCGCCGCGCGCCTTGCGGACGCCGAGGCCGGCTTGGGCGAGATGCGAGTCAAATACGATGCCGAGCGGTATGAGAGGCGAAAGGCCGAGGGGCTGCTGGCCACCGCGAGAGAGGAGGCGCACGGCCTCTCGCAGCGCGAGGCGAAGCTGGCGGCGAAGCTTGGCTCGTGCCAGGCGCGGCTGCTCGAGCGCGAGCGCGAGCGTGCCGAAGAGCGAGTGCTGCTCGAGCAGGCGCAAGCAGTGGCGCGCATGGCCGAGGCGGAGCGATCGTCCCTCAAGGAGCAGCTGCGGATCGCGGAGCAGTCGTCCGAGGCGCGCGCCGACAGCGAGGGCAAGCTGCTCACGGAGCTGTATGGGGCGAAGCGGCAGCAGGCGGAGGCGGAGCGTGCCGCCTCGGAGCTGCGTTCAGCTCTCGCGATGCACGAGGCACGCGTCCTTGCTGCCGAACAGAGAGTGCGCGACGCGCAGGACGCGAACGTGCCACTCCGTCAGCAGGCGAAGCACGCGCTCGACTCCGTGGGGACCTACGAGGCGCATTTGAAGCTTAAGGCGGAGGAGCTCGTGCAAGCCAAGGCGCAGATCGGCAAGCTCGAGGTACAGCTCGAGATGGAGCGCGGCGTCGAAGCGGCTCAGCGCGAGGATGCCCTCAACGAGGCCAAAAGAGACCTCAAGAAGGCGCAAGCTGAAATTCACGAATGGAAGGCTCGGCACGAGATGCTCTGGGCGCAGCTGGGCGCCGAGAAGAGCGCGCAGCGGCACTCGAAGGCGCAGCTGAGCGAGGCGCAGGGCGCGCTCACCGACATGAAGGAGCAGATCGTCATGGCCAAAGAGGCGGAGCTCGCCGAGGCGCATCGCGAGCTACGAGAGCAGCAGTCCAAGATCGCCGGGGTCGCGAAGGTGGCCGAGCGCGCGACGGAGCAGCTGTCGGTCGCGCGCGCGGAGCTCAAGATGCGTGCGGAGCAGCAGCGGCTCCTGCTGGAGAAGCTCTCGAATGCCCAGGACGCTCTCCTCGCCAAGGAGAAACAGCTCGCAGCATACGAGACCACGAGCAAAGCCTTTGAGCAGCGCGCCGAGGGTGCCAACGGCCGCGTCGCCCAATCGAGCAGCGCATCCACCAAGCTGCAAGACCAGCTCACCCTTGCGTACGACAAGCTGGCCGCGCTCGCCCAGGACGTCAAGGTCGCTCGTGAGCGCGAAGAGAGCGCGCGCTCCGAGGCTCTGGCGCGCCTTGCCGACAACGAGAACCTCGCGGCCGAGCTCCACTCGGCGCGCGCGCGTGTGGGCGCACTCGAGCAGAAGGTGCGCGTGTCACGCGAGGCCCGGATGCACGTGCAGCAGGTGCTCGAGCAGCGCGAGACGCAGCTCAAGGCTGCTCTGGCAGCTGAGCGCTGATCGACGGCGCGACGCACGAGCGCACGGATGTCGATTGAAGCCATTCGCCCTCAAGCATGCATCTCCGCCCATCCGGGGCGCGTTTTGATCGTCGATCAGCGCGACTCCCACGCGGCTTCGGGTGACGCAAAGTGTGGACTGACCGTCCAGCACCGTCGAGACCAAAAGGGTTTCATTCAAGATTCATTCCATTTTCGTACAAGTATGACACGAAGGAATCCACTTTCTAGATTCGAGGCCGCAGGGTCGTTTCCCAGAAAAGACTTCAATTAGCGCAGCCCCGACGGTGCGACCCGCCCGCGGCCTGGTGCCGGCTCCCGCGTCTCGACCGGCACTGCACGCACCACGGCCAGCACCGGTGGTCCGAAACATGCATACACGCGTGCATTCACACACGCGTTCACTGTTCACTCTCTCGCCGCGAAATCGCGTCGGGCTCGCGCTACCTCGCGCTGCGCACGCGCGCTCCCCAAGAAACATACAATACTCACGCACGCCGCTGCTTCTCTGTCCCTCGCAGAACACAAAAGACAAATGCAGCTCATCCATTCCGCGACCCTCGCCATGCGCGCGCCCGTCATCACCATGCAGGCCACCGATTTCTGCTACGGCCTCCCCGGCAACATTGCGCCGGCGGGCGACTTCGACCCGGCCGGGTTCTGCGCCGGCAAGAGCAAGAATGAGGTGTACCGCTTCCGCGAGGCCGAGCTCACCCACGGCCGCGTCGGCATGCTCGCCGCCGCGGGCTTCCTGGTGCAGGAGTTCTTCCACCCGCTCTTCTCGGGCGACAACGGCCCGGCCATCGAGCAGATCCCGCAGCTCCCGCCGCCTCTGTGGTTCGGCATGACGCTCGCAATCGGCGTCTGCGAGTCGTTGCGCATCCAGAAGGGCTGGGCGAACCCGTACGAGGGCAAGGACATCTCCGGCAACCTGCTCAAGGAGGACTACTACCCCGGTGACCTCGCGTGGGACCCGCTCGGCCTCAAGCCCACCGACCCGGCTGAGTTCAAGCTGATGCAGGAGCGCGAGCTCTCGCACGGCCGCCTCGGCATGCTCGCCGCGGCCGGCTTCATTGCGCAGGAGGCCGTGACCGGCACCACCTGGGCCTCGACCGACTCGACGGAGGAGGGCATCCTGCTCGGCGGTTGGTTCGCCCAGCGCGCCGCCGACCTCGCGCAGTAGACGCGTCACCGATCGACCCTCTAGAATGACGGGGGTGCAATGTGCTGTGCATGAGAGCGCGGACTCAGGTCCAGAACCTCCTGCTTAGGAAAAGCGAGCTTCTGCAGGTGCACCGCTAAGAGAAGAATGCTGGGCAACGCGCAGGACCGTCTTTTTTGGCCCTGAGGCGATCGTTGTGCGTTCATCGTCCTAGTGATTAGTGAACATGATACATGTCGTGGCACGCCCTCGGGGGGCGGTTGGTCTCGCGATGGCCTAGGTCGCTTTCCTCTCGTCGGACAAGAAAAGGCTTCACGGCAGGTGCTGTGTTTTTCTCTCGTGTCTCGATAAAAATGGCCTCCATGATGGGCATTGGGATTGGGCCGACGACGCTGCTCGACCTGCTCGAGATCTGTCCTGTCTGTGCGCCGCTCGTGGCAGCGCCACTGAAGCCGATGCAGGATTCCGAGCGGGAACGCTGCACCGTGTGCGGTGTGCCAGCCGACAGCCGGATCGCAAGCAGCGAACCATACTTGACCGCCCTCGGAGTCCAAGTTTGCAAGAGCTGCGCTCTCCTAGTGCAAGATGAGCGTGCGTGGCAGCTTCGCAAACGCTGCGGCATGGGTCTCAAGGTGTTGCGGTGCCGGTGCTGCGGGCAGGCCGTGCCGACAGAGCTCAAGCTGCTGGCGCCAGACGGACGTTGGCTGAATGAGGTCGGGGCTGGCCGAGAAGGTGCTGCGGCGCTGCTGAGCGAGTGCCACAGACGCGTACTCGAGCTGCCTGACCCCGAGAGAGCCATCCCACCGCCGGTCCCGATACCTGCGGCCGACCAGCCGAGCGCTCGCGTCGCGTGGCCGTCTAGCCTGCACGTCGAGTGGCCACCTTCGCCTACTGGCCATGCGAGCCATTTCGCCGGGCACTTTTGCGCGGACGACGTGCTCGTCGAGGACAATGACAAATTCGATACAGACTCATGGCACCCAGGGACATGGCCGCCCTCTCCGCTCGTGCCCTCGTCGAACTCGCGGCCCTCGCAGAATGCCGCCCTTGCCTCCGCCTTCCGTGCGACACTGCCGCGCCGTGACACGGCACCCTGGGAGACAGCACCAACCGCGGCCACCGCCACTGCCATCGCAGACTTCCTCGCGGAGAAGTACGGGCTCGCAGGCTCCGCCGCGAGCAGCATCAGCAGCAGCGGCGGCGGCTTCTGCGGCTTCGGCGCCGGCGGCTTCGACCGCAGAGGCGCCTTCGGCGGCGGCGGCGGCGGCGGCGGCGGCGGCAGCGGCGGCGGCGGCGGCGGCGGTGACGCGTTCAGTAGGTGGTCCGAACTGCAGAATGAATTGCTCGTGGCTGAGCAGATGGTGCTCGAGGTGATGGCCGCGCCGCCGCCGCCGCCGCCTCCCGGCGCCGCGCCGCCGCCCGCTCCGCCCTCCCCGCCGCCACCGCCGCTCGCGCCCGAACCGTTGCTTGCGCCGTCGTTTGCGCTGTCGTTCGCACCGTCGTCAGCGCCGTCGCTCGCACCCGCGGCGGCGCTCGCGCCCGCGGCGGCGCTCGCACCAGCGGCGGCGAGCACTCAGCTGAGCACTCATTCCACAGAGCAGCTCATTCCACAGAGCACTCAGCTGAGCACACAGCTGGCCGGCGCACTGGCGAGAGCGCCGTCCTCTGCGCCACTCGCGCAGGCCTCGTGTGGCGCCGTCCTGTGCGCCTCGTGTGGCGCCGTCCTGGGCGCCTCGTGTGCACAGGGCTCGTGGGCACAGCCCTCGTGGGCGCCTCCCCCGACGCCACCACCCACGCCGGTTGTGGCGGAGGCCGAGGCGGCGGCAGAGGCGGAGGCAGAGGGGGAGGCGGAGGCGCTGCTGCAGGCGGAGGCGGCGCTGGCGGCGGAAGAGCGCACTCTAATGGACGAGCTGAACGCCCTGTCGGTAGGCAGGCTGCTGCCGGGAGGCGTCCTCTTGTCTGGAGGGGGACAGCTCACGGCGTCCGAGTATTCGGACGAGGATCAAGCGCTGGCGGAGCAATTGGCCGAGTTGGAGGCGGAGGAGGCGCGCGAGCTTGCACTGCTCGAGGCGGAGGAGGCGGAGGAGGCAGAGGAGGCGGAGGAGGCGGAGGCTGCAGCGGAGGTGGAGGCGGCAGCCTTGGGGGCGCAGGTGGTGGCGGCGCTCGAGGCGGAGAACGAGGCGCTGGAGGCGGAGGAGACGGCGCTACGGGCCGAAGCAGCCGAGGCGGCCGCGCTGGAGCCGCGCATCACCTTGCCAAAAAGCCTGCCTCTGCAGCCGTATTGCATGCAAGCGCCACTGCCGCTGCCCCAGCTGCCGCAACCACAGCCGCTGCAGTCACAGCCGCAGCTTCGGCCGTCACCACCGCCACCGCCGCCACCGCCGCCATCACCGGCGCCGCCACCACCGCCTGCGCAGCCGCCTGCGGCTGATGATCGACCGCTCAGGGTGCAGTTTGTGGAGCATGATCAAGGACAGGCCCCGGTGCCCGTACCGAGGCCCGAGCCATTGGCGCCCTTATCCGATCCATCGCCGTCGTCATCGCCGCCGCTCGGACAGGCGGCGCCGCACGGATCGTCCATGACGCCTGGAGTCCCTTCGCCTCTCGCAGTCGTGGTACCGACTATGGCCACGGTCGGCGGGGGGGGAACGCTGAAGAACGACGTGGCCCTCAGGGAGGAGGAGAGCATCCAGCCGCGCTGGAGGGCACCCGTGGATCGGCATTACTTTGCGGGGGTCATGGCGCTGGCGACGCAGGTGGAGGCGATGCCAGTGATCAAGTGGGTGCCGGCATTGCCGGTGCCGGCGGTCCCGAAACCAATGGCACTGCCACTGGCCGTTGTTTCTCGGGCAGAGCGGGTGGAAGAACTCCTGCACAAGTATGCACCGCCGGCCCCGGCATCGCCGGCACCAGCACCGCCGGCCCTGGCGGCACCGCCTGCATCGGCACCACCGGCATCGGCGATACAATCCCCGCCGCCTGCAGCCCCGAGAAGCCGCAATCAAGGGGCCGTGCGGAAAGCGAGCGCGGCCGCGGCGGCCCTCGATCCGCCGCGCCCTGGCGCTGTGGCCAGCGCTGCGGCCCTTGCCGCTGGTCTTGGCGCCGGTCCGTTTGCCGCCCAGCCTTCGGCTGTGCGCCCTCCTCTGCCAGCAGACAACCCCCGCCATTCGCCGTCGTGGCGTGAGTCAGCGGCCCAGAGAGAGTTAAGGCTACGAGGCACCTCGGCGAGCGTTCTCGCTGGGTCGACTCGGGGTCGTCCGCGCCCTACGCGCCGCGCCGAGCCAATGAATATCACACCCATCTATCGGCACGAGCTCCTCAACATTGTCGGGCCCGAAGCCGGCGACGCAGACGGCACACTCCGCAGATTAAGCGCGGCACTTGGCATCGCGCCCAGCGTTGGCCGTGAGGCGTACCACCGAGACTACGCGCGCCTCAACCCGGGCGCCTTCTTCCGCACGAGCTACACGGGGCGCACCGGCGCCGACACGTTCCCCCTCACCCCACGCCGCTAAGTTCGTTTGGACCTTATTTGAATTGAATGCCCGGTCTTGACCCAAAGGGGTAGGGGAGGGTATTCTTTCTGGATTCACACACTATCCCCACCACCTGATTTTGAACTCAGTGGTTGACCCAAAGGGGTAGGGGAGGGTATTCTTTCTGGATTCACACACTATCCCCACCACCTGATTTTGAACTCAGTGGTTGACCCAAAGGGGTAGGGGAGCGGTTCAGGGATATTCTTTCTGGATTCACACAGGTATCCCCACCACCTGATTTTGAACTCAGTGGTTGACCCAAAGGGGTAGGGGAGGGTATTCTTTCTGGATTCACACACTATCCCCACCACCTGATTTTGAACTCAGTGGGTTTGGTTTCGTCAATTCATACCTTCCATTTCCGTCCATAGTGATTGTCTTCCGTCCGCTTCTGGAAATGCGGCGCCATAATCACCCAACGATGCAGTCCACTCTCGCAGGTTTTGTGTTGACTGCTGCCATGCGTGCGCCAGTAATGTACCGAGACACCGTCGTGCGACGGGCTGAGCCACCATGCATGTCCGAGCTCGATCTGTCGGCACTCACAATGCGCATCCAAACGCTCAAATCAAGCACCAGCATCCCCACGATCGTGATGGCAGAAAGCTGCATCCTTCCTGGACAGCGTTTAAAGATGCACAAGATGAGCGATCAGTTCGCAGCGCTACTCTGCCGCCTAAAGGCGACCGAACAGGCGGGCGGGGCGATCGATTCGCACACAATCGCCATCATGGTCCTGACGAAAGAGAGGCAGCCTCTGCAGCTGGGGATACAAGCATCTGTTGCCTCTGTGCAACAGCTCGAGAGTGGCACCTGGGAGGCCGGGCTGCTTGCCCGGCGCATCATCCGCTTCATCGGGGCGGTTGAAGAGACAGACTATGAGCGAGGCGACCAGATTCCTGAAGGTCACGTGGCTTCCGATGATCCGGATGTAACAGACCGCTGGTTAATTGCTCGGATCCATCCCATCGACCTGAAGGATCTCGACGACAACGAGGTGGAGCTCAATGGTGACACCGCACGCGTGCTCGAATTCTTGTCGCGCGAGCTCGTTCCTCTGATCGAATGCTGGCACGACCTCGTTCGCAAGTCTGACAACGTTCGCTTCGCCAAGTCTGCCGAGGAGCTCGAGGCGCACCTGCAAGAACTCGGCAGTCTGCCCGACGTGCACGACTACTCGTCACGCGCTCTGTGGGTGGGGCGGCTGCTGAACCCTGGACCAATGCGTGTGGCTCAGGAGATACGGTCGCACCTTTTGCAGGCTGAAACGGCGCTCGAGCGTTTGTATGTCGCCCAGGGTGCGCTGGTTGACTCCATCGCGCGCCTCAAGGGTGCCGAGGATGGCAATCCAATTTCTGTGTGACAACTTCGAGCACGGCGACCCCAAGCTGGATGTGACGTGGCCGATAACGGTGGAATTTTGACGCCATCGATTGACGCCATAAATGGGTACCGACTGTGCTGCGTCGCGCTCACCTTCAAATACGTCAGCCTTGCCCACAGGCGGTCAAGGCGTCGGTCGAGGAGGTCCTGGCCAACGGATTTGATCGCTTCATGCCCGCCCACGGCGCGATCATAAAGACGCGCTGCGCGCGCGGGGGCCCTGAACCTTTTCACCGAGTTTCGCAGGCCGTGCAAGCTGGCCCCGCCGAATTCGAAGCACCGGACTACTGTCTCCTCTTCATTGCCACGGTGGCTGTTGGTGCATGGTGGTTAGCTGGTTCGGTGGCTGGTGGCCGGCGGCCGATCGTGTATGTTCGAGGTGAGGAGGGCATACATCGCATGTACAATTGAATCTTTTTTGCCGTTTCGGCAAAATAAAACAGTCGACTAAGGCTCTGTGGCTCTCACTCGACTATCTTGATGTAGTTTTCACGAAACCGACACCTAAACTTTCACGGTAGGCCCGCAAAGTAACTGCGTGTGACGACTGGCCCGTGACTGCATCGCTCGATCCCTTAGATCCCCGCCCCCTCCCTCTGCTCGCGCAGCCACGAGGCCATCCAGTCGGCCTCGTTGAGAAGCGGCGGCGGCGGCGGCGACTTGCGGCCCTGGAGGACCGGCCTGGGCGTGGTCTCTGGGCGCAAGGCGGTCGTGCCGGCTAGACTGCCAGAGGCGACCATCTTGGCGCTCGCCAGGATCCATGAGGTAGGCCGTCCAGGGCCGGCCAGGCGAAGGCCAGGCGATGGCGAGGAGTGCTGCGGTGACAGTGCGTGTGACAGCATGGAAGGAATCGTCGACGTCCTGGGCGGGGACAGCGGCTTCAGGGCACCCACTGGGCTTGAGAGCACCGAGGGGCCCGAGGCAGCGGGTATAGCGGGCTCAAAACCGCTTCGTCGCTTTGGAGTGATCGAGGTCTTGTTGTGGAGAGATGCTCGGAGGTCGGGCATGCTCGACGATCTAGGCGAATCGACCATCGACGGAAAGTCACCGTTGGCATGCCGAGTGAAGCCTTGCCCGCAGGTCGAGGCGCTCAGACCGGCGCTTGAGGAGCCATGTCCGCTGGTCAAGGCGCTGAGGGTGGCGCCTGCAGAGGAGCCCAGGTTGGAGCTGCAGCTCGGATGCGTCCCCCCGGGCTTGCTGGACAGTGGCCCCTGGCATGCAGGCTGGCTCCACGATGGCGATTCCCACGGCGGCCCTCCCATCGGGTACCATTGCCTCTGGGCCCATGGAGTCCTCTCGCACTTGAGCCGCGCGCCACTGACAGAGGCCTGCATCATACTCAGCCTACCCTGTGTGAAGCCCAGGTGATAGGACCACAGGTCCTTCGCTGAGTCCGATGCCCCGCCGAACTTCTTTTGCGAGAAGGCGCCCACAAGGGCCCCGGCTGGCCGTTTGGGCATCCGTTCGGGCAGTTGTAGCCCCGCTCTCGGGTGCAGCGTCGCCGTGCTCTGCTCGTGATGAGCGTCGTGCTGAGCGGCTCTCGAGTGCAGCGTCGCCGTGCTCTGCTCGTGATGAGAGTCGTGCTGCTGAGCGGCCGTCTCGAGGACAATCGCGGGCGTCTGCGGCCACTTGGGCGGCGGCGACATGGTCTTCTGTCCGAAGGGCTTGCATGGGCTGTGCAGGAGGCTAATCTCTGACAGGGATGACGTGGAGCTGTTGAGTTGACGAACCCCGAGGGCTTGCTGCGGTCCGATTTCCATTGAGTCCGCCGTTGAGTGCTCGTGCACGTGCAAAATGGGGCTCGAGCTGTCGACCTCAGGCTCGGTGCGGCGCAGCGACGCGTTCAGCTCCCTGTATTGCAGCGTGCCGTCATTGTCCGTGTCGAGGATGCCGAACAGTGCGTCAACCACTTGGGCTGACGCCTCGATGCCGAGTCCTGCGAGCGCTGAGCGGAGCTCCTGCTTGCCGACGAGGCCGTCGCCGTTGACGTCCCACGCTCGGAAGAGGTCGAGGACGCGCATCTGATCAGAGTTGAGCACCTCGAGCAGCGTGCGGCGCACCTCGGCCACTCGAGTCTTGATAGGCTTGCTTGGCGCCTTGAGCCCCGTCGGGGGCGGCGCCCTTGCAGGCGGCCTAAGCTTGGCGCTTGCGGCCTCCAGCTTAGCGGCCGCTTGAGCTTGCGTGAGATAGCCCTCACGATCGCTCAAGCGGCGCAACTGTTTCTGCCCCATGCCTAACTTCATGCCTAAGGGCATCGCACTCTCCGCGAAGGCTGCTGTGAGCTCATTGATATCGAGTATACCGTTTCCGTTCTTGTCAAACTCGTTGAACACAGCGTCGATCTCGGCGTCGCGCGCTTCGAAGCCGAAGTAGCGGACGGCGTCTCGAAATTCTTCGATGCCAATGTCCTGCGAGCCGTCCGTGTCCCACGAGGCGAGCAGGCTCTTTATCGGCAAGGCCGTGCGGGAGAGGGCGTCGCGGAGCGCAAACTTGATGAACTCCGGCATGTCTACCGTGCCGGATCCATTCACATCGAGCGCGTCGAAGCGTTCTCGCAGCGCCTTTTCCGAATGGACGGCCATCTCGCGAGAGCGGACGAGCTGAGAAAACTCGCTGAAATCAAGGCTGCGGTTGACATCCAGGTCCATCGCGTCGAACTCCATCGCAAGCTGTCGCATGCCAATGTCAAAAGAATCGCTGGAAATGATCGACACGGCCTTCTTGGCCGGCATACCGTACTTGGCAGAGGAATTCGTGCACACGTGGGCCTAGGTTGTTGCGCGCGCCCGAGTGTACACGGCAAAGGTGTGCCACAAGCGGAGCGCTAAAGAGTGCATCTACATCCAATGTGTGTGCGGTTTCGGTTTCTGTTGCGTATTCATACCGGAGAGAGTGAGTGACAATCATACATCGATACGATCGCGCATGCATGCATTTATGACACCGCACATCACGTTCACATGTCTTTGAAGCGCACACACATCACATGTATCTCATATAACTTGCGACGTCTTAAGGCACTCATCCAACGAGTACCGGATCTTCCGCTCAACGCCCTGAGCGTCTCGCGTGCATACACCGCCTCAGCACCGCCCGTGTAAAGCCGACCGCATCTCGCGTGCGCTTAATTGCACCGGTACGAGGAGAGCGGCTTGCCGGGACTGACCTCAAAACCGGGAAAGGATGTGAGGGGCCGCATCTGCGGGAAGCTTGCCTCAGCGACCGGCTGCAGCTGAGGGTAGAACGCATAGCCGTGCCATGTGGATCCACCGATCATTCGGTTGAAGGTGGTTGCGGGGAGGGTACTTCCTTCGAAGGGGAAGATCCGATTGCGCGCGTCGTTGGCCGACACCTGGCGCATCGCCGCCTGCGGAGCCACGCAGATGGGCCGTCAGGAAGCAGGTGCATGGCATGCGAGTGGGGGCGTCCGTGGGTGCTTTGCGCGCAGCTGCATGTGGTGCATGCCATGGGTGCGAGGGGCGGGCGGAGACGCACATGTTGGGTAGTGATGAGGGTGGGCGGCTTCATGGGCCACTTCATCGGGATGGTGGAGGCGTACGCGGGATGCTTCGATGGATCGATGGGTTTCTTGGCACCGCCCGAGCGCGCGTTTTCCCGATCTCGCTTGTTCTTCATCTCCACAGCGAGACGCACCGACATCTCGTTTGCAGCCTTCATCTTCGCCTCGAGTTTCAGTTGCACGGCGGAGACGATAGGCGCGGTGGACGGCCGGCCAAGCTGGCCCTCGGGCGGGACGGCAGCATCACGAGGTGGCACTGATTTTGGGGCGTACTTGAGCTTCGTCTCCGAGAGGAGGGACGAGCCGCCGGTGGATACAAAGTCCGAGAGGAGGAGGCAAAGGTTGGACAACGCTTCGCGCTGCCGCGAGGTGGCGCGCGTCGCCCAGGCCTCGAGCGCGTGCATTGCGCCCGGCTTGAGTAGCGCCTCCGAATGCGCGAGCTTCATCATCTTGAGCCAGACCTCGATCGAGTTGAACGACGTAGGGCTCGTCATCGGGACCGCTGGTACCTTGTCGTACTCGTTGTTGGTCGTGCGGAGGCAGAACTGCGCCCAGTCTTCAGCCGCTTTGGGGCCAACGTGAAAGACCGAAGCGCGATGATGTGGGAGCTGCACCATGGTGGCCGCCTCCTCGGACAGCTCTTCTGCGGAATGCCAGTTGCTCACTGAGTCCATAATCTCATTCCTGGCACGCGCCCTTGGGTAAATCGAGCCACCATCCGGCTCCGGGAAGATCCAGCGCCACCGCGCGCGCTGTGTGACGCTGAGCTTGGTCTTGAAGAAGGGAGCAAGTTGCTGGAGCGGTTTGTCCTTGAAGATTGCCTCGGGCGAGAGCAACATCGCCGCGCGCGTCGGGGTCTCGAGGTGAAACGAACAAGCAGCGCGGACGAGGAAACTTAGGGCTCCGGTTCAAACTTCGGTGTTTGTGTGCGCTGAATTTGCGGATTCAAGTTCAAGTTCAAGTTGTTGCGGAATCGCCCCGCGAACGACTGGGTGTAGATCGCTCTGAAAAGTAGAGAGAGCGCACACTCGGGTCACATCGTTCCACATCGTCATCGAGGGTCGCACGCACACCACGCACGGTTCACGGACTAGCACGCCCCCCCAAAACGATCGTCACCCGAATACAAGATCGCGCGCTCGTCACTGCTCACTGGCACACGACGTCTGGAGGCCTTCCTAAGGCCTCCCTGCGTGTCCCCGGCCTTGGCGCTCTCAGTGGGCGGTGGTCGCGCCGCCGGTATAGGAGGCTGGCTTGGAGGCTGGTGAGAAGTAGAGTCGAAAGTAGAGAAGACCACACAATGCTCCACACTACAGCACCACGTCATGGCACCGACCACTTGCTGCTGTATGCGTACGAGTAAGACTGCTCCGGCGGTCGTGAAATTCTCGTGCTAAACGAGGCCACGAACACAGTCCGCTCGCCGTCGAGGACCGTTTGCCCTGCGTGAGTCACGTTTCCACCAAAAATAAGCGCCGAGCCCGCGGGCAGCGTGAGCACCATCGTGGGCGGCCCGGCTGCCGCACGAGTATAAACTCCAGGGCCTATTGGCGGTGGCCGATCGGCTTCAGACCAGAAGGCCGTCCCGCCGCCTGTAAACTCAGTTCGATCCGAGAGTGCCACGAGGACGGTAAGAGCCTGTTGGTCCTCGTGTGGCCTGAAATGACCCCCGGCGAAGTAGACGTTGCATGCGGGCTCACCAGAGACAAAGATAAGGCGCTCATCCCGAGCGATGCTGCTGCTGATTGGAGAGGGAGGCGGACATCCGATGCCGCTCTCGCCACCAAACAGGGTTGGGAGCAGGAGCGGAAGCTGATCTCGCAACCTAGCCACGCCACGCAGAAGCGCCGTGTCACATAGTGCCTGAGAATCGGCACATAGCATCGTCTTGATGGGCATGCGGACGGGGTTAGCAGCGGAGGTGGCGCCATCCTTATGTTCTTTCTTGCGGAGCGTGTGGGCAAAGCTTGACGCCCCTGAGCGCAGCGTCTCGCACTCGTCTTTGCTGAGTAGATCATGCAAGATCACGACAGAGAAGCCGGCGGCGACAGAATCGTCAGCAGATTGCGTGCAAGCGGCGTGCTCTGCTGCCAGGAAAACCTCCGTCCATCCATGTCCGCTGGCAGCGGATCTGTCAACGCGGATTGTGCTCCTGGTGTCCTGCGCCGTTGTGAAGCTGCTCAACAAGAACGTGCTCATCCGTCGGCACGCAATCATTTCAATCCGAACGCGGCACCTGTGGATGGCACCTGGGCACCGTGCGTGCGAGCTGGGCGTGCTGCGCCGTGCCGCGCGTGCGACGATCCGACGATCCGACGATTAGCAGCATGTGGCCTTCCAAAAACGGAGTTTCGCGAGTGAGTGGCGCTCGAGTTTTGGCGTAAGTTTTGGCGGGGCTCTGTTTCTCTGTGAATGTTCGGTGTGCACGGGCCGCGCGACGCAAGAAACAATTTTCGGTGCATGCATGCAATTCCAGTCTTCCAGACCTTCTGAGCTGCGACCATCCGGGTCTCGCCTGTCAAGCCGCTGTCCAGCGAGCGTGATCCTGATGTCTGCGCGTCTCGCATACTCGCTTCTGGGACGGTCCAAGTACCACATCGCCGAGGGTGCACCGGGCGGCTCCGCTCGCCACGCAGCAGCCTCCCTCGGCGAGTCGCAGCGGAGCTCGCAGGACGGTGGGGGCTTCAGCCAACAGTCCGCGCTGGACGAGGGTGGCCACCTGTCGGCCCGACGTGGTGGCGGCGAGTCGGCCCGACGTGGCGGCAGCGAGTCGGCACGGCGCGGCGGCGGCAGCACGCACGCGTTCAAGGCACTTCCGCTCCTCTCTCCGTCGGTATCCAAGTTTGGCGGCGGAGGCGGTGGCAGCGGCGGTGCCACCGACAGCGCCCGTGCAGGTCTTGATCACACGGTGCTCAAGCGCATAGTCGAGCAAGAAGCGCGTCTTGCGGAGCAGGCGGCGCTGATCAAGCGGCTCGAGGCGAAGCTCAACTGCGCGCTCGAAACCAGCGGCCACATCCGAGCCGAGGTCTCCCACATGCCCCAGAAGATCTGCGAGCAGCTCACCGAGCAGGAGGAGCGCAGCCACACGCTCATGCATTCGCTCGTGCAGAAGCTTGAGCAGACGCTCACACAGCAGCTGCAGCTGCAGCTGCAGTCCGCGCTTAGCATCCGAGCGGCCGCAGCGGACGTAGCTGCAGGGGGCGCGCTGCATCGCAGCGACGATCCGTCGCCGCTACCGCCGCCGCCGCCTCGGCCGCCCCAGCGCCTGGAGACGCCCGTACCGCGCCACCGGCCATCGAAGCAGTCGCCGGATGCGTCCTCGTCAGCGTCCGATTGTCAGGACAGCCGGCCGCGCGACGACGCAGGCACCTCACCGCACTTCGCGACGCGCAAGCGCAAGCTGTCCATGCTCGGCCAAGCGGCGGACGAGGGGCTTGCTGAGGATGAGGAAGAGCAGCACGACGACGACGACGACAATGACGAAGACGTCGCCAGCCCCGTGCGTGGAGATCCGTTCGATCTCTTTGCCGACGACGATGGTGCTCCACCGGCGACGGCCGCGATAATCTTCGGGCCAAGCGTCACACCGGCACCCACGCGCGCCCCTCCGCCGCGCGCAGGAGCGGCGGCAGCGGCGGCGGCAGCGGCGGCGGCAGCGGCGCCTGGCGGCGGCCTCGGCGGCGAAGAGTACCCAAGCTCCGGTGCATCGTCGCACTACACGCCGCTCAGCGCCCTCAGCGCGGATGCCATTCCCATAGGTCGCTTCTCTCCCTCAGACCCGGGCCTTCGCGGCCGCCTCGAGGGCCGGTTCATCGCAAGTGGCGGCGGCGATGGCAGCAGTTGCAGCGGCGGCGGCGGCGGCCTCGGTCTGCTCGGCAGCTTCGGCGGCAGCGGAGCAGTGCCCAATGTGTTCCGCGCGCTCGCCCCCGAGAACTCCGAGCGGCGCGATAGCGCCGTCGGCCAGTTCTCGCGTCGGCGTCACCTGCAAGCCCTGGACGCGGAGCGTGAGGCTGACTGAGCAACTGTTTTGAAACGCACTTCGCACTTGCACGGTCCGTGAGTGGCGAATGTGGCTCTTGGGGGGGCAAGCGAGCAGCGAGCGAAGTGCGAACGGAGTGGTGCGGTGGGTGCGCGGGTGTGGCCGCGACGTATCTGACGTCTGACTGACATCTGACTGAGCGGCGCAGGGAACGGAACCCAGCCCGGGGAAGGTGGGGGTGGTCTCGAGGGGTGGTCCTGCCCGCGTGCTGACACCAAGAGGACTCGCAGTCGCACACGCGCGTGCCGTGTGACTCCGGCTCCGGACGTCTCCGGCGGCTGATGCCTTACGAATGGCAATGGGAACGAGTTGTCTGTGATCGTTACCGCCGCGGCGTAACACGACAGACGCGACAACACACCCGGCGCGTTGCTACGGTGTGACTTCGTTTCTAACACGCGTGGGCTACTGGACTGTGTTGTACGAGATGTGAACCGCACCACAATCCAATTAATCTCCAATCAAGAACAATGTTGGCACACCGAAGATGTAGATGAGAGATATGGGGCGGTTATTCCAAGTTGACATGCTCCTTTGCGGCCTTTAGGAGCGCGAGCGCCTCCGCGTGCAGCTTGCCGTTGGCGGTGGCGAGCACGCGCCCTTTGGAGGCCTCGTGATTCTGGATGGTCAAGTCCGCGCCCGTCCAGTCCGTAATGCAGCCACCCGCGCCAAGCACCACCGGCACCAGAGCCGAGTAGTCGTACAGGCCAAGGTCGGCCTCGATGACGAGGTCGGCGCCGAATCCCGCCGCGACAAGCCCGTACGCGTAGCAGTCGCAGCCGTAGAGCGGCCGCTTTACGGCATCACGCACCGCACCAAAGGCGATCTGCTCGTAGCCTTCATGAAACATGTGCGGTGTCGTCGCGTACAGCATTGCCTCACTCAGGCTGCCAACGCCGCGCGTGCTCACCGGCTCCCCGTTGAGCATCGTGCCCTCGCCGAGCACGCCGATCCAGCGCTCCTTGAGGACGCACTGATCGATGACGCCAATGACTGGGCGGCCGCGGTGGCACAGGCCAATCAGCGTGCCAAAGAGTGGCTTGCCTGTGATGAACGACTTGGTGCCGTCGATCGGGTCGAGAACCCAGCAAAACTCGGCATCGGCACGCACGCTTCCGAACTCCTCGCCATAGATGCCATGCTCCGGGAAGCGTGCTTCGATGAGGGCGCGCATCGCCTTCTCGGCGTTACGGTCGGCGATGGTCACCGGGCTCTCTGCAACTGCCCGTTCGTCCTCAATCTTGCTCTCGACCTCAATGGGCTTGCGCCAGAAGGGCAGGATCTCCGCTCGAGCCGCCTCGGCGAGCTCGTTAGCAAAGGTCTTGAAGGCAGCAACCTGCTCGGGTGATAGGCTCGACATCCGAAGCCGCGCGCGACGAGATGCGTGCTCCGCGAGTGTGAGTGTGAACAACGGCATCCGTAAAAAAACAACGGGGGGAGCCGGTCCGGTGTCTTGGGTGTCGAATTATAACCATTGGCTGTGAACAGGCACAGTTAAGATATTGAGCCGCACCACAGAACCGAACTCTAAGCACACTGTGAGCTTCAGCTTGTGACTACTTTTATTAGAGGGTCGATTTTCTTAATCATGAATGTTGAACGTGATGTTACACGGCTGTTGGAGCGGCGTGAGTGATTGAGTGAGTGAGTGAGTTATTGAGGTATGTCACTGTCACTCACTCACTCACTCACTCAATCACTCACTTAGGAGTGCCGCAACCAAGAATCCTGTGTCAAGAGAAATTCAATCTGGCGCTTCTCAGCTCGCGCGCAGACTCACGGGCTCATCGTCATCCCCCCCACGCTGGACTGCCAACGACGCGAGCTCCTCGGGCGCGACGATCTGCACGTGCGGCGCCAGCAATTTGACAGTGTCGTAGAGCAGCTGCAAGTTCATGCCGCCGTCACTGGTGGTGTAGATGCCCACAATCGAGCCGCGCTCGTCGCCGTTGAGCTCGGCCGCCATCTGCTCGGCGGTGCGGTACTGGCTGCCCGAGCCTTTTGCCCCGCGCCACTCACGAGGTCGAAAGAGCACCACATCCCTGTGCTCGCCGAGCAGCATGTACTGCTGCGTCCGGCCGAAGGGCAGCACCGGTATCATATAGGGAACATTGACGGGGAAGATGCCGCGTACGACGCTGTTCACGCCATACTGTGGATAGAAGCGATCGATCGACTCGTTCCAAGTGCCAAACCATTCCCACGAGACGAGGGCGCTAGTGTTCATGACGTGGCAGTCCTCCTCGGTGCGCGCGATGAAGGCCGCCTGGTCGGCCGGGTGCATCATACCCGGATATGCGTACAAGTGCCCCGACGGCGGCAGCACGAACCAGTCGCGCTGCGTCACAAGAGATTGGTTCAAGTACCATCGATACATGTCGGGAGCCGCATAGAGCGTGTGGGGAGACATAGTCCATCCGAGCGGGAAGCACTCGGTGAGTGAGCTGGGCGCGGCGGCGCACCGCTGGACACGATCGAGCATCCACTCGCGGCGGGAGCCCTTGAGAAAGTTGAGGTTGTCGCCATCGCCGATGAGGAGCGTCACGTAAGTCTGCGAGGCGTTGTACTTCCGAGGCGGCGGGCGCGGCGCTTGCACGAGCGGCGATTGGATGGGCGGCTGGCGCGAGAAGAAGGCGAGGTTGTTGAACCCATCGGAGGCCACCTGTCCCATATTATGCGTCGCGTTCAGGATGCAGTCCGTCTCCGCCTCGAAAATGTCTCCGGCGATCGGATATGTATCGTCGTAGCCCCAGACGGCGATTGGTTTCGGCCACGGGTTGGAGCTCACCATCCGGCTCACGAGCGCGTGCTCCTCGGAGCTAGGAATGCACCCATTGTTGAGGAAGAAGGCGAAAAGGCGCTCCTTGACGATATAGTCGGCGAGGCCCCACGAGGGCGGGTCCTTGAGCGGTGGGTGTGGCGAGAACGGGTGGCCGTGCACGTCGAGGCCCGGGTTGACCTTGGCCATGGTGCTCGTTGCATTCACGTGGTGCTCGTAGACGTACCGTGTCGCATCGAGCGCCGAGAAGCCCGCCATGACCGCGAGGGCGTCGAAGACGAGCGTTGCGCCCGTTGGCAGCCTCTCAAGAGGCACCGCGTCCAGCACGGCCGCGATGGTCAGGATGTTCGGCACGAGCCGTTGTTGCGTCGTGGCGTTGAAGAGCACGACGCGACCGAGATTGGCGTGCACGCAGTCGGACAGAAACTCGTCGAGCGGCGTAAGCGTCGGCTCGGTCACATTCACGATATCGGCTAGCCAGCTGAGGTCCTCAGGTCCAAGAAGGAGATAGACACCGGCCGGTGCGCCAAGGGGACGATTGGCGAGGCCCGAGCACGTCAACGCGGCGAGCCGCGCAGCGCTCGACGCCGTGCGGATGTCGACGACGGTTGGCCGCTGCGCCGCCACGGCGACGACACATGACAAGAGCAATGCAGGCAACAACATGCAGAGGCCGCTTTGCAAGGCCGCCTTCTTCTCGCGACTCGCCTATTCATATGAACGCATCGATGCAATTCACAGCCAACGGTTATATTGGGTTACTCTACTACACACTGTTGATTGCGCGCTATCACACTTTTACAGCCGCGGTACCGCAGCTGTACAAAATGTACTACGTTAGTAGTGGTTGCACAGAATTTAACGATGTTTAGTCGGCGATTCTTCCAGGGAATTGACCAGCGCGCCTCCTTCGCTGCCTACATTGAGCCTGAGGGTTCGTCCCGGCTCATCAGTCGCACGGAGGCGCATTGCGAGAGCCTGGTTGATGTAGCCCGCATTCAGCAGCTCTTCTAAGGTCCAGCCGGCCGCCTTGGCATCGATCAGTGTGTAGTCTACCGCCTTTGCGTCGGCGCACGAGTAGCCCGCCGACCGTGCCGCCCCGCACGATAGGCCCGCCTCCTTGAGCTTGGTGAGCGCTGCGCGTCGCTCGATTTGCTCTTCGAGCGTGCCCCCGCTCGTCGGACCGCGGCGCATGACGCAGTAGGTCGTGAGGGTGGCGATGAGTGCGCCGAGCAGCAGGCCTCCAATCAACGAGGCGATGGAGACGTTGACCCACCACCAGATCGAGAACGGGTTCATCTCGATGTAGTCGCCGCCCACGTAGCCGTCCTCAAGGGCCTCGAGGAGCACGCTCGCTAGGTAGCCGTGGTACGTGTTCAGGTCGTTAATGTACTGGCGCTCGACGCCGCGGAACTTGACGAAGGAGACCTGGGAGTATTTGGTTCGCCAGGTCATCTCGTCGATGTTGAAGATGCCCTCGGGCCCTGTGCTCATGAGCGCGGCCGGGTCGCTCCCATACACGTGCTCGAGAAAGAAGAAGGGTCCCTGCGGGCTGTCGCTCGGCACGACGCGTACGAGAGCGTCCGGGAGCTGCTGGCGCGTCTCTCGCCAAGCCGCGTGCTGCGTTAAGTACGGCAGCATGGAGCGACCGAGCGCACCTAGCACCGAGTCGGACAGGCCGTTGCAGTAACTGTCGGTGCCCATCACCAGCGCGCGCTTAAAGTTCTCCATCCATCGGACGCAGAACGGGCTCGGGGTGGGGCAGGCAAACGCCCAATTCTCCATAGTCACATCGTCCGTGTTGCCTGGCATCGCGAAGCCCTGAACCTGCGCGACCGAGTTGACGTCGATCCACGACTCGATCGGCTTGAGCGCAACGGTCGACGCGTCCAGCCATACTCCGCCGTGGCGCGAGAGCACCGAGATGCGGTACCAGTCGGCGACGTGCGGCATGTCGAGGTAGTCGACGGGCAACGGCTCAACCCAGCCCTGCATCGAGAGCGGTTCGTTTGGCCGAAGCAGGTGCAGCGTCCAGCCGGGATTCATGCGCACTAATTGCTCGATACATGCGGCGATGAACTGGGGCGGGCGGTCGTCGTCCCAGAACATCCAGATAAGACGCGGCACCTTGGGCGGGGCGGAGCCGGGCGGAGGCGACGGCGGGAAGGGATTCTGCATGACGGGCGGCAGCGGCGGGGGCGGGGCGGCTCCGTGTGCGGGCTGTTGCTGCGGCTGCGGCTGCGGCTGCGGCTGCGGCTGCGGCTGCGGCTGCGGCTGCTGCGGCGGCTGCGGCGGCGGCGGCGGCTGCTGCTGCGGCTGCGGCGCGGGCGACGATGCTGCCTGGAGCGACACAGCCCCATGGTTTGTGCTGAGGTTCACGGAGGTCTTCGGCTGCGGCTGCGGATAAAGGGCAGCCGCGTGGGTCGCGGAGTGGTCAATCGGCATGAAGGTTGCACAACGAACAAGAAGACTCAACCAAAAAGCTCTGACCATACCCGCGGACCCCATTTGGACTCCGAAGGACCCTCCCTTTTATGGTAATTTGCGCCCAGCCCATAAGAGACACGCCGAAGGGCGGAGGGCCCCCGTGTACGCACACAGGGCAGGGACAACTGTTTCACCTGTTCCGCGCTGACTTCACGGCGCTGCAAACATTCCCGCAAACGCGCGCTCACGCCGCCGCACAAACGCCGCCGAGCTGACGTTCCCGAAGCCGTGAAGCACTCTCTCACAAACCACCCATGAGTTCCAGGGAGGCCTCGCAACTGGAGATGACGACGGCGATCATCTTCTACTGCATCTGCTCGGCAGGCATGCTCATCGTCAACAAGCTTGCCGTGCACCACGTGCCGATGCCCGGCTTTGTGACCTCGTGCCAGTTCTCGACCTGCGCCGCGCTCGTGTACGGCATGAAGCTGTGCGGCGTCCTCGTCGCGGACGACTTCGAGTGGGCCAAGGTCAAGTACTACATCATCTACGTGCTCTCCTTCAGCATAGGCACCTACACCAACATGAAGGTGCTCTCGATGGCCAACGTCGAGACGGTCATCGTCTTCCGCTCGTGCACGCCGCTCGCCGTGGCCATCTTCGACTACATCTTCTATAACCGCGCGGCGCCGTCGGCGCGCTCGTGCTTCTCGCTGCTGCTGATCACGACGGGCGCGATCGCCTACATCCTCACCGACCGAGAATTTCAGGTCAACGGCTGGGCGGCCTACTACTGGGTCATGATCTGGTGGTTCGTGCTCGTCTTCCAGCTGACGTACGGCAAGTTCCTCGTGTCGGGCATCCCGATCGCCTCGCTCTGGACTCCCGTGCTGTACACCAACTCGCTCTCCATCCTACCCGCGCTCGGGCTCTGCTTGGTGGCGGGCGAGCTCGACGAGAGCAGGCTAGCCAAGGTGGACCTCAACAGTGCAGCGTACTTTTGGCTGGGCGCCTCGTGCTTCATCGGGATGAGCATCTCGTACTCGGGCTTCTGGTGCCAGCAGCTCGTCTCGGCGACCACGTACACCGTCGTCGGCGTGATGAACAAGATGTTGACCGTAATGGTCAATGTGGTCATCTGGGACAAACACGCCTCCTCCTACGGCATCGGCGCGCTCGTCTTATGCCTCGTCGGAGGCTCGCTATACCAGCAGTCGCCACTGCGAGACTCGCCGCCCGAGACACACAGGCCTCTCCAGCGGGTCAGGGAGCAGGAGCACATGGACGAGGTCACAGATGAGGACGGGGACGAGGAGAACTCGGTTTTACGTCCGGTTGGCGCTCCGTCGTTGTACGGTCGATGAGGCCGCTTGGCGCCCGTGACGGCGCCCGTGCGGCCGACGCACGCACGCACGCGCGCGCGCGCGCGCAGAGGCTGCGGTGGCAGAGGCGCGCGCGCGCGCATTCAGCTAGCTGCTGGCCGCCCACGGACCTTCTCGTCTTCCGCACCTGACGCGATGGCTTTCTCCTGCTCTCAGTCCTTGGGGGCGTCGCCCCGAGGCCCGAGTGAGCAGCGTGCGTGTGAGCTGCCATGCCCACAGTACTGTCTACAACCGAGTTGGTATATCACACATATAATTTACTGTGCTTTTCATGTGCGGGGCTGTAAGCGATCGGATCCGCGGCTTCGGAGCAGACAGTCCACGATCCCCCGGGCGCATCGGCGGGGACGCGGTCGATGTCGGACCAGTGGACGAGCGTAACGGGAACGGTATCGACTAACGTTTCCGGGGTCTTCTCAAGAAGGCGCAGACACGGGTCCTGACTCGTGCTTCCGCTTCGCGCGCTTCTTGATCTTGGTCTTGGCGGCCTGTTTTCGTAATGGCTCCTCGCTCTCGCAGACGCCGTCCACCACCTGCTCTTGGTTCTGGTCCACCTCCTCGACCTGGCCCTCCGGCCGCCTCACTTCTTCGCTTGCGGCCGGTGCGCGCTTGCGCTTGCGCTCGGGTGCTGGGACCTCGCTCAATGGCTCCTCGATCGTGGCCGTCGTCGCCGCCTCCGACCGACACCGACGGTGCAGCAACTGTGCCACGGCATCTCCCCCGCCCTTCTCCATGCGTGCGCGCGTGGAACTCTCCGAAGGCAGGGCTGCCTCGAAGCGGGCAGCGAGCTGCTCGATCAGAGAAGCATCGACAACCCACTTGGCAGCGCCGCGTGCCGTCTGCAGCACGGCGATCGTCGAGCCAAACGATGAGGGCCGCAGCCGGTCAGCATCGTGCTTGGTGTGCTGCGCGCCGTCGACAAAGGCATGTCGATCGGCTGCCAGATGTAACGGCGGCCCTCTACGCCAGCCCGAGCCCATCAGATGGCGCCAAAAAGGGAGCGGCTCCCACTGCGGCACGACGAAGACAAACGAGAGGGCCGCCGCGCGCCGCTCAGCCGCGGCCAGCAGCGCCTCGGCACGGTGCACGGCCGCCAGCAGCAACTCAGGCACAAATGGCGGGTTCACTTCAAACGAGCCGTGGGGGGGCGAGAAGTCGAAGAACGAGCCGAGTGTGCCGAAGGGGGCGTCGACGTCGGCAAAGGCGCTACAGAAACGCTCGGCCCACGCATTGAGCGGCGAGGCGAAGCACTCGAGACGCACGCCCAACCGCTCGCGCATCAGCTCGAAGACTGCTGGAGGCACCGCACACTGTGAGCCATGCGATCCTAAGGCCTCATATCGGACCAGCATGCAGAAAACGTCCCGCAGGAAGTGTGCGGACGAGGCGGCGGCTGCACGCGCGTCGGTGCCGCTCCCGCAGCTCCCGCTGCTTCCGACGCTCGCACCGATCGCGCCGATCGCGCCGAGGGCCGGGGCGGAGGGGGACTCCGTGGCGGCGAGACGGCGCGAATGACGTGCGTGGAGGAAACGGAGCTTCTCAAAATGCGAGCGCTGCACCTCGACAAAGAGCTTGGGCGCGCCGCGCAGCGAGAGGCGCAGCGTCGCACCGCGCTCTTGCACTTGCACGTCCGCGCCGCCCTCCGCATCGCCCTCCACTGCAGCGAGCGCAGTTAGCGACTTGTTGGCAACGGTCGCGAGTTTGGAGCAGATTTTGGCCGCCTGCTCGGCGCTGAGGACGCCGGTGCGGCGCAGATCCTTGATGAGGCCCTCGGCGGCGCGCGGCGCAGCATCGGGCACGGGCAGCAGCGGCTCGACGACAGCGCTGCCGGCGCTCGCCGCTTGCATAGCAGCTTCCTCGCGCTCCAGCTTGCAGCGCGCCACCCAGCGGTCAAACGCCATAACCGGCGGCGCGCCACCGCCAATTTCCAAGCACAAACTGTAGAATCGCCGGCGGAGTCGCTTGCACGCCTGATAGCGTGCGACCTCCACGTAGGGCAACGGTACCACCGCCGTACAAGCTCGTGGAAGTGGCAGTGCCGCCTCTTCGGGCGAAGGAATGGCCAGAGCGGCATGATTGCTGATCGCGGTCGCAGCGCTGGCGCACTCGAGACAGCGGCGCGTGGCATCCGTCTTCTGTATGAGCTGCGTACGTGAGAAGCACGTGGCACTAATGCTGCGCTTGCAGACGCTGCAAAACGCTGCCGTCCGTGCCTGAATGTCATCTTTCAGCTGGCTTGATCGCTCCTGCGCTTGGCTGACTTCCGCCTGCACATCAGTGGCAACGCAAGCCCGGCATCGCGCAAGCTTCGCACTCGCATGTTGCCGCTTGCTGTAGCTAGCTGCTGGCTGTAAGAGGCCACACTGTGAGCAGCGCATTTTGATTTTCTGTGCGGATCGACGGGACGCGGTGTGAACCATTGGCTGTGAACTTGCTGTTCATACTCGCATGGGAACTCAGGATTATCCGCGAAGAAGTATGAACGTAACCGTATGTTCTTGAAAATTTATTTGAAAGGCACGGCTTCACAGATATTCCAACTCGGGCCTATCACTGGAGCAGTGGACCGCGGGCGCAGGAGCAGGCGCAGGCGCAGGCGCAGGCGCAGGAGCTGTGGGCCGCAACTCGGGTGCCGCGTATAGCCAACCGCACGCGGTACACGGCACAGTCTCGTCGGCACAGTATCGACCACACACGGCACAGAATCGACCACGTTTCGAGACCTTTCCAGCCCCTTGCAAGACCGGCGCTCGGGGTTTCGAGACCGCCGCCGCCGCGGCGGCGGCGCCCAAAGCACGGAGCCCGCCTGCCTCTGCCGAATTCTTGGGGGCACCTAGCCCGCCCCACGCCTGGGGCGGCGCTTTGGGCGCCGCGCGGTTGCTCGCGTTGAGGATTTGGCTGAATCGCGTGTCAAATGGGTTCGTGCCCGCCGTGCAGCCTTTGGGCGTCAGGGTTGGTGCGTTGCTCGGATCGTGGACAGGACGCCGGGCCGCGGCGGCTGCGGCGATACTCATTCCCAATGCGCCCAACGCCACTGCTGACGGAGGGAGAGAGCCATGAGGGTGTGGCGGCGGCGGAGGCGGTGCATTGCGCCCCGCCAAAGCCAAGGCACTCAACGGCTGCGAGACGGGCACGAATTCCTATTCCAGATCGACCGCGGTGTCCTCGGACGACTTCTTCTTGATGAGGCGGCGGCCACCCTTGGGCGCCGCCTTGGTGATCGTCGCGGCGACCTCCCGCTGTGTGCCGTAGACCAGAGTCATCAGCTCCGCATCGGTGAGCTCTGACACCTCAAGGCCCTCAATACTCTTGGTCACCTCGACGCCGAGGCTGGGCAGCGACTGAAGCATGGCGCCCTTGGTGGACGCGTGGAGCATCTTGAGGCGCACGGGCGCTTCGTCAGGGCAGAAATAGGCGAAGAGGACCGCCGTTGCGCTCACACCCTCGCGATCGTGCTTCCACCGGTACAAGCAGTAGCACGGCTCGGCGGCGGGCAGCAGCGCGGCGACGTCCTGGGGCGTGCCCGCGGGCGCGGAGGCCTTGCACACGATCGTTTCCTTGTCGATGGCGAGCAAGAGCACGCCGGTCGTGCCCGCGACGAAGGCACTCAGCCCAGCTTTGGCTGGCTCAGTCATTGGGAACGAGAGGCCCACGACCGAGCTCATCTTCTCGCCCGCCGCCTCGATTGCCTCCAGCCGGGCGCCCTCGATCTTCAGCTTCTCGACCGCGGTCATGGCCGACTCGAGCTCGGCGGCGCGCGCGGTCGCGCTCTGCTCCTCGGCGAGCGCGACTTCGTCCAGGCTCGACCAGTGCACCTCCTTTGGCAGCTGCTCGGAGCCGCCGAGCTCGCGAAGCAGCGTGGCCTTGGCGGACGAGTAGAGCATCTTCTGCTTGACCGGTCCGTCGTCGGGCACGTACGCCATCAGCGCCCACTCGCCCGCATCCGAGCGGAAGAGCACGTAGCACGGCTGGGTGGCGGTGAGCGTGGCCTTGATGGCGGCAAAGTCGGCCGCCTCGGCGCCGGCGTTGGCTGGAAACTGCTGCTCGAGGACGAAGGTCTCGCTCGCAATGCCCACCTTGAGCGCGCGCGCTACTTTCGCGTTGAACGCCTCCGTGAGCGCCGGCGCGAGCGGGAAGGCTGCGAGCGACATCAAGAGCTTGGTATTGCTCGGTTCGCGCGACGGAATGTCCAAAAAGGAAACATCTGGACGCAGGCTATGTGTGGTTTTGTGATTGTGTGTTTTCCAAGCAGGGGGCCACGGCTGGTCACGGAGCACGGGAAGTTTCGGAGTACGTGCGTTCGGCCCGCGGCCGGATATAATCATATAAAGAGCCCCCTATGCATGCCGAGCGGCCTGGCGCATGCGGGCACACCTAGTGGGGTGGGGGGGACCGCTTGGGAGCAAGGGTAACACCCTGGAGGCCCCCGTGGCGGAGGTGTGACAATGCGTCCCGATTTGGTCTCCGACACTCGCTATGGTGATAAGGCTCCGTGCTGGTATCAGCTGCGTGATCCTCTCAGCCGTGCTTGCGTTGCAGGACCAGCTCCGTGAGGGCACGCAGCTGCAGCCGGCGGAGTCACCGCACGGGAGCGCTCATATCGTTCTCGCCGCCGCGACCAGCCTCACAACCTCCGCCGCGCTCTCCGCGGACGCGCTTGCGGAGTCGGAGCTCTCAACGAGCACCTCGATCGGCGACACGGTGCTGCCGGTGGTGAGCACGCACGGTTTCGTGGTCGGAGGTGTAGTGCGGCTACACGCGGGCTATCCCAACCAGGAGGATCACCGCGTCCGCTCGCTCTCGCACAACGCCGTCTACCTCGCCTCGGCAGGCACTGAGTTCCCGCACAACCGGTACGAGATCGCGACGATGCTCGCGGCCGAGCCGCTCTGCCCGGGGAATTGCTCGTCGCACGGCGCGTGCGAGGATGGCGCGTGCCAATGCGCCGACGGCTATGCTGGCGTCGACTGCTCCAACCCGACGCATTCGTGCCAGGACAACTGCAACGGCAACGGCATCTGCGTGCAGGGCCTTTGCAGGTGCCATGCGGGCTACACGGGCGGGTACTGCCAGTACGTGGCGCAACTGTGCGTGGCCAACTGCTCGGGTCACGGCATCTGCTCACACGACCTCACCGGGGATCCCCTCTGCAGCTGCGAGCCCGGCTTCACTGGCGCTGACTGCTCGATGGCCACGTCAGCCTGCCCAGGCAACTGCACCGGGCACGGCGTTTGCGTCGGCCACGAGTGCCAGTGCGACGTGGGCTTTGGCGGCTCGGACTGCACGCTCGTGACGGGCGGCTGCTTGGGCAACTGCACTGGCCACGGCGAGTGCCTTCGCAACGGCACCTGCCTCTGCGAGCCAGGATTCACTGGCCCCTCCTGCAACCTCGTGAGCGCCTTCGCCGGCTGCCCGGCCAACTGCTCGGCGCATGGCGCGTGCGTCATGGGCGAGTGCCGATGCGACGCAGGCTTCGAGGGGCTCGCGTGCGACCTCGTCGCCGCCGCGTGCCCGATGAACTGCTCGGGGCATGGCTTCTGCTCGGCGCAAGTGAGCTCGGCAGGCCTGATCTCGTATGGGTGTGAGTGTGAGATTGGCTTTGCCGGCTTCGACTGCAGCATCGTGCGCGGCGGCTGCCCGGGCAACTGCACGGGGCACGGCACCTGCTTCAACGGCACGTGCTTCTGTGATGACGGATTCACTGCGGGCGATTGCTCGCTCGTCGTGCAGACGTGCGCCAAGAACTGCTCGGGCCACGGCCTGTGCCTCGACAGCGTGTGCGAGTGCCACGTGGGCTTTGGCGGTGAGGCATGCGACGTCGTGCTCGGCAGTGTGTGCCCGCGCAACTGCACCGGCCACGGCGCGTGCGACGAGTCCACCGCCAGCTGCATGTGCGACCCGGGCTACGGCGGCGACGACTGCGGCCAGACAACGTCCCTCTGTGCCTCAGACTGCTCTCAGCGCGGCAACTGCGTGCACGGGGCGTGTGTGTGCTTGGGTGGGTACGCGGGCAGTGACTGCTCGGTCACGTGCCCGAGCCGCTGCCATTCACCCAACGGCGTCTGCCTGGGCAACGGCAAGTGCCACTGTAACGCGGGCTGGAGTGGTGCCGATTGCGACACACCTGACATGGTGCATCACCTGACAACAGCGCTCTCGTCGACGGGGAGCAGCGGCGGCGGCAGCAGCGGCGGCGGCGGCGGCGGAGGCGGCGGCGGCGTCATGTACGCGATGGGGCTTCAGGACGACTTCACCGTGGTCCTCGATGGCACACTGTGGATCTTCTACCCGGTGGCCATGGTCGCGTCGTGCGCCGTGGCCGTGCTCTCGCTCTTCTGCTGCTGCGCCTACTGCATGAACCTGCGCGCGGGGCTGCGCGGCACCCAGGCCGTCCCGCTGTACCGGTACATGTCGGAGAGCATGTCGTACTCCGACTACCAGCTCAAGCCGGGCATGTGAGCGAGCGCTGCCGACCACCGTGTGGCACGTGTGCTGTGCAGTCACTGGCAGGGGATCGTATGCGATGTGTCGCGATGACTGTCACCTGTCCGGGGCGGGTGGCGGGGGAAATCCCGACTGCCGTCCGGCGTCTCGCTGTGCGTCTCGCCGCGCGTCCCGTGAAGAGGCGGAAGAGCGTGCAGCGTGAAGCGATGCTCACAGACCACCTGCTGTGAACACGACCGGACTTACGACAAAAGATTCGCTCGATCTATCGCATATCGTAGATTGAATGTTAGGTGGTCCAGAACGTATTAACGCAGAACCGGCTCACTCACATCTCACTGTGCTTGTGGTGCGAAGTGGTCGCTCGATATCAATTATCATGCATCGACCATCGTCGAGGGTTCGGGATCGTTTTACGATCGTCGGCTTCGGGATCTCCGGCGCGCCCATGCTTGGGACCGGCGCCTCGCCTACGCTATTTTGCGTTGGCGTTTACGTGAAAACCGTTACGCACACCCTCGAGCTCGACCCTGGAGCAGGGCATCCCTTGATTCAGATGAGTTGGGTTGAGTTAAGAGTTGCTGTGTGATCTTGAGTCGTGAGTTAAGAGGTGCTGTGTGATCTTGAGTTTGAGTTACGAGGTCCTTTGTGATCTTGAGTTTTGAGTCGCAACTCAATTCCCCACACAACGAAAATCGAAATTTCTAACATCTAAGTACTAAGAAATTTCTTCGCATGGACGTGTCGGATCCGGCATGTCGCTCATGCGAGGACCCGTAGTCCAGAGCGTGCGCGCGATCTTAACACATGCCGCCCCGAAAGCTTCCGAAAGCTAAGAGCCCCCTCTCAAAACTTTTCCGCAATTTCCGAAATAGAGGAGTGTCGACGAACGCAATGGCGCATTTTTTCTCACGTAATCGCGCACGACTTCGCCTGCCCCGGTGCTCACGTAGCGGCCGACTCAGAAGAGGTCGCCCCCTGCGAATCCGCTCCGACCGTCTCCCGCTCTCAGACATGGCTTCCCGCGCCTGCTCAAAGCCGGTAGGCGCGATGTACGCACGCGGCGCT
>Ga0210242_100057_pt1 | contig 73681 bp, 57 predicted proteins | sample ChrtobMeP5a_16mM_FD_155445 | JGI IMG/M metagenome (GOLD analysis project Ga0210242, IMG submission 155445) | Chrysochromulina tobin associated microbial communities from unialgal haptophyte culture, Seattle, Washington, United States - P5a_16mM | ecosystem: Host-associated > Algae > Haptophytes >... | reverse complement strand
TGACCTCGTAGTACTCCTTCGTCTCCGAGCACGAGCCGGGCGGTCGCGAGCTCAACAAGTCGCTCCGCTCACGCAACCGCGCCGATGAAGCCAGGGTGCTCCATCGGATAAGGTTCTCACCTTCGTTCCACGATCGTGCCCTGTGAATCACCTTCGTTTCACGATTTTTGTTTTTAACCCCCCCTAACCCCCCCGCGCCTCCGAGGGCCCCGTACTAACTCCAGGGAGTCTCGAAACACCCTCTGGACACCTCCTGGGCAAAAAAAAGCGTTATGTTCTCAGCGGTCCGACCTGACACCTCAGAACCGCTCGAGATGTGTACACCATGAGCACTAGGCACGCTTCGCCGGGCTGGGGTCGATAAGGGCATAAGCAATCGAAAAGCCCGTTCCACGCGGCTGTCGCCGAAACCCACCAAACCAACTCACGGTCTTGCGTCTTCGCAGTTTTCGAGTTTTGGGATCGAGATAGGACGGGGATAGGACTAATACATGTAGGTAAGTGTTCAATTTACTCAAATATAAGCGCTATCGAGTGCTCTCTAATCCGATAGGGGGTGCGATGTACTGTATTTCTCGTGCCGCTCCAGCACGGCACACCCAACGGGTAAGAGCATGTAGGAGGCTTTTGATAGACCCCAGATGGACACATGCGTCCATGCGCGTGCGGTCGGGACGCACGGCGAGAGATTGAAGAGGTCGTGTGCCTGCTTGAATCCCCCAAAACGAACACGACCACCGTATGTTACAGACTGAAACGACTTCGGGTCGTCGCGCTTCTTTGGGCACTTCGTGAGAGTCGATTTTCGCTCTGGCATCGGGGAAGGCGATGCACGCAAGGGAGCCGCATCCCCTCGAGCGATACGATGCCTTCGATGCCAGGATGGAGCCCGGGCAGCACTTGACGTGGGCGGCACAGTCGAAAAACCAGAGAGCGATGAAGGTCAATGCGTCCAGCGTGAAAGGCGGCATCTTTGGCCACATGGGCGGTGGACGTGAAAGGGAGGAGGACTTTCTCTCGAAGCTGGAGATGGCGGAGCAGCGCGACCAGCTGAACCTCGCTCCTCGCTCTGCTCCCCATAAGACGAACGTCCTGTTTGGCGACGACTCCCGCCCGGACGAGCGGCAATGGCGTACGACCAACGAGACCCAGCACGGCGCCACGCAGCTTGGGCAAGAGCAGCGTGCATACGATTTGCAGCTTCAGCAAGAGCGGCAGATGTTCGAAGCCCTGGTCCACCAGCACGGTCTGAGCCCACAGGAGGCTCAGATGGAAATCGCCATGCATCGTCAGGAGCAGCAGCGCCAGCATTCGGCCCTCTCGCAGCTCGCGCCGCTCGAGCAGCAGCCGGCAGCCGGCCAGCGGCCCAAGGGCCTTAGCCCCACTCCGAACGCGCCATCTCCGCCGAAGCGAACGCCAGGCCTCGAAGGCAAGAGCTTCGGCAGCTCGCCGTTCAACTCTCGCGATCACCAAGAGCATGCGGATCAGCTCAAGCAGCAGTTCCAAGAGCAGTGGGACCAAAAGTACGCGCGCCGCGATAAGGGCGGCCCGCACTCGCTCGGAGAGGTGGCTGGCTATGGCGGCGCTCGACCGGCCGGCGCGCCGCGCTCGCTGCTCGAGGGCACTGGCGCGCCTTCACGAACCGAGATCCCGCGCCGGCACGCATTCCGGCAAGACGCCCACAACCAGCACATCAATATCTTTGGCGCTGACCGCGCCTCATATCAAGATCCCCAGAACATGACTCGCAGCCTTCACGCGGTGCCACAGAACGACATGATGCGCTCCTCTGTGCAGAATCTCATTTACGGTTGAGTTTTCAACACGACTCACTCTCACAGTACTTGATGAATGAGCCTGTGTAACTTGATGTGTGCGGGTGGGCTGTGTAAGGTGCAAGGGAATATGGTGAACACCCTATGGTGAACACCCGAGCTTCTTGTGACGTAAACTGAAAATTCCCGTTTCAGGACTTGAGCACATGATTCGTGCTGCGACTCTTGCTCCCGAGGCCGCCGGCACAATCATCCCCGCTGGTTGAACGAATGGTGGCTGAAGGAGCCGATATCGGGCAGAAACCGTCGTGGGAGCTCAGACCTGACGGCTATTTCGCCATGGATCTCCATGGCACACGGCACGACCATTATGACGAGGCCACGGACGGCCCCAGACCGGGCAGTCGACATCCTCACTACCGCCCGTCTGCGCCACACGAGCGGAAGCCTGTCAAAAACGCCAAGGTGAAGTGGTTTGATCGTGGAGATATCGTCATCACCGATGATCCAATGATCGCGGGACCGCCGATCCAAACAGCGAAGGTCATGGGGCCTGGCGCTGGAACATGGGGATCGGCAAAGCCACGGTACCGATCGGCACGGCCGCTGCCGTCCCTGCCAAAGCTTGAGCCATTGCCGCCTCTATTCACGCAGCCCTTCAAGCCGCCCGAACTCGTCCCCAATATACAGCAGTACGGGATCGAATCGGTCGATCCGCTGGAATCTCCCTGGTGGGGGCTCCGCAAAGATGTTCAGCTTCATTCACCTGCGCACCAGCTGCAGCGCCCATCGACGCAAACCGCATTCCCCTCCGCGCGCTACTCACAGCGAGCGATTGATGTGCGGATGCAGCTCGCGGGGCAGCGCTCTTCGCCAGAGTTTGCACAGGAGATGCATGTCATGCGATCGAAGCTGAACAACGCGTTCGTGCGGACGACGACGCCTCGACCGCCAACAGGCGTCGCCAGCGCCTTCTCATGGCCCGCTCCTCAATGACTCATGACTCACCGCTCCTCAATGACTCGAATCGGTCGAGGCTGCGGAAAACCCGGAAATGCGTTGGCACTATTGTTGCTCACATGATTTTGTTGCTCACGTCGATCGGATCGTAGTAAAATCGAACATGTTGAGGGGCGGAGACGGTCCGGTCGCTTACTGACGTGAAAGCTAACCTCATCTTATCTTTTCATGCGCAACAGAACAAAAGTGTGCCATACAGCACCGAAACACCGCTTTCCCGAGACACTAGACCTTTCGCCCCGCACACCCGACATCGCTGACCGCCCTGAGCCTGCTCACTACGGCGCTCTCTTCTTCGCGAGCCGTAGGAGCTCAGGCAGCGCGAGCGCACTCCTCAGTGCGCGCTCAAGCTCGGGCACGAAAGCCCGCAGCGCCTCCAAATGCATGCGCGGGTCGACGCGCTCGTGGGCCGCGCCGTCGCGGAATGTGGACCCAAACGTGTCGGCGACGGCCGCTATCGCCGCGTTGGCGTCGGCGACGAGCCGCTTGAGCGAGGCCGCATCGGCGTCCAAGGCATCGCACGCCGCCACCTCGATCTCAGACGACGAGGGCAACGGCGCGCCGCCGTCTCCGACAAGGTCAGAGTCGTTGTCCGCAGTGCTCTCCTCCAGGAGGGAGTGCACGCACGGGACCCAACGGCTGCATGCGCTGAGCCACGCGCCGAGCCACGCGCCGTTGAGCTGGCGCAGAACGACCTTTCGAATCTCCGGCCGCAGCTCGCTGTCGAGCTGCGCGAGGAGATCGTCCGCGGCGGCCGCGCTCATCAGCACTTGATGATCCTCGCGCCGCGCCGAGACGCCTCGCGCCGCGCCGGGCGCTCGCGCCGCGCTGGCTCCCTGTGAAGTGCGCTCCACGCCCTGTGAAGAGCGTTCGGAGTCGTACCGGTGCTCGATGGTCGAGGCGCCGTCCTGGGCGCCGTCCTGGGCGCTGCCTTGGGCGCCGTCCTGGGCGCCATCCGCCCGAATATGGATCTCCGCGGAGATCTGCGCGAGATGCCGCTGTGCGACGCGCATCTGCTCGGCGAGGTCGCGTAGCTCGGAGAATAATCCGAGCGCCTGCGCACGCACCTCGAAGTCCTTGGTCTCCAGACGAAGCACGCTGGAGAGCTCTTCGCGAACGGAGGCCCCGATGGCACGCGCCGCCGTCGCGAGCGCCGCCGCCTCGTTCGGGAAGCACCGATTGCTGAGCGTGCGTCGCAGGTCGAGCAGCAAGTGCGCGGCAAGCAGCTGCAGGAGCGTCGCGCCCCGCAGCCCATGCGGCACGTCTGGCGGGCACGGGTAACGGCCGAGCTCGAGCAGCGACGTGAGCGCGAAACCCTTGGCGCGTGCATGCTCGGCATGGCGCGCGTTCAAGTGGTTGCCGAATGCGAGCACCCGCCCGAGCAAATTGGCGAGCACGCCGCCCTGGCAAGCGGCATCGGTCACTTGGTGGCATGCGTGCGTCAGCTCGCGCAGCGCCGAGGCGCACGCGGGTACTCGCGCCGGTAACCCGAAGTGGGCCGCATGCAGAGCGCCGAGTCGAGCACGCGCCGCCTCGAGGGGCAGCATGCGCCAGACGAACTCCTCCGCACCGCGCAGGCCACGCCCGTCCTCAATGGCCGCGAGCCGCTCCAGGAAGGTGCACTCGTGCGCTGACCACTCGCCTGCACCCGTCGCACAGAGCCGCCCGATGGTTTGGGCGGGGCGGGAGAGCGAGGCCCTCTTCTCCGTTGAAAGCGAGAAGGGCGAGGGGAGGGGAGGGGAGAGCGAGAGGGGAGGGGAGAGCGAGGCAATCTCCGTCGTATCTCCGTCGTATCTCGAGGCAATCTCCGTCGGGATGCCCTCCGTTGACGCATCGATCGGCGCCTTATGCCATTCCCTTGCCGGCGGCGGCAGGCAGCGAACGAGCGCGAGCAGCCGTGCGTTGGCCGCAGCCACCTCGTCGCTCGACACGGCGCGGGTGCCTAGCACAAGAGGGTCGAGCATCACGATCGCCAGCTGCAACTCACGCGCCGTCGTGTGCGGTTCGCGCTCACTCCGACGCGCGCTCCGAGCTCCGAGTGCCTCGAAAACGGTCGCAAACTGGGCCAGCATGTGCTCAATCTCCTCGCGACGTGCCGTGGGGAGCGCAATCGAGGGCGGGCGGGCGACCGGGGAAGGCGGGGGGCGCTTCGCCCTTGGCGGTGGCGCCCTGGCGACGCGCTGGCCGAAGACGGCACGAAGCCCTTCGACTCGATCGACAGGACCAATCGCTTCCCACGCCATCGGGAGCGACGATTCGGCATCCACGAGGGCCTTGCTCCATTTGAACGTGTCGAAGAATGGAAGCGCGCCAGCGATCGGTGGCGGCGCCGCGCCACCGTCGTCGCCACCGTCGGCCTCGTCGCCGCCGGCTCGCATGGACTGCTCGATGTCTTTCACCGCGCGACGCACGCTGCCGTTGGCCGGGCACGCTCCGAGAGATGGTCCGAGATGGTCGGGCTCTCTCCGAGATCTCTCCGAGATGGCCGGGCACGCTCCGAGAGATGGTCCGAGATGGTCGGGCTCTCTCCGAGATCTCTCCGAGATGGTCGGGCACGCTCCGAGAGATGGTCCGAGATGGTCGGGCTCTCTCCGAGATCTCTCCGAGATGGCCGGGCACGCTCCGAGAGATGGTCCGAGATGGTCGGGCTCTCTCCGAGATCTCTCCGAGATGGTCGGGCACGCTCCGAGAGATGGTCCGAGATGGTCGGGCTCTCTCCGAGATCTCTCCGAGATGGCCGGGCACGCTCCGAGAGATGGTCCGAGATGGTCGGGCTCTCTCCGAGATCTCTCCGAGATGGTCGGGCACGCTCCGAGAGATGGTCTGCTGCACGACGGCAAGCTCTCGGCGTCACTGCTGGTCCTGCGGGCCGCGCTCGGTACGGCGCGGCCGTCCCCATCGCCACCAGCCCCGTCGCCACCAGCCCCGTCGCCACCAGCCCCGTCGGAGCAGCTGCCGCAATGCCCGAGGTCCGCTGGGCAAGCAGGTGGACAGCTCTCGCGACGTCCAAGGTCCGCCTCAATGAGCGCATCTGCAGCGGCCTCGGCGGCTGCCAATGCGGCCGCTTTCTCCGCCTCAATGAGCGCATCTGCAGCGGCCTCGGCGGCTGCCAGTGCGGCCGCTTTCTCCGCCTCAATGAGCGCATCTGCAGCGGCCTCGGCAGCGGCCAGTGCGGCCGCTTCCTCCTCCGCGGACGCGTAAATGCTGACTGTCTCGCCACTCGATGAGATCTGAAGGCGTGTGCCTCCCACTGGCGTGCCCGGCCGGTACCGGTAGGCTCCTGTACCGGTACCGTCGTCAACGACCATCGAGGCGCCCACAACGGCGTCCGGCACGGCACCGTTGCCGCCGCCGCCGTGCCACGCGGCCGCCATGCCAGGCGCCGTGGTGGGCGCCTCGATGTCGCCGTGCCACGCGGCCGCCATGCCAGGAGACCAGGCGCCGTGGTGGGCGCCGCCGTGCCACGCGGCCGCCAAGCCAGGAGAACGCCGCGTCGCGCGCCCACGCTGCACGGCCTGCATGGCAATTGCAGCCTCGTGCCTTGCAATAGCCATGATCTCTTGCACACTCGCTACGTGCCCAGGCTCCGCGTCGTGGTGGGCGCCCAACACGGCCTTCGCGACCTTCGCGACCCTGCCCATATCAGTCAAGTCGCGCGTCCAAGTGGCCTCACTCGTGCGCTGCTGCCCCTCGTCAACGGCCTCTTGGAAGCCGCGGCTCACCTCCGCAAAGCAGCGTGCGCACACGGTCGTGAGCAGCTTCGGCCCTCCCATGTCGCGCTTGCACTTGGGGCATAAGATATGCGTGCCCGAGCCGCCCGGGCCGATCGACGAGTAGCCGCCGCCCGAGGCCGCACGCACATCCACGTACGGTGATCGGCCGTACCGGTCCTCAACGTACCTGCAATCAGGCGGTGCACTCAGGCGAGATGAGGGGTTGCAAACAGGCGGTGCACTCAGGCGGTTCACTCAGGCTTTATGAGGGGTTGAAAACAGGCGGTGCACTCAGGCGGATGCGAATTCAGGGATCAATCCGTGGTTCTCAATGTACTTATCGAACTCGTCGGGCGCATAGTGCGGGCGCGGCGCGCGCCCCGTCGAGGAGTATGGCGCTGGCGTCGCCACTGGGCGTCGTGTCGCCGATGGCGCAGGTGGGCCTGACAGCGGCGGCGGCGGCGGCGACTGCGGCGGCGGCGGCGGCGACTGCGGCGGCTGCGGCGGCGGCGGCGGCGGCGGCGGCGGCGGCGGCGGCGGCGGCGGCGGCGGCGGCGGCGGCGGCGGCGGCGGCGGCGGCGGCGGCGGCGGCGGCGGCGGCGGCGGCGGCGGCGGCGATGGAGGCGACTGTTGCGATGGGGCACCTGTTGGCGACAGCGCTGGCAGCGGCGCAACTGATGACGGCGACCATCGTACTGATGACGGCGCTGGCGGCACTGACGGCGCTGGCGGCGGAGGCGGCGCGAGCGGCTCCGACCAGCGATTTGGTGGCGGCATGTTGCCTAATACGGGCGTCTGGAACGAAGCCACCTCTTCGATCGAGGCCGAGGACGTGGCAGCTGCTGCAGATGACGTGGCAGCTGCTGCAGATGACGTGGCAGCTGCTGCAGATGACGTGGCAGCTGCTGCAGATGACGTGGCAGCTGCTGTCGATGACGTGGCCCACCCGATCGAGGCCGAGGCTCGTGCGATCTTCGCCTCGAGCCGTTGCGTCTGCGCTGCATGCGTCGACGCGGCGCGGGCGAGGTCCGTGTGGAACACAGAGAGGTAGCAGGCGGATGCGTCGACGTGAGAGCGCCACCCGTTGGCATCGGCAGCATCGCGCGCCGTCGCGAGCTCCTCAGCGCTGAGCCGTCGGCTCGCGGTCACTCCGTGCTGGCGCTGCAACTCGGCTATGCGCCGCTTCGCCCCCGTCTCACTCTCCTTGAGCTGCGAGCCGAGCTGCGGCGAGTCGTAATCAACGTAATTAGGCGAGCCGAGTTGGGGGGGGGCGATGGGCGGCGCGGCGGCTCGTACAGGCACGGAGCGCGGTGCGCCGGAGGCGGAGACGACAGGCGAGCGGTCCGAGCCTGATATGGCACTGAGAGCGTTGCCTAATATGGGAGCGTTGGACCCGTGGGGCGGAGCGCTGTAGCGAGCGCCAGCGCCAGAGGCGGCGCCAGCGGCGGCGCCAGGGCAAGCGGTGGCGTCTGTGGGAGTGGCGGCGGTAGCGCCAGCGCCATCGGTGGCGCTGCAAGTCTCGTCGATGAGCACTCGGAGACTGCGCGGAGGGGCCGGCGAGGCGGCCAACATATCGATGGCAACACGTAACGGTTTCATCGAGGGATCACCTCGAAGCATCCGACGCACGCCGTCGCGCAGCTCTCGAGGGCTAATCATGCCGTCCTGGTCGACGTCCAGCGCGGCGAAGAACTCGGACGTCATGGCGGCGCCCGCGGCCGGCTCCTCGTTGCCCAGCAAGTCGGACGGGAGAGGCATCCCAAGCTGAGGCGTCGTATCGGCCTCGTGCCGGAGGGCGGCGCGTGGCGAAGTGGCGCGTGGCGACGCCGCTCGTGGCGACACCGCTCTTGGCGACGCCGCTCTTGGCGACATAATGGCCGCCACGCTCGCGACCGCCGTCCCGAGCGGACTACCGTCTACCTCGGCTCCAGTATCGGCGCCACCTCGCCAGGCGCACGCCCCGCGCTGCCGGGGCCAGCCTGGCCAGTTGGTCGTCGAGCGTGAGCCATCGATCGTCTCGTCGGAATAGCCCCCCATGGTAGAAGGTGCCTGGCGCGGCGAGGGGGGCGGGTCGAAGACGGCACTCGTGGCTAACAATGAGGCCGCTGCGACTGGCTGCCAGCGGCCCATCGAGGTGTCGTCACTTGCCTTATTAGGCAGCCCTCCCCGAGGCGTCGCCGGGTACGCCGCCAAAGGCGGCGGAGGCACAAGCAGCGAGGCATATGCGGGCGCTGGCGGCGCGCGCGGCAGCGGCTCTTGTGATGCCGGCGTCGCCCGAGCAGCCGGCGTCGCTCCCAGATTAGGAAACTGCTCCTGTGCCGCCCGAGCAGCCGGCGTCGACGGAGGCGGCGCCCGGCCCGACTGTGGCCCCGCGAGCGGCGGCCGGCAGCTCGACCGAAGACTCGAACTCACAAGACTCCCGTGCTGCTCCCGATGGGCCTCCGAGCGCTCGTCACCGCTGTGAGCCAGGCTCTTCGAGGCCACGCTCTCTTGCTGATGGCATGCTGAGACGAGCCCCTCAGCCACCGAGCGTTCTTCATGGCTCGCGCCCGCAATCAGCGCGCTCGTCGCCGCAATCACATAGGCCTCGGAGGACAAGGCATACTTGCTCACCTGGTGCGTCTCCAAGCGCTGCTGCCAATAGATCTCGTCGGCCTGAGGGTGACGAACGGTCTCCGAGTGTAACTCCGAGGGACGCGTGCCGGTGGTGCCCGCGAGAGCGCGAGCGCCGTCCCGAGCGGTCTCCGAGTGTAACTCCGAGGGACGCGTGTCGGTGGTGCCCGCGAGAGCGCGAGCGCCGTCCCGAGCGCCATGCGAGGGGGCTGTGGAGGCGACTGCAAAGGTGGTGGCGAGAGCTCGAGCGCCGTCCCGAGCGTCAGGCGAGGGGGCTGCGGAGGCGACGCGCAGCGACGATCTGAGCGCCTGCTCCGCCTCGGTTCGGACCCGCGCGGAGGCGGCTGCAAAGGAGGTGGAGGCGGCTGCAAAGGAGGTGGGCGCGAGCGACGGCGACGGCGAGCGTGGCGTCATTCGTGGCGACGTGGAGCCGCGTGACGCCCACGTCGCACCTGCCTCTTCGGTGGAGGTGCGGGACTCCGACGCAGCACCACACTGCAGGTGCATACCGACTTTTTTGGCCGATGCCGCGTGTGCCGACGCTTGCTGCTCACACAAAGGCGCCGATGATGATTGCAGCGTTGTCGCACCAAGGTGACGGAGTGGCACGAGCATGTCGGAGAGACGCCCCGTATACTTGAGCGACTCTGCCATCTCGTCCACCGAGGGCACGCGATGCGGCTGTGGCGCATCGCGAGGTGGCGTCGCGTGACGGACACGAGGTGCTGCGCGCCTCACAAGTTTGCTGGAGCGTTGGGATGAGGCCACAGAGATTGAGGATGCTGTGAGGCTATTGGGCATCGATGAAAGCGGTGACTGGCGATGGCACGTGAAGCCACTCATGAAGCCCAGGCGAGTCGTTCGGTCGCGGCGCCGCGCGCGCGCGGTGCCGACAGAACTTCGCGGGAGTCCTCGCGAAAAAGGTCAGCACACAGAACGACGGACAGTACAGTACCGGTACCGGTAAAAAGACCCCGGGGGAGCCGGTACACTGCACACTTCAAGTTATATTTTGCTTCCGACATGCATGTCGTGGAGAATCATAACAACACGTCATATGAAGCGCCCGCCGCCGCCATTGACTTGACCGCCCGCACCGCCGCGTCCTCCATCAAGAAGCTGACGAAGCGAGTGAGGAGCTAGGATGACCGACACGCTAATGGAACGCGTCGCCGGAATGTCCGTGGCACAGTTGCGCACGACCATCGAACGTGCGGGAGGATCGCACACGGAGATCGTCGAGAAGGGTGAGCTGCGCCTGCGTGCGCTGGAAGCCCTGCGCATATCTTCACGCCTCTCTGGCATCGGGAGAATTTGGGACGACGACCACTGCAGCTCGAAAGCGCTGGTGGATGCGGACGATGTCGCCGACGATGATGATGAGGAGGAGGAGGAGGAGGAGGGCATGAGGAGGCAGGCATACGCGACGACGCGAACACGCCTCAGCCGCTCTCCTCACGACGAGGGCGACGATGATGGTGACGACGAGGGTGGTGACGATGGGAACGAGGCCGGCGGCGACGTGCGTCAGCGCGGTGGTGGAAGCTCAAGATTCGCTCGTCGAGTGGCAGTGTGCGCAGGGGGCATGGCGGCCATGCTGGTCATCGCAGCGAGCGTCTCAAGCGGTGCTGCGCCTCCGGGCGCCGTGGCTGCGATGTGGCAGGACTTGCTCTACCTGCAACTTCAGATCACGGGGAGACTGCCAGCATCACCGCCAGCCCACGTGATGCTCTGGCACCCATCAGCAGACTCTGTGCCAGCTGTGGATACTTCGCCGCCACAGCCGTCGTTGTCCTCGTTGCTTGTGCCGCCGCCCGTGACCAACCTACCCCTGCGCTGGCGGCGTCCGCCCCCTCGCCCGCCGGCACCTTCAAGCGGACCGAAGCCTCGGCCACCCCCTCCGAGCCCAGCGCTGCCGCCACCGTGTCCTCCTCCGCCGCCGCATCCTCCGTCGCCATACTTGCGCCCACGACCCTCTCCGTTAGCACCGTCGCCAACGTCGCCACCGCCGCCATCCCCTGCGCTCTCCTCCGACGGATGCCCCCTCCGGCGCGGAGTGCTCGAGGAGCCCGTCGTCGCGCGCCGGCAGCGGCGCGAGCGCACGTTTGCCAACGTGAGCGCCTCATCCGCCGTCACGTTCTACGTGTACGCCGCCCAACGCGAGGACGAGTTCCTCTTCGAGAATGCGGTCGCGGCGGATCTCCTCGGCGTGCTCCTCTACCTCCATCACGAGATCCTTGACCCGTCATGCCCGCGCCACCGTGGGATCACCCGAATCCGTCGGTACGCTGATTGCCACTGATGATCTGCCTCGCATGCCCGTGCTCACTACAGCGCGACTTCCTCTTAATTCCTCTCCCTTCCTATAAGGTACCGCGTGACCATCCGAGCGGCCCCCGAGGATGTCCTCCGCACCGACGAGGGCAAGAGGTGGCGTGGGCCACCGGCGCCAAGGGGCGCCATCGGCCGCTTTGCGGACTTTGTCGCCTTCGAGAGCGGCCAGTTGGTGGATCCCACGCAGCAATCCATCACGAGCGTCGGCTGCGCCGTGCCCGGACGTAACGGATGGTATACCCAGGCGGATGGCACGCCGAGCACGGCGTACGAGGGAGCCACCTTCTTCAGCTTTCCTGGGCCGTGCCGTACCGTGCCACAGGCGCAGCGAGATGCGAGCTGCCGCACTCTTCAGCCGGGTGGCGAGTGCCACAGTCGGTTGGCGGTGGCACAGGGGCCCGATGGCTCGCCTCACTGCACCTGGATGGCCGAGGCTATCGGCGAGGTGCGAGTGGCCGAGCTCTCCGCCGTGCTGGACGCGGCCACGGAGCTCGAGCGTTGCCGCACCGACCCAGCTTGGGAGTACTCGTCGGCTACGCGCTCTTACGCACATGATCGGCTGATCGAGGCGGACGCTGGGCTCGAGGGCGCTTGCTTCTGGAATGGGCGCAACAGCACGGTGCGGAACGCGGAGCGCGCCGAGGCGCTCGATCGGCTCTTTGTCCAGCGGTACCCCGACATTCCGTCCGATATGCTGCCGCCGTTTTGTGACGCGGAGTAGCTCACGAGTGATCTGATTGTGCGGCAGCGTGGCACAGCCGTGATAGAGCGGGTAGGAGTGTATTGTGTATGGAAAAGGGGGTGGCGGTGTCGTGTGTGTTCGTCACAATATCGTCTCCGCGGTCTCTCACACCTACAAGCAACATGTTTTCTACATGATTGTTTTCTCCGCATCCAGCCGACTCAAACCTCCGTTTGTGTACCGTTTGTGCAGAGGCCAGAGAGCGCTTACAAGAGAGCGCTCGCCATGGCGCTCGCTCCGTGGCGCTCCATCGCTTAATCCATCGCTCGCTCCCGCAGACGTGGCCGACCACCCCCTACACCGCCCCGCATCCCCCTAGCCGAGGGGCATCCAGAGAAGGCGGTACGTGAACATCACTGGGAACGAGTTGGTCATAGTGCGATCTAGCCCTTCGACGCCTTCGAAGCCGTCGACGCCCATGTTCACAGGGTCGTTGCGCTGCCAGTCGTACTCGAAATGGAGTGAAAGATGGTCGAATGGACACGTCTCCGCGTGGGCACCATCGGTATTCCATTGCAGATGTGCCATTACGCCGACGACCGCTTGCTGTTTGAGCCTGGAAATGATTTCAGTCTCATTCAGCAGGCTGCCTTCAAAGTTCAAGCCATAATCGTCAACCTCCGTCAAGCGGCCATGACCCGTCTCGAATAGTGCCGCTGCACTGTTGATGTCTTGGCGATGCATCATGAGCTTCAAGACGAACTCAGTTTGACCCGCAGGCAGTGGCTCGTCCCCATGGTAGGGGTACATGTAGCTGTCGGCGGAAGTAGAGCGCCAAGCACCGTAGTAGAACGACTCCGTCTCCGTGCCCCCGTCCCAATCCGACCGACGAACGGGCACTGCGTCGTTGGAGAGGTCGACAACGAGAGAATATCGGGACGAGGGATTTGCATCACTTTGTGGTGGAAAATTTGCCTCGTCCAATGGCACCCACTTGGTATAAAGTGTCTTGATGTTGGTGGCAAAATGAACCCCGCGTGCACGTTTACCATCTGCATCTGTGCGCTCAGCACCATACGTGACCATTTGGAATTGGACGAGAAGAGTGAATTGGTCAACGTTAGGCACGTGTGGCATTGGCAGCTCTCGTGCCACATGCTCGATGGCAGCTTGCAGCCGCCTCAAGTTCATATGGTCGCCCCCGGCAAGTTTTTGCAGCACGAGTGCACTTCCTACAGCATTTGGAAAGAGCGTGGCTGCAAGACGTCGCACGACTTCACAAGAGGATGAACATGTGACCGCAAAGGCAGCGATATCATGAGGATCGAGCGTTGTCAACATGTTCGCGAGCAAGTCGTCGGAAAGCGTGGGCCACATCAAGACTCGATAGATCTCTTATTACGATTCTCTGTATGGGCGGCAAAACAACCGCGATAACCGGGGGGTCCGTTACAAGTATCTCGACCGCGGGAAACATACAGTAAAATCTGAAATGTCCTTGGCAGCTCGCATGCGTCAGTGGGCGACGCAATTTGTCGCCGCGTGAAAGTTTTGTCGTTGAGAGCTCCAATGTGGTTTTGAGAGCTCCAATACGCTGAAGAGCTCCTCAGCGTCAAGGCCGTGGCGGTCATGGGCGAGCGTATCGCCACGCAGCTCGAGCTGCAGGCCATGAACACTTGGGCGGAGACTGTGGCTACCCAGCTTGAGACGAGCAGCAGCATCGCCTCGCTTCGGGAACGCATCACCGCCCTCAGCGATTTCTCTACGAGCAACTTCCCACGGGCCACGCACAGTTTGCCCGTGCTCTACATGTTCTCGGGGACCGACTTGATAACCGCTCACGCGCTCTTCCCAAACGCGCCCGAGTACCACCTGGTTGCCGATTTCCCTGTTGGGCACCCATCTTGCTTCCTCGACGCTGCGTGCACCTCGCAAGCCAACGAGTCGGCCACTGCTTTCTTCAAGCACTGGGCAAATCTGCGCTTCGCGCGGCAGTCAACGAACCTCATGCGCCGGGCGTTTGAGCGCGTCGGCCAGTTGCCAGCGCTGCTCGTGTCGCTACGGCTCATGGGCCAGCCGCTCATCCATGCAGCCACGCAAGACGTCATGCCGCCCTCGCTCAGCGCAGGCATCAAGACAAGGGTGAGCGCCAAGCACCTGATCGCCGGTCGGCTGGGCACCGCGGGGCGGCGGCTGGTAGCCGATCAAACAACGGTCGCCTCCAGCGGTGCACGAATGACCGCAGCCGACAGCTCCACCACGCGTGTCGTCATCCCCAGCATTACGCTACACACGGTCCGCTGCCGCGTGGCCTACCACTCGCTGCTGCTCAAATCGGACCCGACGGAGCACGTGCGCCTCTCGAAGCAGGACTGGCCCGTCTTCAAGCGGTGGGAGCGTGGCGGCGCCTTTGTGGACGCTCAGCTCGCCGCCCTCTCGGCCTCACTCAATCCCCATCAGCGGCAGCTCGGCGGCGGTGGCAGTACCGGCGTTTATCGGCCCCCGCCCCCGCCGCGGCTGATGGTCTCGATGTTCAAGGCCGCTCCGCACTGGATCCTGCGCAACCGTTGGATGGCCGCGTGGGTCCTCGAGCACTCGGCGGCGACGCTGCACGACGAGAGCGGCCTGCGCCCATGCTTTTACAACGCGAGCGAGGGTCTCGTGGGGTCTGATTGGCAGACGGTGCGCCGCGGTCACTTTGCGGACTTTGAGAACCGTGAGGTCAGGTGGTACCCCGGCGAGAAGGCCGAGCTCAAAGCCTTCTTCCAAGGGCCGGAGCTGCCCTTCCAGTTTGGGTACGCGCAGCATGGGGGCCTTGGAGTCCTGCTCGCTGCGTGGCGTCGGGAGGTACTGTGACGTGTGTGAGAGGGCAGCAGTCTTGGGACTTGGCAGCCGCATCGCGTGTGCTGAGAAGGCGATGGTCGAGGATGCACACTTCGCTGAACTCGGCGCAGCTCCCGCGACGGGAGTACCGAGGAATGCATTCTCCCACTCGGTTAGGGTTGCCGAAAAGGGGAGGCCCGATAACGAAGTGATGGAAATCCGTTGAGTGTTTGGGATTGGATTGTGGAGCGCTACGTGCGTGCATCAACCGCCCGCGCCAACTGTATTTATATTGCATTATTGTATTACGAACGTTATCATCTTCGTGTGTCGTGTTCGAGATACGTGAACGCCGCACGTGAACAGCGCGGTCGGGATATTCCCTCATGCTCTCACCTGCATCGGATCGCCCGTATCGTATGGAAGTAAAACATCCGGCTCGCCGTTCACTTCATTGCAAGCCCACGAGCAGGAGCACCGCGGCCACCACGCCCTCCACGGCCACCTTGACCACGGCCCCGGCCTTCGCCTCTGCCTCTGGCTGTTCCACGTCCGCCTGCCTTGGATCGCTCCTCAAAGTTGACCCTAAGAGCGCGCCCCTGAACCTTCTTTCCGTTGAGGGCCTCGAGCGCCGCGGCGGCCGCCTCGGCCGTGTGCATGCTCACCTTGGCCATGCCTCTGGAGAGTCCATCGGGCGCACGCAGGATCTGGGCGGTGGATACCTGTGGGGAGAGGAGAGGGCGTCGTGGTGAGCACTTGCATGCAGCGCAGAGCGCACGCCGGATCTGGGCGGTGGATACCGAGCGAGGGGACGTGGCCGCCTCGATCTCGCCGATGAGGTCGGCCTCCTCCATGTCGAAGGGAAGGTTATGCACGAACAGGCGCTGTGCAAAGTATTGGGGCACGGCGGCGGCGGCCGTCGATTCCATGTCAGCCGGTGCGTCGACGAAATTCACCTTGCCGAGGGAGGCACTACCAAAGCCGCCAGCGTCGACAGGAATGAATCTGCCACCGGCCTTTCCGAGCGCGAGCCCAACGTCCTCGGCGCACGAACGCGTCTCCGAGGCCAGATGCTCCGCGAGCTTCACTCCAGATCTCCAGGCACCCTCGACCGTTGACGAACCCTCGCCAGTGCTCGAGAGCCAATCGCCAGCCACCCCGATGCGGTGGGTAGACGAGTAGATGTAATCGCCGCCGTCCCAACGGTTGACCGGGATGGCGGCGCCCCAAAGCTGCAGCTTGCTCGCTACGAGCGCCGATGGGAGCGTGCCAGCCTTGAGCTTCAACGAGCGCTCGACGGCGGCGAGCAGAAGCGAAGTCACCTCCGCCTCGGCCTCTGAGCCCTCGAGCTGCTCTTGCGCCACCTTATGCTGCTTCCCAAACGCGCCGCTCGAGAGGATGGTCCAAACCTCGGTCGTGCGCGTGCTGCTGCCGCGGTCCGTTGCACCGCCATCACAGTGCTTGGCGTCGTTGCAGCCCACGTAACGCAGGGCAGGCTCATTCTGCACATAGGCGCCGTCGACACCTTGTCGCGTCTCAGCTGAGGGCATCACGCCAACTGGGACTTCGACGAGCAATGAGTACATGGAGTTGAGCGTCATGCGGCCGTCACCAGTCTCACCGCCGGTGGCCGCTGGAGCGAAGCGCGCGCGCAGCAGCAGGTGCACGTCCGTCGCGGTGATCTTCGAGGTGAGTTTCTCGGCGCATTTGCCGTTGTGGGCGATGACGATTGCATCGAATTGTCGTTGGACTTGACGAGACTCCTGGACGCACCAGCCTCCACTGGCGCTTGTGTAGATGCCACCGTTAGGCGACACCCATGCATCCTGACGGATGTCGAGTCCGCGGGCGAGCTCATCCGCGATGGCACCCATGCCACCGACGCCCACGTACCGAGGAGCTCCGGACCGGTCTAACTCAAATCCATTGTCACCCAACGTGCCGAGCCCAGCCCACGCACGCACGACCCCGTTGGTCTTCAGCGTCTCCATCCAGCTGTGGAATTCGGAGCCGGGGGATGCGGCCACCGACTGCACGGCGTGATCCACTGGACGGCCGTCACGCCAGACTCGTGATGAGGCTCGGCCACCGGGGCCCCGTTTTCCAGTGTCGAACACGGTGCACTCGACACCAAGATCCTGCAGCCGCTTCGCGCATGCCAAGCCAGCGATGCCTCCACCGATTACACCGATGCTTTTCGGTGGTGGCCGCGGCAACATCGCAGCGATGTTGACGAATAGCACCACGAGCATACAAGACGATGAACTGCACGGGAAAGTTCCGAAATTCGTCAAAAGTTTCAGTCCCGAATCTGAATTTGAGAAACTTTGTTCTGCGGTGTCGACGGCGACCAAGTTTCTGTTCACCCTTGCGCCTCCCTCGTTGTGCCTCCACGGGGCCTGTGGGTGTGCGTCTTGCCGAGAGGGCAATTTAACGTGAACGTGAACGTGAGTTTCTGTTCAGGTACAGTACTGTACGGTACAGAACTGCATCCACGCGTCGAATCGCCAAGACAGTGCAATGCAGCTTTTGGCACTTTACGTGGCCCTGACCATCGTTTGCGTCACGCTTGCCGCGGAAACCAAGAGATACGGCATTGTCTTCGACGCGGGCTCATCGGGTACGCGCATCCACACGTACACGTGGAAGACCGGCGGCGGCGGGCCAAAGAATGGGTTCGACCTCGTTTCTGACGACCTGCTTAAGATCAAGCCGGGACTTTCGGCGTTCAAGGACAACCCGCAGGCGGCTGGCGCCTCGCTCGCCCCGTTGATTGAATTTGCCAAGCAGAAGATCCCCGCCGAGCATATTGCGTCCACGCCCATGTTCTTGATGGCGACGGCGGGCCTGCGCATGGTTGGCGAGACCGCAAAGGACGCCATCTTGAGTTCAGTTTGCTCGTACCTGAGCACGACCGGCTTCGTGTTCAAGTGCGCGTGGGCAGGCGTCCTCGACGGGCGCGACGAGGGGCTGTACGGCTGGGTCACACTCAACTACCTCGTGGATGCACTGTACCCTGGGGGCCAGGAGCCCTCGGGCATCATCGACCTGGGTGGCGGCTCGGTGCAGATCGTCTACCCGGCGGCCGAGAGCCGAATGGATGCTCCGGGCGTCATGCAGACGCTCGACTTCGGCGGCCGCAAGCACCATCTCTATGTCAAGTCATACCTCGGGTTCGGACTCGATGCTGCCCGGACGGCGGTGGCGGATAAGGCATTGGAGATGGGGCGGCCGGGCATCCACCCGTGTGTACCCAAGGGCGCGAGCGTGGATCACAAGGGGCAGAAGCTCGAGGGCTCGGGCGAGTACAAGCGGTGCAAGAAGCTCATCAAGAATATCTTTGGCGACGACGAGAAGGAGGAGGCATGCGAGAAGAAGTACGGGAATCATCACTGCTCGTTCACGGGTGAGTATCGCCCACGGATGCCATCGTCCTTCTTTGGCTTCTCGTACATGTACGACCGCACGGGCGCCATCGGACTGCTCGACACGGCGCCGGCGCAGTTTGGCTCGCTGAATTTGAGCGCGGACCAAATAGAAGACAAGGCCAAGGAGATCTGTGCGCTCGACGGCTCGGCCACAAGGGCTCGGTTCGCTGCGGCGGGTGACGCGAGCAAGAGCGTTAACTTCTGTGGAGACATCCTGTACGTGAGCGTGCTGCTTGAGAAGCTTGGCTTCGACGAGCATAAGGGGATGACCATGACCAACAAGATCAAGGATGTAGAGCTCGTGTGGACTCTGGGTGCCATGCTCGCCAAGTCGGCGGAGCTCACTGGCGCGGGCTGGTTTTCCTGGTTGAGCAAACTGAACTACAGCCTGGTTTTCCTCCTACTTGCCGTTTTGGCCTTGCTCTTCCCCGTCCTTATACGCGAGTTCATCATATTCATGTAGGATCGTGCGCGGGTGAGCGCAAGTCAGCGGGCCAGCCTCACCTTTGGGCTTGCGGGTGCATGTCTGGTGTTGTGGGTGTCCTTGAACTTGAACTTGAGTGGGTGACAGATGGTCCAGAAGAACTTTCACAAAAACATCGAAGGTTTTCGCAGGGACTATTCATATCTCTTCTCTTCCATTTTTGTCTTTCTCCGCAGAATTCGCGCCTGAAAGGGGCGGTAATGGCGCCTCATCGACACTTTAATGGGTTCCAGCCACCGCTGGCCACGCACAGGACCGGCGCCAAACGGCGTCGGCTCATGGGCTCTGACGGTGAGATGCTCGACGTGCCTCATGACGACGCAGACGCGGAAGAGGAAGCCACGTTCGAGCTGGAGGCCGCAGGACCTCCGAGTCCACGCAAAAAAACGTCAAAGGCACCTCCGTCATCACCAAGAGTACAGCGGCTTGAAGTGCGAGAGCAGAAGAAGGCTTCCGTCAAGTGCGCGTCGACTCTCGATTTCACCGCCCTCTCGGTAAAGCGGCCGCCCCACACTCGTGCCCCTGCCCATGATCATCGATTAACTGCTGATGATGTGCTTGAGCCCCTCAGGCGTGCGACAGGGGGATGTTTCGCGACTGCCAAGATGGCTGCGAGTCCGAGCGAGCACATGGCGGGCACGGCCAAGATGATTGCGAGGCCGAGGGAGCACATGGCAAGGAGGGCGTGGCCATGGCTGATCGGACAGCAACCTCGACGCGAATCTGCTCGCAGCTGAAGCGGGTGCGCACTATCGACGGCGACTCAGACGTGGATCATGACTTGCGGGACTTGTGCTTTCTTTCGAAGTCCGTATTCAAGCACCCCGCGCGGCCGCAGAGCAGCCGCGGTGGGAGCTCTCTTCGGCGTGGGAGCGGTTTCGAGGGCATGCAGAGCAGAAACGGTGGGGACGAAGATGGCCACCCTGAGACCACTGCACCCCCAACCCTCATCTGCGCCCCCAACCTTGGCCGCGGGCTAGGCCCGGGCAGCCACCTTGCGGTCCTTCCGGCGCATTCCTTGCGCTCCTCGGCCCTTTCGCGATTGGAGACACTATGCGCGGATGACACCTCCACAGCAGGGTCCTCGACGGCACTGCATGCTACCCTTCGAGCTCTTCGCCCGAGCCCTCGCCCCGATGGTTCCACGTACGGCACCCACGGGGGGGTAGCAGGCTCCCACGGACGGAAGAGTCCCACGGGGGTAACAGGCTTATCAGGCACGACCCACGGACGGAAGAGTCCGCTCGGCATACGCGCCGGAGATTCGATCCCGGGAGATTCTTCGATCCGCTCCCGCTCTCGCTGTATGCTTTCGCGCAACGGATCCCGATCCCAGGGATCCCTGAGCAGCTGTGCTGGCTCGCAGAGTGGTCGCTTCTCGTCCCACGCCAACCGCCTCGAGACCCCACCCGGGAATCCGAACGCTCACGAGGCGCACAGGCTCCTCGTCCGGTGTCCCGCGCCCCGTCGACCCCCCCTGTATGCCGTCGATCGCAAGTCTCGTTGGCACTTGGACACTTTCTCCACAGATGCCTTCTGAGAGGCCGCTCGAGGCCGATAAGGCCATCTCCGCACTACTATCTATGGTCGTGTCGACATGTGGGGTGGGATCATGCGCCGCAGCGTCTTGGGTGAAAAGAGTGAAAAAATCTAGCCACTTCTGGTTCACCACTTCCCCCAACCGCCAACCATGATGCCGGGCTTTCCTAATTTGGACCTCTTTTTCAGTCTCGGCGCGTGTTATTGGCGCGAAGGGATGGCGGCCGTCGGAGCGCTTCGCGTCGACGAGTCGATGGGTTCCAAAGCCACGCCACCCCTGGCCACGCACAAGACCAGCGAGGCGGGCGCCAAGCGGCGTCGGCTCATGGGCTCTGACGGTGAGATGCTCGATGTGCCTGATGATGGAAGAAGCTGCCACGGAAGAAGCGGAAGAAGCTGGCACATCGAGCATTCCGCGGAAGAGGCTGCCACGATCGAGCTGGAGGCCGCCGCAGACGAGGAAGAGGAGGCTGCCTCCGCAGACGCGGACGAGCCAGCGGCGCCCAAGACGGAGACAGAGCTCCGGTACGAGGCTGAGGCCGCCTACGAAGCCCGCGTCTGGCCTGATGCCTTGCCTGGCGCCGTTGTGCCTCCGGCCTCGGGCTCGAGCATGGGCACCTCCATCGAGTTCGAGCTACAGCTGACGAAGGAAGAGCGAGAAGGGTCGTACGCGGAGCAGCTGCCTCGGCAGGGTCGGAAGGTCGATCGCAACACGCTCGTCTATTTGGGCGCGCGTGCACCACCGCTGCCTGCCTGCTCGCACGCTGCAGCACAGGCGGCGGCGGCCTTAGCCGGTGTGTCAAGCAGCTTGCTCGATGTGACGGCGGAGGTGCGGCCGCTACTGGAGGCGGATGGCCGGGTGCGCTCCGATGCCATCAGCCTATCGAATCTGGTGCATGCAAGTGCTCACCACGACGCCCCACTCTCCCCACAGGTGCGCTCCGATGCCATCAGCCTATCGGTGCGCGTGCAGCCCACCGACAAGGCCCGGAATCTCGAGCCAGGCGAGGGAGTGCCTGGCATGCAGGGCGTCGTTGCAGCGCTCGTCAGGGCGCGATCAGCCCAAGACGGCGCGGGTGGCGCGGGGCGCGAAGCGGCAGCCGACGCAAAGCTGGCGCGCGGCATCTGCCTCCCGCCGCGCGCGCTGCGGATGGGCGGTGTGGCGCTGCGGACTCGACTCCTCGATGCCCTCGAGACTGAAGGGACGTCCGCGGCGCTGCCCGCACCACCAGCAGGCTTGGCGAGTGCTGTGTGCTTGAGCAGCTATCAGCTCGAGAGCGTCGCCATGATGCTGGCGCGCGAGCGCTCCGCATATGCGCTCGAGGACCTCTTCGAGACGATCGCGGGCGAGCGCGTCGCCTTCACCACCCTGCCTGCTGGCGGCGTCACGCTCGCCTCGTGCCCACGACGGCGCGTCGGCGAGGGCCACCGGGGGGGTCTCCTCGCTGAGGAGATGGGGATGGGCAAGACGGTCGAGGTGCTCGCGACGGCGCTCTCCAATCCGGCGCCGCCCGCCCGAGCCTCCGTCGGTGCATGCAAGTGCTCACCACGGCGCCCTCGCCTCGCTCCCCACAGGTGCTCGCGTGCGTGCTCTCCAATCCGGCGCCGCCCGAGTGGCGCCTGCAGGGCTCGCGGCGGCGCGACGAGACCCTCGTCCTCGTACCACCGGTACTTGTGGGCCAATGGCGTGATGAGATTCGATCCAAGGCCCCGGGGTTAACGGTGATGGAATGGTCTGCTTACCTCGATCGCGGCTGCAGACCCATTCTCACAGGCAGCGCCGCCGCGGCCGCCACCGGCTCGCGCGCCGCCCGGCAGCTCTCGGTGCACAGCTTCTTCACCAAAGGCGGAGAGCGCGTTTGTGGTGCGGGGCACACCGAACCGCCACCGCCGCCACCGCCGCCACCGCTTGCAGCGATCGTGCTGGTGACATACGCGGAGGCGGCGGCGGCGGCGGCGCAGCGGCTCGAGTGGTGGCGCGTCGTGTGTGACGAGCCGCACAGCGCTCTCATCGCCGCCCCTCGCAAGGGCTTCATCGACGCTGCCGCTGCCGTGAGCGCCTGTGCCGACCTTGACGCTGGGCGTCGCTGGGCCCTAACTGGGACTCCACTCGATGCCATGAAGAGTGATGCGCTCTTTGACCTGTTCGGCACGCTGTGCTTCTTGCGGCTGATCGGCGCGCGCGACACGGGACGAAGCGGCGCTGTCGGCGTGCTCCCCGCCCTTCATTATCGCAATGAGCTCTCGGGGGGAGGCCGCTGGCGCTCCATGCACAACGACGCAGCGGAAGCGATTGTGTCGATGCTCAAGCCGCTCACGATCCGCCACACGAAGTCGCAGATGCGCGAGGGGGAGGTGCTGCTCGCCCTTCCGCCGTGCACCTTTTCCAGCATCCTCGTCGAGCCGGCGAGCTGGGAGGCGCGGGCGTACGAGGCGGCCGTCGAGGTGGCTCGTCAAGTGCGCCAAAACGATCTCCATCGGGTGCATGTCCATGAGCAGTGCCTGCGTGGGCTGCTCGCCACGTGCAGCGGGCTCGTGGGAGAGCTCGGAGCGCGCGACCTACGGAGCCGCAATCTCGGGCTATTGGACCGCTCCCTTTCAGGTGACTTGACGTGACTTGATTGGACTTGATTGGACTTGACTTGACTTGTCTTGACTTGACGGATTCGCAATCTCGGGCTATTGGACCGCTCCCTATCAGATTTGGGCGCGCTCACGAAACGTCTTCTGTCCGAAGGGCGCCTCCCCTCGCATCGTGACGACTTCCGTATAGGCGCGGACGAGGTGCCCAACGATGTGCTCACACTCTGGCAGGGCTCGCTCGCCCCTCTCGAGCAGCACGACGAGCTCGCCTGCGCCGCGTGCCTCAGGAAGCTGGCTCAGCCCACGGCACTGCACACGTGCGGCCACATGATGTGCGCGGGCTGCGCGGAGGACTTACTGGCCACGTGCAGCGAGGCGCGCGGTGACACCGAGTGGCGGGAGGCCCTCGGCATCCGCTTCTCGGGCCACGGCGCCTTCCCGCCAGATTGCCTCTCGTCGCACGCAGAGACCGCCCGGCAGGCCAAGGAGGCAGCGCGACAGCATCTGATCGAGCTCGTGCACGACGCGTTGCGAGGTACGGTGCTCCGCGAGGAGATCGATCTCGAGGTCTCGACAGTCTTCACTGAGCAAGCGTACGCCATTCTGCACCTGCGCACTCGGGAGCTTGAAAACCTCGCGGCCGAGGCGCTCAACACGGCGCTCAGCAAGGCGACGGCGCCCCTCTTCCCCGGGTGCGCGCGCATGAGCGTCGGCAGGCATCGTGTGCCGCACCTGACATGCCCGTGCCCCGAGGTGGGGTGCGGGGTGCGCTTCGCGCGTGCGGACTTGCTCGATCTAGAGCGCCATCTACGCGACCACCCGCCTGGCCAGAGATGGGAGCCGAGCGCGCGTCAATTCGTCGTTGCGAGCGCCCTTCGCGCCCGCAACGCGCGGAAGGCTGCTCGCAAGGTCCAGGCGGCGGAGTCCAAGCTGGCAGCTAGGGCCGCGGCCGCCGAAGCGGCCGGAGTGCCAGTGGAGCGAGAGAAGGCGGAGGTTGCGGAGGAGCCGCAGGCTGTGGCGATACGACGCGCTGCCGATCAGCAGCAGCAGCAGCAGCAGCAGCAGCAGCAGCAGCAGCAGCAGCAGCAGCAGCAAGTCGCCGCAGCCGCGAGGGCGGCAGCGCAGGCGCTGCCGGAGCTCGTGACCCCAGCCAAGCCCGGAAACGAGGCGGCGGTGGCGAACAAGGCGAAGGCACAGCATGCGGCCGATGAGGAGGATCACGCCTTCAATCGCGCCGTCGATCAGATCATCAAAGCGCGGCTGGGCTCCGTCGATCATATCATCAAAGCGCGGCTGGGCTCCGCGTGGCTCACGCGGGCCGCGGTCGAGGCTGAGGACGCAGCCGCAGCCGCAGCCCATGTGGAATCGGACGAGATGGAGGTGGAGGAGGTGGAGGAGGTGGAGGTGGAGGAGGTGGAGGTGGAGGAGGTGGAGGTGGAGGAGGTGGAGGTGGAGGAGGTGGAGGTGGAGGAGGTGGAGGTGGAGGAGGTAGAGGTGGAAGAGGTAGAGGTGGAGGACGAGGAGGCCGTTCGCATCTGTGACCTCGGGGCCGAGAGGGTCGAGGCGACCGAGAGGGCGGCGCTGGCTGCGCAAGTTGAGGAGCTGAGCGCAGAGGTCGCGGCGCTGCGCGAGCGGGTTGGCGATGGCGCTTTCGATGCGGGCCTCCTCTTTCGATTCGCTCAGCAGCAGCAGCAGCTTGAACAGCTCCGCGCGAAGCAGGTTCAGCAGGCAGGGCAGCACCACCTGCAGCGGCGGCTGCGTGCGCAGCAGGCGGCGGCGGCGGCGGCGGCTGATAAGGCTGTGGCTGAGAAGGCGGCGGCGGCGGCGGCTGAGAAGGCGGCGGCTGAGAAGGCGGCGGCTGAGAAGGCGGCGGCTGAGAAGACGGCGGCTGAGGCTGAGAAGGCGGCGGCTGAGAAGGCGGCGGCTGAGAAGGCGGCGGCTGAGAAGGCGGCGGCTGAGGAGTCCGAGCCCATCCCAGTCTCTCGCAAGTTCAGCGCGGCCGCAAAGGTGGTGGCAGCCGCAGCGGCACGCGGAGAGCGCTCCGTCGTCTTCGTCGACCATCCTCTTCTCATACAGCCCACCCTCGAGGCCATACGCGCACAGCGTGTCCACGACCAGCCGTTACGCGCGATTGGGCTCAAGTCGAGCACCAAGCGGGCCACGCGAGAGGAGGCCGTAGCGCGGTTGGGAAGGCCTCTCGAAAGCGCTGGCGCCGGTGGCGAGAGCGGCGCCGGCGAAGCTGGTGGTAAGAGCGGCGGCGGAGGCGTGACGGCCCTCGTCCTCACGCTTCGCATTGGGGCGACCGGCCTAAATTTGGACGCGGCATCGCAGGTCGTCTTTGTCTCGCCGTGCCTGGACGCCTCCTTGCGCAAGCAGGCGGTTGCGCGTTGCTACCGTATGGGCCAGCGGCGCGCCGTCAACGTCACGACCCTGGCCATGGCGGGGACCGTCGAGGAGGACACGCTGGCCATCCTCGAGCGAGACGACCTGCCCCCCCGGTACACGGCGAACGGCACCGAGGTGACCGACCAGAACACGCTGCGGCTCTGGGCGCTTGCGGAGCACGCGATCTCGCCGCGTGGTGGATGGGGGGCTCGATGCGGCGGCTCGTGAGCGTTCCGTAGCCTGCGTAGGCCGGATGCAGAGTGGGTTTTCAGGTGCCACTCGAATCGCGAATCGGGTTGGGGAGCGCTCTAGCACATGGGGCAACGGTGTACAGCCATAGGCTCGGCTGGCGTGGCGTGGCGGCATCTGTCAATCCGATTCCCTTATGTGGCATAGATCGAGTACGTTTTGAGTGAGGGTCGTTTCTCGACCGGACCGGACCCTGGTCGTATCCTTCCGCGTGTACCATGGCGTGGCATGGAACACGGGTCTTCATGGCGCGGTCCTGTCGATTGAAGAATACTAAAATTACTGACACCGGTCCACCGGGACCGGCGCACGACCGGTCTAAAGTCGAACCCCAAAGTCGAGAGGAAAGTCAGAGACTAAGTCTAAGACTAAACGCAAACTGGAAACACCGGGCGCCGTCGTGCCGAAGTCGCTTGTGTCCGCTACCCCAAGAGCGAATTCATCGACTGCGTTCGCATGAGCATGCCGCTCCGTGTCGGTGTAATTTGCCAATTCTCGCAGTACTCGCCCCGTGTTGACGGCGGCAAGGGCCAAGAACCGGACTTCAACGCCGCTAGCGCTGTGGCCGTAGCAGCTCGTGCCGTAGTCATTGCCTGTGCCTGCAAGAGTGGATCTCGAGACATGCTAGTAGGAACGTGACGCATCACAGCCTGCCCGGGCAAGCCATGGTGCATACGGCCGAGAGTCGGAGATGACGCTGTGCTATTGAGTGATCTGACGCTGCGGAAGGTTGTGCCGAAGGACGACGTACTCGCACTCGCATCCAATGGCCGTGAGGATTGCTTGACATGCTCGCGCATTGCGTCCGGACTGTACCACCACATTTGTTCCGACTTGTATGGGCCGGGGCGTAAGTGAGGATAATCGCTGCTCGCACGCGGCTGCAGCACAGGGGCAGGAAACATCGAGCTTGAAGACGTCCGCATCAGAGCTGACGTCGTAGCCTTGTTGCAGTTGACCGCCATGCGCATCTCGAAGTCGGACGGCATGTCACGCCTGACCTAATCCACTGCCACCCACGTGGTACGCTTGGGCTTCGGGCGGCGAGACCGCGCCGCGCCGCCCGCTGCGCGACGCCACGCGCTGACAACGCGGAACTGAAACGTTCCTATCCGCCGGTAAACTTATATGATTGCGAAAAATCGCGGCTCGTCCGTCCACTGAGGTACAGTAGGGATACTCTTTGGGCTGCGGAAAAGCCTTTTCAAAGGTCAGTTTTGGTCGCCCCGCTTCATTTGAACACCCCGTACAGTAGGCGCGTCCAGAAAAAGAAAACCATATAAGAAAAGTAACGATTCCTGAGTGAGTGTGTGTCGTGTGTGTTTAGACTTTCTATCGCTAAAATGGGGACTCTCAGTTTCTCGTCGCACAGCAAGACTACCATGCCATGCCAACTGCTACGCCGCAGTTGATTGAATGATCGCCGCACGAAGCGCTGCATCATTTGCTACTACCTGTGACGCGACTGCCATCTCGATGCAGGTCATGTAATCTTCAACAGCCTCCAAAACCGTCCCAGCTTCCTGATTGAGCGCGCTCTGCTGCCTAAGGTCAATGAGTACGGCGTAAAAAGCCTCCTGGATGGTGCTTCGGATCGGTTCAAAGTTGCAGGATGTATCTGAGGCTAGAAATTCCAACAGCGGCGTGCGGTACGCGTGAAACATGCTCGCGAGAACAGTCTGGTTGCACTTGCCCTGATTAGGCTCTGTCTGGGCGCATCTGAGTAAGCCTTGGAGGACTCGACCCCCTAGAGTCATTCGACGAAGACGCGTTGCTCCGGAACGCAATAGCCGGCCGACCCCCGGAACAAGGCGTTCGAAATCCCCCTCCAGAAAGCTGAGCTGCAGCAGTGCTTGGCATCCATCGAGCAGAAGCCCACTTGCTAACGCCTCACGCGCGCGCTTCCTCAAGTGGTTGGACCAGCTCTCGACTCGCTGGAGGAGCGGAGCTTCCGCTGAGCCGTCCGCTTCCAAGCAACTCATCGCGTGAGCCCGCGACAGGAAAATGGACTGGAATGCCTGCCCTATTCGTGGCGGCCAGCGCTTGACCGTTGGCTCTCTGTTGGCCTGAGGAGCGGTATGGCACAGGTGGAAGGAGTTGGTGACTTGCACGTACCGCGCGCCACCATCAGGAGGCTGGACGAGAGCAAATGCATGGAGGCGGATCTCGTGCCCGTCCTTCACCGAGCGCACAAGTAAGCCGACCAGGGCACTCTCGACAGCGGGCAGCTCTTCGATTCTGTGGAGCGAATGCCCCATCGCAATCGCCGCGACTATGTGCTTCGTCTTCAGGTGCAAGCGCAAAAGTGTCTGTGCGATGTGCTGGCAGTGGATAACTATTGCCTCTTGCTCGACTGGTCCAGATATGAAGTGATCCTCTCGTAGTTCGACGGCGTGTATCAAATTAGAATCGGCAGAGAAGCTCTGGAAGAGCAGATCGCTGCAAAACCCAACGTGTGCATGGAATTCGTAACGCTGAACTCTCGTCTTCGGTAGTGCTGGCATAAAATCACCAAGGAGGTCGCGCAGAGCGTGCAGCTGCATGTGGTCGGCAAGCAAAAGAGCTGGCTTCAATCCGAAAATTGCGAGACGCCCTCCTCCCATAGCGTTGAGGCCAGCGCCTGCTGGGAAACAGAACATTTGCCTCTTGGCATCGGACACCGTGAGGTCGTTGAGGATCGACGCTCGTAGCTCGGCGTCCGTCTCTCTCCAGAGCTCAAAGTACTGCGCCGCTGACTTGATGCGCAGGAGGATCGCATGCATCGGGTTGCCTGCAACGAGACGCGCGGTGCAGACGTCATCTAGGGCGGCTGTTAGAGCCGTGTCAAGCTGCGTGTCGATGGCGTACTGCATGAGTACAGTCTCACGAGCCACTCCAGCCGGATAAGCACGTGTTCTGCGCTGCCGATCAGTCTCCGCATGAACATCGACCACCTTGACACGCACCGATGGCGGCTGCACGGACACAGGCACGTCGACCTTTGTAGCTTCGAACACTTTTGCGACCACCGCCTGAATGCTAGGTCGGGCTTGCATGAGCGTGTCGGCCAAAACCACGCTCGTGGCGCGACACGCACGGCGCAGCCGCCGCAGAGATCGGGCACATTCGGGCGTTGCTGTCAGACCAGCTTCCTGCAGACGGCGTGTCAAATCAAGCAGGTAAGGCTTGACCGGTTCTACATCGGCCCACTTAGAGCGCGCGCAGAAATCTCCGAGTTCACTTGAAAGGGCACTGAAATGCCGTTGCGCAACATTCAACGCAAACTCTCGCTTCGGCTCGCCCACGGCTGCGCCTTGTACAGCGGCCAGCACATTATGTAGTACTTCGATCTGATGCGCAACATGGGCAAGGAAAGCGGCGTCGGAGGCCAAGAACGAGCGCATTTCTGCGAGCAAAGGCTCGCGCTCGGGGCGAGGAACGTCAGGTAGCACATAGATGAGGGACTCGACCAAATTGACGTGATCGCAGCGCAAGAGCAGCCGGCAAATCTGCTGACGAAGGAAGCCAAGATAACGGGCGTACGCGTCGGCAACGATCACGTTGCCAGAAGCGCCGTCTCCGAGGTTCTCGGGAAGGGCGAAGTACCACGAAGCGTCTGAATCACTCTTCCAGACTGACTGGAAGAGTGACTCCAACTGGAAGGCCTGGAGACTCGGCATGCTATCGTCTCGACCCACGCTGGAGCGTGCTGTTCGCAAGGGTGCATCGGTGGGCTCGAAGTAAAAGCAGAACGTTTTCTCAACGGCGAGAAATTGCCACCGCGGCGGAAGCGCCACGTCATTCTCCACCACGCCCACTGCTGGGACGCATGCCAGTACGTTCAAGATGATCGGCAAGTGGGCGAGCACGGCAGCCTGCAGAGCACGTGGAAATGCAGCCGTAGACGACAGCAGCTCGGGAAGCGCGAAGCGCTCAGGCGTGCCGCGACAGTTGGCAGTCACCCGCCCGTCGCTGCCCTCGGCGGACGCCTCGTCATCAAAGATATCCCCATCTCCAGTGAACACCTCGAGGTCGACGACAAAGTGCTCGTTTGTCGCTTGCAAAGAGCGAACGTTCGCACGGATGTGCTCGGCGAATACGGCGAGCGCTGCGTCTAGCCGCGCGGCGGGCCCTCGGACCTGGACGTGATCGCGCAGCTCCAAGGTACGTGGACGCGCGACGAGCCGCCCTCCAAAGGCGTGCGCGCCAGTGAAAGAACAACAGTTCCTGATCGAGAAGGACTTCATCTCGAGGAGCCGGCTGCCAGAGAGCGCCACCGTGCGCGTGCCACTGGCCAGGAGAGGGCTGCAAGAAAGCGCTGTGGCAAGATTGTGGATCCGCTCGGCGTCGCACATTGGCGCGATTGCTCGCCAGACGGCTCCCTGACGAGCGAGGTTCACCAGCTGGCTGTTCAGCTGCGAGGCCGGCGCCTCGCCTTCACGCCAGAGGCTACGGCTGCCGACGGCCGCGGCCGCAGCTCGTCCTCCACCGGCCTTCGCAGGCAAATTACTTTGCTGCTGTGCCACCGCAAGCTCGTCGACACGGAGCAGCTTGGCCATCGTCGGGAAGGGGTTGACAGGAAGCTCGTCTGCACCGAGCACCGCATCAACAGCACGAGCGACCCGCCTCTCCACGTCAGCCGTCTGAAGCAGCTGGCGCATGAGCTTGAGGCGGGTGCTTGCAAATCTATCGCGCTCCCGCTTCACAGCACTGCCATCCACGAGCCGCTCCGCATTGAGCAGGCCGGTCGGCTCGTCAGGCAATGGCAAGATGGGGAGCTCGGTTGCAACCGGTTTTGGCGGAGGCGGAGGCGCAGAATTCTCCACCACCGGCCCTGCCGGCGCTGGATCCTTCTTCTTCTTCGCCATATGGCCGCGCCGCCACCGGGCGGTCGGGAAGCAGGTCGGTTGATGATCACAGTCCCAGATCTACGCGAAGGTTGCAGCAAAATCAAGTTTCGTTTCGAAGGACGTGGGTAGCGACGCGGTGCTGAGTGACGCGGTTGAGGCTCTCTCAAGCAGGTTTTTTTGGAACCAAATCTGAAACTTGCGTGGAGTTTTCGAACTTGACCGAAGAGCTTTTTATCGATGTCGGTCTCGTTGACCGATGGCAAAAAACGTACGAGCCAGCGGCCGAAGCTGAAGCTGAACGTTCAGGCATCAGTCAGCTTTGGCAGCGACTCGCATCGTGTGCCGCGCACTGGAAAGCTCAGCCGGCGCGGTGCGTCGTCCGATAGGCGCGGAGTCTCGTCAGACCGGAATCGTGCGCCGCCCGACCGGCGTGGTGAGTCGTCAGACCGGCGCGGTTCGACGTCTGGCCGAGGTGAAGCGCCTAACTGGTGGCTAGACGGCAATATGAGCAAGCTGGACTTGCGTGCCGATGTTCCAGCGAAATTGCAGACCAAGGTGCGGACGAAGTGGATGAAGGCAGCGATGCCAGGGCCTCCCAGCCGCCACCAGATTGAGACCATTCTCCAGCAAACCGAACGCTCTTCGCCCAGATCGTCGAGATCTCCGTCCCCCACGAGACACCCATCCCCTACGAGACCTTCATCCCCCACAGAGTATCCCTGGGAGACAAGGATCACGCTGCCACCGCCGGCGCCGCCGCCCCTGCCGCCGCCGCGCAAGTTGGAGATGCAAGCCAACTTGAGCGACGAGGAATGGGCGACTCAAATCGCTTCATTGCTCAGGTGTCCCCGACTCCTCATCGCTCGAAAAGTTGGTGGCATGGCAAAAGGAGCGAACACCCCTCCACCTGTGGATCAGGAGCAGGCCAGGGCAGACAAGAAGACGGCAGCAGCGCAGGCGGCGGCGGAGGCGAACGCTGCTGCGATCGAGGAGGCTGTGCGGCTCGCTCTGGAGAATGCCAATGGGCAGCCTCTCAAGACCGCGGCCGAGTGGGCGGCGCTGCAGATCACCCAACTTCCGAAGCGTGCAGTGCTGCAGACCGCATGTGCTGAGCTGGAGGCGATGAAAGAATCGACGCTCAAGCGCAAGTTTGGGATTGCCATGGTAAAGCGCAAGATCTCGACGGGCACGCTCATGAAGGAATGGGACTTAAATGGAGATTGTAGTCTCTCCAAGGAGGAATTCGTCAAGGCGGTGCAGCGTAGCTTGAAGATCCACGCGACTGTGAATGAGATCCACCAACTATTTGACTCTTTCGATGAGGATAAAAGCGGAACCATTACCATCAACGAGCTGGATCCCTTCCTGCGTGAGATCCATGACTTCGAGATCCAAGAGGCGTTGCGCGAAAAGCTGTCGAAGAGCAAGCTAGCCTTTTACGAGCTTCAGCTCACACATCTGAATGAGGTGTTGACGGCAACGCAAGAATGGGAGTCCCTCCACAAGCAACGTGAGGAACACGAATCGAAGAATACCATCATCGAAGAGCTAGGCAAGGTACTGCAAGACAAGTTGAGCGAGACTATCAATGCGAAGCCTGTCAAGGGAGCTGACGCCGTTCAAGGGCCACCCGCAGCCAGCAGCATACGTAAGGCCCTGACCGAGCAGCTGGCTGGCAAGGGCCAAACTAGGGTTTGCAGGGAAGGCTTCATTAAATTTGCAGTACAGAGCCACCGAGAGATCGAATCCCCTGATGGCCCTTCTCTCGCGGCACCAACGTAATGCTGCGTGTGCTCACGCGTGCCGCGCAACCCACTGCTCTCTCGGCAGATGAAATATAAAAGCATGGTTCAGCTCAAGATTGGCGGAGCCCCTCAAGAGGTCAGTGGCGCTCTTGGTCGCGGATTTGACGTGCTGCTGAGTCGAGCAGGCCTTGATGGCTCTGAGACAGACGCCCCGGCCGTCGAGATCTTGCAGAATGGGCCTATGCTCTATGCGACAGTCGCTGTGGACACCATGATTCAAGCACGCTCGGAGTACGCAGAAAAGCTGAGTCAACTGGTCAAGGAGGAGAATGAGGCTCGTGAAAGGGCCAGCCTCTTGCAGACGGCGTACGTGGAGGCAGTCACGCGCAAGCAGACAGAAGTCTCTATCGCCATATCCGCCTCCCAGCCCAAAGATCCCAAAGGGAAAGAGCAGCGCAGCCACATTCCTAAAGAATGGTGGGTCGAGATGGCGAAGTGGTGAAACGCCGGATGCCCCCACAACATATCCTCCAAGTGATGAGTCGCGTGCTTCGAGTACGAGAACAAGCTCCACCTTCAAGCTCCATGACGCCATTCGATGAAATCACATTCAATCACATGCAATCAGAATGCAATCACATGGCATCACATGCTATTGCCAGTCGACGCGAGGCCGAGAGCCGCGTGGGCTATGTACAAGTCGCGTGACCCAGACCGCACGAGCCGATCTCGGATCTGGCTTCTCACGTTTCTGGGCGATGGTACTGTAAAGACTACAGTCCTTAAAAATATTTCTAACGTCGAGACGTATTACACCACACGACAATTAGGGCGAGGAGATGCACCAGATCCAGAATCTTGGATACACGCCTAGAGGACGAGAGGCGAGGAAGCTGCATAGCTCTCGCGCTCTCCGCTCGGCGACTGTTCCCGGGCCGGATCTGTGTTTATGAGTTACATGATGTGGCACCGCGAGTACCACGCGCTCAAGGCTAACCCTTATGCTAACGAACGATAATCAGCTAGAACGCGAATTGCACCGAACTCGTACGGCACTCAGCCGTCATCATCGTCGGCGTCGGCAGCATAGCTTAGCCGCAGCACGCCATCGATCAGGTGGGCCTCCCGCCAACGCTTGTGGTACCGGTCAGGCACTCGCACCGAGAGCGAAAAGGTTCCATATGGCCGCTCACCGCGTAGTTCCTCCGCCGCGTCACTGTACGGCGGCGCACGGCTGCCGGAGACGCGAGTAAGCGAGCCGGAGCGCGACAGCTTCAAATCGGATGCGCGCATGCCGGGCATGTCGACGAGCAGTACGAAGGCCTCCGTCCCTTCACACAAGTCCACATGGGGTAGCCATCCGCCTTCGGAGCATAGCCGAATGGTCGCCATATCGTCCTGCGGGTCCATCGAGGGCAGCACCCACGACGACAGCAGCTTGCTTGGCTCAGCGAGCGGCTTGCCCGGCCCCGCAGTCGCCGCATCGGCGCCATGCGTGCTCAAGAGTGCTCGACGGGCGGCGTTGGCGCGCTGGCGCGGCGCGTCGTGCTCATCGGGCGCCACGACTGCGCGCAGCCGGCGTACGGTCGGCTCTGAGGTCGACTCCATCTCGAGGTGAAGGGTGCGCTTGGCCTTCTCGATGAGAGCTGCCTCGCAATCGAGGGCCAGCTGCGTGAGAAGCGGCGGGCGAAGCGTGGCCACAGGCACGTATGCGGACTCGAGCCACTGCTGCAGCAGTGCGCACGTCGCCTTATTATGCGCCTCCCCGAAAGGGCACAGCTGCTGCACTAAGGCCACGTGGCGCACGCCGCTCGCACTCTTGAACCAGTCGACGGGCCTTGTGGTGGGCTCTGGCGCCTCAGCGCGGGCGCCCGCCACAGCGCGGGAGCCTCCGCCGCGGCCGCTCGTACGAAAGTTGGGCACCACGCCGATCATGGCCTCGCCGTCGGTCACCGAAGACGTGACCTGGGTGCGCCAGATCTGACGAAGCGCCGTCTCGGTGGTGACTGTGCGCAGGTTGTGCACCACGATCAGTTCGGTGAAGCCGCGTGTGCGCTGCGTCACGCGCCGCGCGAGCCTGTGCGCCTGCCGCTGCACCACCGAGGTGAAGTCTTCGACCACGTACAGGACGTAGTCGGCCAACCGGAGAGCGAGCAGCTCGATGAGCTCTTCTGTCTCCTGCCGCTCTTGCATCGCATTGTGCCGGTCGATGTGCACCGGCGCAAAGAAGCCCTCCGTGTCGAGCAGCATCGCCGGCAAGCCGCCGCCGCCGCCGCCGGCCGGCCGGCCGGCCAACTGGCCGGCCGCCTTGCCGGCCGCCTTGCCGGCCGCCTTGCCGCTCGTCTTGCTGCCCGCCTTGCCGCCCAGGTCACCGCTCAGCTCGGCGTTCAGCTCGCCGCCCAGCTCGCCGCCCATCTCGCCGCCCAGGACAGCGCGGCGCAGCCCGAGGCCACGAGTGGCTACCCGTCGTGATGAGGGGAGTTCCAGCCCTGAGAGACGATTGAGCAGAAACGTCTTGCCTGAGTTATAGCTGCCGAGCACCGCCACGCGTACGAGCCCCGGCTCGTCGAGCAGCGCCCAGCCCGCCTCCGCCTCCGCCGCCGCCTCCGTCCCCTCCTCCGCCGCCTCCCTCCCCGCCTTCTCCTGCGCCACCTCCCTCGAGCGCCGTCCCGAACGAGCTCCTGCGCCCCCAGCCAGCGCGCCCTCCAGTGCAAAGTTGGCAGTTGCTGTCGTGGCCAGGTTGCTCGTTCCATGTGAGGACTTTCTCCGAGGACTTTGTTCGCCCCTGATCAACTTGCCGCGCGTGCACGCAAGCGGTGAGAGGCGTAGTGTCCACCCCTTGCCAAGCGCGTGCTCCATCGCCGCCACGTCCAGAATGGCGTCGTAGGCCTCCAGCTGCGACGCAGCCGTGTGCACGGACGATTGAACGCCCACCTCAAGCTGCTGATACGACGCCACGTGGAGAGGCGCTACGATACCGCGCGCGCCCAGCTCGGCGCGCAGCTCCGCGTTCCGCTCAAGCAGCTGCTCGCGCTGCTGCTGCAGCAGTTGCTCATTGCGACGCAAGTAGAAGAGAAGGTCGTCGATGCCGGCGGCGCCTGGACGTGCCGCCACGGAGGAGGCGCCGTGATGGGCGCCCGGCGGGGAGCCGGCGAGACTCGTACCGGTACCGTCAGCACGCTCGCGCTCAGGACAGCGCTCAGTGCTCACGGGAGCGCGTTTGGATCTCATAGCCACCAGATCGGGATTGGCGTCGAAGCGCTCCGTCGGCGGGCTCAGCGGCGCAGCCACGCTGGCTCCGGCGGCAGCACTCGTTCTCGAGGAGGGTGAGGTCGCGGTGCCGTGCTGAGCACTGTGCTGAGCCCCGCGTGGGGTGCCTTGACTCGATGAGGTGAGGCGATCAAGGAGTCCTTTGGGTGTCAACCGATGCTGAGGCGAGTGGCTTCCGCTGCCCCCGTTGGAGAGCAGTGAGGGGCCGCCCAGTGCTGCTGCTATCGCCGGCGGTGCGGGCGGCGGCGGGCTTACCAAATATGGGAGCCTGCGGCGGCTCCCAACGCCTCCAATGGCACCCAACCACTCGGCCTGCGGCATCGCATGCAGCCTCGCATCGACAAGTGCGTTCGCCGCCATCGCAAGGTCGAGAGCACGAGGCACCTCCCGCACCGAGGCACCTCCCGCGCCGTGTTGAGCACACGGAAACTCCTGCCCGCGCATGCTGGGGGGCGCCGTGCTGAGCGCCGTGCTGAGCGCCGTGTTGAGCGGCACGCCCGCAACGTGAGCAGCGACCTCCACGGTGTTCGGTGAGGAGCTCTGCGCCTGTTCGGTGAAGGGCTCCTGCTGCTGCTGCGTCATCGCCACGGACATCGCCACGGACGCTTGCGGGCTAAAGAGCATCAGAGTGCTCAGCCAGCTGGGCATCTCGAGTAGCACCTGATGAGGGAGGCAATCAAAGGCGTCATCAGAGGTCATCAGAGTGCTCAGCCAGCTGGGCATCTCGAGTAGCACCTGATGAGGGAGGCAATCAAAGGCGTCATCAGAGGTCATCAGAGTGCTCAGCCAGCTGGGCATCTCGAGTAGCACCTGATGAGGGAGGCAATCAAAGGCGTCATCAGAGGTCATCAGAGTGCTCAGCCAGCTGGGCATCTCGAGTAGCACCTGATGAGGGAGGCAATCAAAGGCGTCATCAGAGGTCATCAGAGTGCTCAGCCAGCTGGGCATCTCGAGTAGCACCTGATGAGGGAGGCAATCAAGGGCGTCATCAGAGGTCATCAGAGTGCTCAGCCAGCTGGGCAGCGACCCCTGCGAGGCCGAGGAGCGCACCCCTGTTGCGCTCGGGGCAGCGTTCGGCCCGGCCTCGTCGCCGCTCTCGGACGCAGCGGCGCAGCTGACAGCCGCGTCGGGGGCGGTACGGCACGCCGCCACAGGCGCCATGACGGGCGCCGCCACAGGCGCCATGACGGGCGCCTCTGAAGGCGCCGCTGCGGCTTCGGGCCTCGGAGTGGCCTCCATCATCGGTTTTGGCTCTGGCTCTGGCTCTGGCTCGTTAATTAACGAACCCGCCATTAACGAACCCGCCGGCTCTGGCTCTGGCTCTGGCTCTGGCTCTGGCTCTGGCTCTGGCTCGTTAATTAACGAACCCGCCATTAACGAACCCGCCGGCTCTGGCTCTGGCTCTGGCTCTGGCGGTCGTCTCATGCGAACCACAATGCTCGCTGCGTGGTAGCGCCGCTGGTACTGCCGCTCGGCCTCTACGTCCTCAACGAGCGAAGTGCGCATGAGCGCGTCGAGCGAGTGTAGCACCAGCCGGTGCGCAATCTCAGCGTCCCTCTGCACCAGTCCTCGACCAAGCGTCTTGAGGCAGTCGTAGAGCTCCTCCAGGCCCGAGCATGCAAGCAGTAATGGCTCCGCCACTTGCAGCAAGGCGAGCGCGAAGGCAAAGAGCGCCGGGTCGCCATAGACGAACATCACGTCCCACACGCGCAGCGTGAGTGAGAGAGGCAGATCCTTGGCGAACAGGCACATGAACCACTGCAGCGAGAAGAGTGACATCGGGCATTGCATGCTAGTGAGCCATGCGGTGAGCGTGGGCAGGTGCTGCGTCATCAGCGTGGCAAAGACGAGCTGGTCGATGCGTGCACCCAGAAGGTCGTGCGTGTAGTAATCGCTCGGGAGCAGGTCTTCGATGATCGTGCAGAGCGAGAAGAAGGCGTCCTCCTCCGGCAACGGCGACATGAGCAGTGAGGCGCAAATGTAGTTGAGCGATTGGCAATATCCGACGGCCGGATTGCGGTGGCCGTACGCGAGCAGCACGTTGCGGGTGGCGGCCTCGCGCGTCGCGTAGCTCTCCATCCAAGGAAACGTGCGCTTCACGTCCTTGGCGATCTCTCGCTCGACGTTGGCGAGCGTCTCATTCGTAGGCAGCGACGCCTCCGCGTCGGCGAGCGTGGCCGAGTAGATGCCGGCGGCCGCGGCCTCAGGTACGCCCGCCGCCTCGGCTGCCGCGCGCCACGCCTCGGTCTCACGCTGCTTGCGCGTCTCGACCGCGTCCCAGAGGACAGCCTTGCGAGCGCGCATCGATCTGCCGTCGCGCCGATTTCATGCAGTTGAGCCAAATTTGGAATCCCCATTGCAACCTCACAATCCTCCTCGACTCCAAACCATGTCAGTCCTCAGTTACCGGTACGTCCTGTGTCTTTTTACCGGTGGGTGTCCCGTGTGTCCCGTGTGTGTCCCGGCTCCCCCCGGTACGTCGCGTACCTAGAGCCGATCCCCTCGCGCTCACTCCCCCTCCAACATGATATGAGGGGTGGGGGAGTACGTGCCCGCGCTCACCGCCGCTACAAATAGCTTGGAAAGGGGTGGGGGAGTACGTGCACGCGTTCACGCGTGCGTTGCCTTGGCGCCGTTTCGAAGGACGGCGCCGCTGTCCCCCATCAACACTGGCTGACAGGCTGAGCCGGAGTCGCCGTCCAGCCGCGCGATGACCGATGTCGATCGGGCGGCCTCCCATGCTGGCGGCACTCGCCGAGGGCGAGGCAACAAGCACACAACTCACAACTTGCACGGCGTGCTTGTGGGCGTGCACCGACCCAAGAATCGCATGAATGCCGGTAGAAGATTTTCGCAGCATTGTACATCAACCTTGGGAGTGGAGCAGTGGACCCTGGTGCTTCCTGCAATATTGCATCGTGGTACTAAGCCCTACTTGAGGCCTGGTTCTAAGGTATTGTTGAATCCCAGAGCCAGACGTCGACCAAAGCCAAGATACGCCGCGCGGCACACTGGTCTGTGAGACTGTGACGCGCGGGATCCCACACGCGAGAGACCGACGGGGCAACGGGCGGACGGATACTTCATCGACTAGACCGTCTAAGACTAAGTAACACATGCCGAAGTAAAATCATAAATCAAAGAGGTTAGAGGTTTATCGTCTTTCCGCGTCCCCGGCGCTCTAAAAGTTTAAACCATGCTATAAAACACTTTACCGTCTTCAAGAGCCCCCGGATCCTCTGGCTCTGCCGCTCACAATGTACCTGTAAGTAACCGCCTACGTATCCGGATGCAACCAAACAGTACGTGTACGGGTAACGCACGGCATAGCCCGAACCCTAACGCAAGTACGCAACAATAACCGCATAACCCAAATCTCGGAGAAGAAGTGAGAAGTATCGATTAAGGATCATGTTCATGAATGAGTCGAAGCGTTGGCCATACGTATGCCCCCCCGAAGGCTCCACCCCTCCCTCTGGCCGTCGGGTAGCTCGGGGCTATCTCAGTGCGTGATCGAGAGCGCAATGTACACGGCCCACAGCACCACGAAGAAGAGAGCGCTCAGCCACCTGGAGACTGGCGGACCGCCCAGTTCGGCGCCGAGCAGACGGCGGCGCGCAATGAGTGTGCCGAAGCACAGGCTTGCCACGGCCAAGAAGATCTGCACTGAGTAAGCGAGGTCACCCGCGGGCACCACGAAGCTGACGGCCATCTGGGGCGTGTACCACGGCTCAGAGGAGTACCTGTCGCGCCACACGGCCTCATGCTCCAGGCCAAAAGAGGCCCAGTAGATGGCAGCGGCCATCCAGGGCAGCCCGAGGCCGAGGAAGACGTTGACACTATTCGAGCCGGTGATGTTGGTAATGCACGCGTCCGCGGTAGGTTCGGTGGCGGCGGCGATGCGCGACGCAAAAGTGTCGGGCAGCGAGGTACCCATCGCGACAAAGGTCAGGGCTGTCGTCGATTTCGAGATGCCCAAGCAGCAGCCCATGTGGCTAGCGAGGTCGCCGACGAGCGCCGTGAGCAATCCAATGAGCACGAGCGTCACGAGGAAGCACGACCAGCCACCTGACCACTCGGGCGGCGGCACAATGGCGCAGATGAGCTTCCAGGGCAGCGACAACAGCCACATCGCCATGGATCCCGGCCCAACTTCCGAGGGCAGCTGCACCGCCTCCTGGAACTGGCCAAGGTACGAGCCATCGCCGTCCTCGTGTCCCGCCTTGGGCTGCAGCGAGCTAAAGTCGAGCAACTGCACAAGCTCGTCCACGCGCGCGACACGCTCCGAGTCGGAATGGACGTTCACGATGGAGGAGATGGAAGCTCGGCTCACGCGCGTGACGCCGTCGGTGACGAACCGCGGCGCCTTCTCGCCCTTCTGCCCTGCGGTGAGCACCACCTGGAAGTCATCGGAGCGGTGGTATGCACCCGTGTCTATGAGCTCCACCTCAATCGTCTTCGACACGACGCCTTCCTCAAAGACCAATCTGCCCGAGGCGCCGACATAGCCCTGGCCCGCGATCGAGGTGCCGTCGCGCGTCGCCCATTGGCATGCAATCGTCCCTTCACAGCCATGCGTGCGCAGCACTGATATCGTCACGCGCTTCGCTCTCTCAAAGACATCGACCTCGCGTGAGTCGAAGTGCAACTCGCCTGGCCCATCATCGTCTTGAATGGTGACTTCGCACGTGGTCGTGGCGCCCAGACGGCAATGCTTCGGACAGGAGAGCTCGACGAAAAAGTGCTCATCGTTCTCCTCCTCATCATCGTCGATGATCTTGACGCTGATCGTCTGGAGCGTGACGCCCGGTGCGAACACGATGAGGCCTTCAGCCTGAACACAGTCGAGCTCAGCGCAACGCTCAGAAATAGGGGGCACTCAAAGAAACCACTCAGGGACGCACATCAGCAGAGAGAGACGCGCTGAGGGACGCTCCCAGAGACCAGGGAGGCATTCAAGGACGCACTCCGAAGAGCACTTAGGGACCATCAGTGGCCGTCGGCGCACATGCTCGAAGTCGACTCCGTCGGTGGCGGTGCCGCTCTTGGTACAGTACTCGACTGAGCATGCTCTGGACTTGTCGCCGTTGCGTACGATCGCGAGTGTCACGCTCCCTTGCCCCTCTCGGCAGACGCGCTTCGCCTGCGCCCACTGCACGCGGGTCTCGCCGCGCGCGTCCTCAACCGCGTTGCCCTCCCGCTCGAGGATGGTTGCGCGCAGAAGGCCAGCTTCGTCAAGCGCCTTGTTGCCGAGAGCGGCGTTCATCCCAGCCTTTCGGTAGTAGGCTTGCGACTGCGGCGGCAGCAGCATCGAGGCGACGGCGGCGAGCTGCTCGTCGCCCGAGAGCGTTTCGATGGACTTGAGTGCAAGCACGCGCGAGATGTCAGTCTTTGTGATCTGGCGCCCATCCTTGCCGTAGCCGATGGCCGCCTCAGCACTCTCAGCGTCATCAGCGGCGAAGACGGACGGCTCGGTGTCGGCCACATCTGCACGGTATGCCACGTACACGAGGAGGGGGAACATGACGAACGTGGCGACACCCTCCCACACATCGACGACATCGGGCGTGATGTACACGAGCATGATGATGAGCCACACGTATGCAAAGAGCGAGGCGACCCCGGTAATGTAGAAGACTGGAAGTGCCTTGATGGCGGTCTGGCCGCCGTCTGGGATGGCCGTGATGCACACAGCCGAGATGATGAGCATGTTGAAGGCAGCCGAGCCCACGATCGTCGACGGGCCGAGCTCGCCCGCGTAGAAGCCCGAGCTCACAATCTCGATGATCGAGAGCAGGATCTCCGGCGCGGAGGAGCCGAGCGCCATCAGCGTGAGGTTGGCGACCGTCCCATTCCACACGGTGACCGTATACCTTCGCACCTCGCCTGAGGGCAGCTCGATCGTCCTCGTCGTCTCCGTGGACGTGATTTGCTCGATGCCGGCCATGAAAACGTCCGCCGCGATCGCAATGCCCAGAAAGGTCCAGCAGAGCAGAGCCATGAAGAGGAGCGTGTTGCGCCCTGTGCGCGCGGGCCCATACAGTATCCAGCCGTCGGAGCAGTGCTCACCGCCGAGCTCCGGGTCCACGCGCGGATCGTTGAACCACTCTTCAAGGCTGTCGAATGCCGGCTCGACGGCGCCCATGTCGAAGATTCCGATCTCGTTGGCGAGCGCGCCCAGCAGCAGCCCGAGCAGCAGCAGCAGCAGGCCGCAGCACGCGGAGGGAAAGATCGTGATCGTGGCCATCGGGGGCGTCTCCGGCCCCGACGGCGTCCCATCCGCACTCTCGCTCTTGAGCGCAGCGGCGGTAGGTGCCGCCTTGACGGACGGCGCCACCTTGGCGGTCGGCGCCGCCTTGGCTGGCGACGATGGCTTCGATAGCGGAGGCATGGCCGCCGCCGTCGTGGCCGGCTGCATCGCCTTTGAAGAAGTGCCCGACGGCGCGCTGCAGGCCGTGGTCATGTACCGTGCGTATGGTGACTGCGTATCGCGTTCACAAGCGCCCTGGGTGGCAGCATGGGGCACGTTGGCACCAGCAGCCCATGATCCGGATTCAGTGCGCTGCTTATCGAGGAGCAAATCCTCGTCATCGGGGGTGATCGGGCTTCTTGACGGCTGCTGATGCGAAGCGGAGCTGCCCGACGTCCGCGTAGATCCCCAGCGCAGCATCAGAAAGATCGCGCGCCGATTGGCGGCCGCGAGTGATCTGACCACGCGACCGTCATATGGGGCGTACGCCAAAAATTACCTGCCAAAAATTACCCCACTTCCAAAATGAAATAGTGATTGAAATCTCATCTCCGTGCCATGAATTCTGGGTACGAACTGTAATTTAGAGAATAATTGCCAGAGGCGCCGATTTTTTTTGATCTTGCCACTCACCGCTCCCAGGCACGCGCAGTACACATGTACCGGATAGCATGGAAAGGTGCATACATGTATGGCCCCCGGGGACAAGTAGGTGGACTCTCTGACAGTGCCTGTAGACCTAAAACTGTCTCCCCGTCTTCGGCCCGCTGTGACATTGTTATAGTGACATTGTTCATTGTTATAGTGTTTGCTGCGCTGAGTCTGGTGCCTCTGTGCGCTCTGCGCTGCGCCCGCTGCGTGAGTGCACGTGGAGTTCTTTACTACGTGGAGTAGCGAAAAACGAAGTAAAATCGAAATTTGTCACACGATTATGGCCTCGAAATTTCGAAGATCTAGAGTCACCCCGAATGAGGGTCCTAGTCGGGTCTCAACTTCGTCCAAAAAAGGTGGCTACTTTTTTTGGCGGCATCATCAAGAGGTCTCCAACATGACGGAGTGTGTCCAAGCGCACTCGCGGTTGCCAATCGGTGCGCGATCTTTCTGATGCTGCGCTGGGGATCTACGCGGACGTCGGGCGGCTCCGCTTCGCATCAGCAGCCGTCAAGAAGCCCGATCATCCCCGATGACGAGGCGTTACTCCTAGATAAGCAGCGCACTGAATCCGGATCATGGGCTGCTGGCGCCAACGTGCCCCACGCTGCCACCCAGGGCGTTTGTGAACGCGATACGCAGTCACCGTACGCACGGGACATGGCCACGGCCTGCAGCGCGCCGCCGGGCACTTCTTCAAAGGCGATGCAGCCGGCCACGACGGCGGCGGCCATGCCTCCGCTATCCAAGCCATCGTCGCCAGCCAATGCGGCGTCGACCGCCAAGGTGGCGCCGTCCGTGAAGGCGGCACCGTCCGTCAAGGCGGCGCCGTTGGGGCCGGAGACGCCCCCGATGGTCACGATTCCCTGCCGCCTGCTGCTGCTGCTGCTGCTGCTCGGGGTGCTGCTCGGGCTGCTGCTGGGCGCGCTCGCCAACGAGATCGGAATCTTTGACCTGGGCGCCGTCGAGCCGGCATTCGACAGCCTTGAAGAGTGGTTCAACGATCCGCGCGTGGACCCGGAGCTCCGCGGTGAGCACTGCTCCGACGGCTGGATACTGTATGGGCCCACACCCACAGGGCGCAACGCGCTCCTCTTCATGGCTCTGCTCTGCTGGACCTTTCTGGGCATTGCGATCGCGGCGCACGTTTTCATGGCCGGCATCGAGCAAATCACGTCCACGGAGACGACGGTCACGATCGAGCTGCCCTCAGGCGAGGTGCGAAGGTATACGGTCCACGTGTGGAACCGGACGGTCGCCAACATCACGCTGATGGCGCTCGGCTCCTCCTCGCCGGAGATCCTACTCTCGATTTTTGAAATTGTGGGCTCGGGCTTCTACGTGGGCGAGCTCGGCCCGTCGGCGGTCGTGGGCTCGGCTGCCTTCAACATGCTCATCATCTCGGCTGTGTGCATCACGGCCATCCCTGACGGCGGCCAGACCGCCATCAAGGCACTTCCAGTCTTCTACATTACCTTTTTCGCCTCGATCTTTGGATACGTGTGGCTCATCATCATACTCGAGTACATCACGCCCGATGTCATCGATGTGTGGGAGGGTGTCACCACGTTCGTCATGTTCCCCCTCCTCGTGTACGTGGCATACCGTGCAGATGTGGCCGACGCCGAGGCGTCCGTCTTCGCCGCTCATGACGCTGAGAGTGCTGAGGCGGCCGCGGCCATCGGCTACGGCAAGGATGGGCGCCAGATCACAAAGACTGACATATCGCGCGTGCTTGCACTCAAGTCCATCGAAACGCTCTCGGGCGACGAGCAGCTCGCCGCCGTCGCCTCGATGCTGCTGCCGCCGCAGTCGCAAGCCTACTTCGTAAAGGCTGGGATGAAAGCCGCTCTCGGCAACAAGGCGCTTGACGAAGCTGGCCTTCTGCGCGCAACCATCCTCGAGCGGGAGGGCAGCGCGTTGGAGGATGCGCGCGGCGAGACCCGCGTGCAGTGGGTGCAGGCGAAGCGCGTCCGCCGAAAGGGCCAAGGGAGCGTGACGCTCGCGATCGTACGCAACGGCGACAAGTCCAGAGCATGCTCAGTCGAGTACTGTACCAAGAGCGGCACCGCCGCCGACGGGGTCAACTTCGAGCATGTGCGCCGACGGCCACTGATGGTCCCTAAGTGCTCTTCGGAGTGCGTCCTTGAATGCCTCCCTGGTCTCTGGGAGCGTCCCTCAGCGCGTCTCTCTCTGCTGATGTGCGTCCCTGAGTGGTTTCTTTGAGTGCCCCCTATTTCTGAGCGTTGCGCTGAGCTCGACTGTGTTCAGGCTGAAGGCCTCATCGTGTTCGCACCGGGCGTCACGCACCAGACGATCAGCGTCAAGATCATCGACGACGACGATGAGGAGAACGATGAGCACTTTTTCGTCGAGCTCTTCTGTCCGAAGCATTGCCGTCTGGGCGCCACGACCACGTGCGACGTCACCATTCAAGACCACGACGGGCCGGGCGAGTTACACTTAGACTCACGCGAGGTCGATGTCTGTGAGACAGCGCAGCGCGTGACGTTATCAGTGCTGCGCACGCATGGCTGTGAAGGGACGATTGCATGCCAATGGGCGACGCGCGACGGCACCTCGATCGCGGGCCAGGGTTATGTCGGCAGATCGGGCCGAATGGTCTTTGAGGAAGGCGTCGTGTCGAAGACAATTGAGGTGGAGCTCATAGACACAGGTGCATACCACCGCTTCGATGACTTCCAGGTGGTGCTCACGTCGGCCGCAGGGCAGAAGGGCGAGAAGGCGACGCGGTTCGTCACCGACGGCAACATGCGCCTGCGCCGAGCATCCATCTTCTCCGTCGTGCACGTCCATTCCGACTCGGAGCGTGTCGCGCGCGTGGACGAGCTTGTGCAGTTGCTCGACTTTAGCTCGCCGCAGCCCAAGGCGAAGCACGAGCACGGCGATGGCTCGTACCTAGGCCAGTTCCAGGAGGCGGTGCAGCTGCCCTCGGAAGTTGGGCCGGGATCCATGGCGATGTGGCTGTTGTCGCTGCCCTGGAAGCTCATCTGCGCCATTGTGCCGCCGCCCGAGTGGTCAGGTGGCTGGTCGTGCTTCCTCGTGACGCTCGTGCTCATTGGATTGCTCACGGCGCTCGTCGGCGACCTCGCTAGCCACATGGGCTGCTGCTTGGGCATCTCGAAATCGGTGACAGCCATGACCTTTGTCGCGATGGGTTCCTCGCTGCCCGACACTTTTGCGTCGCGCATCGCCGCCGCCACCGAGCCTACCGCGGACGCGTGCATTACCAACATCACTGGCTCGAATAGCGTCATCATCTACCTCGGCCTCGGGCTGCCCTGGATGATCGCCGCCATCTACTGGGCCTCCTATGGCCTGGAGCATGAGGCCGAGTGGCGCGACAGGTACTCCTCTGAGCCGTGGTACACGCCCCAGATGGCCGTCAGCTTCGTGGTGCCCGCGGGTGACCTCGCTTACTCAATTCAGATCTTCTTGGCCGTGGCAAGCCTGTGCTTCGGCACACTCATTGCGCGCCGCCGTCTGCTCGGCGCCGAACTGGGCGGTCCGCCGGTCTCCAGGTGGCTGAGCGCTCTCTTCTTCGTGGTGCTGTGGGCCGTGTTCATTGCGCTCTCGATCACGCGCGCACTGAGATAGCCCCGAGCTACCCGACGGCCAGAGGGAGGGGTGGAGCCTTCGGGGGGGGCATATGGCCAACGCTTCGACAATCAGTCATGGATCCTTTGTTATGAATCTGAATCCATACTTGGTACTTCCACGCCTCCCAGGCGAGGGTCTTATCACGACTGTTGACCTTTCTTGGGTTATCCAAGTACTGTGATAGGTGAACAGTAGGCGGTTGATACCCATACAGTATAGGTTAGTCAGGTTGCAACCTAAAAAGAGAAAAGTGACGAAATCGCATACAACATCAGCAACGCGCTCTCGTTTTGAAGCTCACACCGGGAGCCTGAGGGGGGCGCCACCGCCGTTCAGCGTTCACGCATCCATTGCACGCATCACGGACACACGGCACCATGCCACGTCGAGGGGGCACCCTGCTCCCTGGTGATTCGCGTGTCGATAGCGAATACAGATAAAACTCACTCACTCTGAGCCCCCGCCGGCGTATAGGGGTATAGCATGCGTATACTGCACATGTACAATAGTAGGGATCAGGACGTGTGTGCGCAGGTTTTCGAGAGGAATGGGAATCAGGCCTTTCTGTTTCCCCACAAATTGGGCGGCCTGACTGCCCTTGATGAAAGGGATCATTGCGGCTGTGAAAGGAATTCTATGCGATTGCGTAAAGCCATTTCCATCGCTCAGCTCCTCTGCCTAGGCTACGCCTATGGCCAGAGCTGCGCCAGCAGCAATAACCTAACCTGCGAGCCGACGCCACCCTCGCCCATGCCGCCTCGGCCGCCCACGCTGCCGCCGCCGGATGTGCCGCACTGGGTGACGACTACGCTCACCTTGGGCACTAACACGAGCGCCCACGACGCCGACATATCCGACAACGTCTTGCGTGCACGTCTGGCGGCTGCGTGCGCGGTGGACGCGGACGTCGTGTCGCTCGCGCGTCACCACCACCACCACGGCGATGATACGGACACGGAGACGATGTTGACAACGGTGCACGTGGTCGTCTCTGTGCCGTCGGCCGCGGCCGCGTTTCTCGTCCTCTTTCGCCTCAGGCCCCTCGTGTCCGATGGCATGGCCAGCTTGGGACCCTATCCAGGCGCTCCCTGCTGCTCGGAGGGCGGTACCCTGATGGTCCACTCCCTCGCGACTGCTGTGCACATAGAAGGGGTCGTGACCGGCGTGAGCAGTTCGGGCGGCTGGCATGTTCACACCGGCTCCAGCTGTGCCAGCGCAGCCGAGGTGGGAGGGCATCTGCTCACGGCGACTGGGGATGACCCGTGGGTGAACCTCACGTACAATCTGCCGAGCGGCGGCACCGTCGCTCGCGTCGACGCGACGGTGGGCGGCTTCACACTGAGCGGCGGCACCGGCGTCTCTTCGATCCAGGGCCGTGTGATTGTGCTCCATAATAGAGCGGGCGGGCGCATCGGATGTGGCGTGATCTCGACGGCACGCGCCGTGCACCTCGGCACTGAGGTCGAGGCCGTCAGCGAGCCGGCCGTGCAGCTCGTGCCTGCACCGCCCGCGCAGCCACTTGAAGCCAGCAGAGAGAGGGGCGACGCAGCCAGGCTCCAGCTCACGCTGATCGCCGTGATGCTGATCGCAGTGTGCGGCTGCTGCGGCTTGGTCGCTTACTGCCTCCGTCGCCGCAGGCAACGCCCGCGCGCCGGCCGCGCCGACAAACAGCCGATGAACGCTTTCGCAAGCCGGGGTCCCAAAACAGGCAACCCGAAGAAGGACAAACTGGGTGCTGGGAAGCTGGGTGCTGGGATCCAGATGCTCAAGCTCGAGCGCAGTAAGACGCTGTCCGCAAAGTGGGCCGCGTCCAAATATGGCAAGTTCGAGGACGAAGAGACGGATGAATCGCCAGCTCTCTCGGGCGCTCTCTCGGGCGATGGCGCCGATGATGGCGCGAGCGCCGATGAGTGCGTCAGCCCCAACCTCAGCACCAGCGCCAGCGCCAGTGCCAGCGCCGGCGCTCGTGGCAGCGCCGGTGCGGGCGCTCGTGGCAGCGCTAGCCTGGGCGTCGACCCGAGTACCGGCTGGAAGCAGATGGTCGACGACCAGAGCGGCTACCCCTATTGGTATAACACCGTGACGGGAGAGTCGACCTGGGACAAGCCCCCCGGCTTCACCAAGGAGATGGACGCGGCGCCGACGCCGCCCGACTTGCCACTCTCCACGCTCCCCGCCCAATCAGGTAACTGGGGGGCCGAGATCGATACGGCGTTTGCGATCGAGGAGCCGCCGCCTAAGGCCAGGTTGCCACCCGGCTGGGAGGCGCACGAGGACGAAGATACGGGCGAGGTCTACTTCTTTCACACCATGACCGGGGAAACCTCGTGGGAAATGCCGCGGTATTAGCCACGTCCGGGGAGCGGGCACTGGGCGCGGCGCACTCAAGTCAAGTCATCCAAAGATCAGACAACCGAGAAAATACAGGAAGCCTATACTTGAAATATCGAGCACTTGTCTTGACTGAAAGGAACATTCTCAGAAAAAACCTTCGACGATTGCATTCTAAGATATCGCATCGCTCGATTCCTTCGCGCACGATCAAGGTGCGTACGCTGTCGCCTCCCGCAGTCCCACAGCCGCCCCCCATCGACGGCACCGACGCGCGCGTCCTCTGTCGCCCGTCGCCACAGACCTCAGGATGATGATGCTCAGCACCTCGACGATCGGCTTCACCGCGCCGCACGCCCTCACGGTGATGCACTCCCGCCCCGTCTCGTGCAAGATGCAAGCAAAGGCCGAGGCTGTGGTGGCCGACCCGGACGCTGGCAAATTCTGCTACGGCCTCCCGGGCTCGATCGCGCCCATCGAGAACTTCGACCCGGCAGGTTTCCTCAAAGACAAGACCAAGGCGGAGGTCTACACTCTGCGCGAGGCGGAGCTTACGCACGGGCGCGTCGGCATGCTCGCCGCCCTCGGCTTCCTCGTGCAGGAGTGGTGGCACCCGCTCTTCGGCGCCGACGGCGGCCCCGCTATCTCGCAGATGCCTAAGCTCCCGGCGGGCATCTGGGTCGCGATGATCTTCGGCGTCGGTATCGCCGAGGGCATCCGTGTCGCACGCGGCTGGAACGACCCGACGCTCGAGGGCCACTTCTTCCAGAAGCTGAAGCCGGGGTACTACCCGGGCAATCTCGGCTTTGACCCGCTCGGCCTCAAGCCCACCAACGACGCGGACCTGCGCGAGATGCAGACCAAGGAGCTGCAGAACGGACGCCTCGGCATGCTCGCAGCTGCCGGCTTCATGGCGCAGGAGGCCGTCACTGGCGACACTTGGGGCGCCTACTTTGGTGTCGCATCGAACCCATTCCAGTGAGGATGGATCGGCGTGAGAGCATGAGATCTCTCGGGTGCGCCCCTCGGGCTCCGGGCTCTGCACTTGCTGCCATCTGTGCGCATTCTCCTTTCGACGATTCAGTTCATGTAGAAAATGTACTCATGCGTACAGGAAGTTAGAAGTCTGAATTAATCACGATGATCTTCATGTGCTAATGATGTGTCGATGTCGGAGAGTGCCTTTTCTCGATTTTGACATCGTTGTTCGTTAAACGCATAAGCATGGCATAAAGGGACAAAACGTTTCATATTCGTTAAAAAGAGCGCGATCGGCAGTCGCCGCGATGTGCAGAGAGAGTGCACCGCACCCCATCCCCTAGCCGATCTTTTGAAGAGGTAAATCAAAATCTAACGGCGCACTTGTTTGACCTAGGGGGACCTTCTCACTACTCAGGGGGCTTTGAACACTTGATCTATGCAACTATGAGGTTTTCGGCGTTTTCGATGACCGCTTTCTGTCTCGATGAGTTTCCCAATTCTGTCTCGATGAGTTTACCATAAGGGGTCGTTCATGCGCCTTCATCCGCTCAAGGTGGGCTCGTGCAGTCGTGCTAAGGGGGTAGGTGAGAGGGAGGCCCCGGCCACTGGGGAAAAGTAAGGGGGTAGGTGAGTTAAGCAAGCAAGCTAATTAGTCGAAAGTTACCGGTACTCTTCCCCCTGATTTACTCACGTGACTTGCCGAATTGGGCGAAACTCTCTCGCTCGCTCGCAGGTCGTGCTCTCGCATGTCGGCGATGCTCGCGATGACGGCGATCGCCTCCTCCGTGGGCGCACTGCAGTATCATTCGCTGCGATGCTTCACCCGCCGGCACATGATAGCTGGAGCTTTGTCTGCGATTGCTGGCATGCCACCGTGCTTTGCAGAAGAGAGCTCCTCGGGCGGCACATATTCAAAGGTGGGTAGTGAGCGGCCTGGCAACAACTATTACTTCCCGATGGCGCGCTATCGCTACTGCCCGCGCATCCTAAGGGCTTGGATAGCCGTGGATGAGCTCGGCTTGCAAGCACTCAAGGAACGCGACTGGGAGGGAGTACAAATCGTGCAAGCGAGGATGCTGGATGCGACGACTGCAATGCCGCTATTCACGAGCTCGGTGGAGGGCGCACGTTCAACGAAGCGCAAGAAGAAGTCGGACACGCAAAAGAGCATGGCCGCCGAAACGGAGCGATACAAGAATTCATGTATCGAGCTGCAGGCGGCGATCGACGGGAAGGACGAGCAGCGTGCAACGACCGCCTTTGCCAGCGCACGAGAGGCGCTGGGCGAGTATCGACGCTTAGGCAAGATAGACGACCCGGACGGCGGCATGGTGGTCCCCGAGAACACTGCCGAGGGGCGTGGCGGCGTCCCAGATGCGCAATACGTAGTGCCCGTCTTCACGGGCGGAGGCGCGATGACGAGCAAAGACTTCAGGAAGCTGCGCGATTGAGCGAGTCAGGCATGGGCGACACACACCAAAGGTACTACCATATGTGAATCTTTTCATTTCAAGCGCGCCTGACACAACGCGCCGTGCAGAAATGTCGCGACCGAAGAGGGTCGCGATCGTCGGCGGAGGCATCACGGGCGCGATGGCCGCGTCCACGATTGCGCATCACGCTGGGCGCAGTGTAGAAGTGGTCGTCTTCGATCAGGGAAGTCGCGGGCCAGGTGGCCGTGCGTCTCACCGCTCGGTCCGCCCAGATGACGCAAAAGTGCTCCCAGATGATGGGCCCGTGCCTGAGGAGACCTTCGAATTCGATCATGGCTGTCAGTTCTTCCGCGCCGATTCAGCTCGCATGCAAGAGCTCTGTGCAAACTGGTGCGCATCTGGGATCGCAGCGCAGTGGCAAGGACGCTTCGGCTGTGTCGGCGACGGCTCAGCAGTCGACTTTTTCGGGCTTCCATCGGATGCAAGGCCTGTCTACGTGGGAGTGGGCGGCATGCAGCGCTTGCCGCGCGTCATCCTACGCGGAGCGAGTGAAGCTGTCACGGTTCACGCCGGCGTACGGGTCAGCGGCATGACTCGCAACGAGGAAACCCTCGGGTGGAAGATCGAAGGCGTTGGTGGGGTCGCGGCCTTTCATGACTCACCCGAGGCGCAAGCTGCCGCGACCGCGCCTCGCGTTCTCGGCATCTTTGACGTGGTGCTGCTCACGGACGTCTCTTCCTCCTTCGAGTCGTGGCACCGTGCCTCGGCGGGCGTGCCCGAGGCCATCGCCGAGCGTGTACGCTCTCGTGTGCGCGTGCCTCTCTTCAGTTGCATGGTCACACTTCCGTCGACCCTGACACTGCCTTACGACGCTTTCACTTTCAGTGATGGCGCGGGCTCCGACCAGCCCCTTTGGTTTGCGGCTCGCACCGCCTCCAAGCCTGGGCTGGGACGCAGCACGCACGCTCATGAGTGCTGGACGCTCATCTCGACGCCCACATACGCAGCGGCCGAAATTGCCAGGGTCACCATGCAGGACCCAACCACAGGCGCGTTCCGTCCTCAGGAGAATGGCTACTTGAACTCGGAGCCGGGCCCGCTGCTCTACCGCGCCTTTGCGCGCGCGATCGCCCCATTGCTCCCGCTGGACGCTCCGCCGCCGCCGGACACGCCTGCGTACTTGCAGGCCCAGCGTTGGGGTTCGGCCTTCCCGGCGCCATCCTCGGTCGAGGGTCGTGACGTTCGGGGGGGCGGCCCGACGAGCACGGAGGTGCTCGGGATCACGTATGAGAGTGCGGTCCCTCCGCTCGTCTACGAAAGGCCAGCCGCCGAGATGGGCGCGGACGCTCAGGACGATGCCGACTTTCTGGCGGAGGAGGCGCTCGGGATCTTCTATGCGGGGGATTACTGCTCGCGACGAGCGCCAGGGTTCGAGGCGGCGTGCCTCTCGGGCCTCGAGGCGGGGGAGTACATTGCGGGTCTGCTGCGGCCATTGGTGAAGACGGCTTGCTGAAGAGCGCGAGCACGGCCCTTTCGCATGCATCGATGATTTCGCGTTTCGGTTTCAAAGTTGTACAGAGATGACAAAAGCCGGACAAAAGTGTCTCTCCTCATCACAGAAAGACATGTATTGGTTTTCGAGGCCGGAAAGCCCTGCTCGCCCGGGCCGGCTGACATCGTCTTTCCGGGGAGGGGGACCGGACAGATGAGCCGGAGGATGCCCAATGAGGGCTACAGCAGCGTCCAGTCGAATCTCGATACCAACATCGAAGATGAGCTCGCCGGAGCAGCTCGGCAAAAGTTCCGTTCCGCATCGCAGAGCCATCGGGCCTCTGAGGCAGCACGTATAGCCAAGGAGAATCGCGACCTCCGTCGGAGGCTGAAGAGCATCACGGCCAAGACTGACGATGGTGACGGTCTCTTTGGCTCTGGGCTCGTGGTCGACTGGCGTATGGACATGAATACGAAGCGGCTTGAGGTCGAGAAAAGCTACCGTGATGCTGCGGCTGACTGGTATCTGAAGCAGGCGGAAGAGCGGTACCGTGTGCATCAACAGCGACTCGCAAGCATGACGTCAGCCATCGATGACGACACGGAAGACGACGCGACGGGCGAGTCACGCGCGCGGCTCCGGGCGGAATCAGCGGCGCGGCGGCAGGCACAAGACGACGCCCTCCGATCCGCGAATGCCCTCTACTTCGCCATCATCAACAAGACCCAGAGCAAGACCGACTCGAAGGTTTGGGATGATGGCGAGGGGTCCGCTGGTGCCGCTCGCAGCATCGTGGCCGCTCAAAGCCGCGCGCGCAAGGAAGCTGAGCGCCGTCAACTCGAAAAGGACAATGCTTCACGCGTTATGAGGCTGTCTCAGGTGCACGCCAAGGTCGATGATGGCGACGGTCATCTCGACGACATCGACGCGTGAGGAGCGAGAGCATGTGGCACTTCCGTGTGGTACCCGTGTGGAAGTCTAGTCAACTGTGTAGCACCGCGCATGGGCCCCTGCACGCTGAACGCTGCTGCATCGTTCCGCTCACACGCAACCGCGGCCGCTGTGAAAGCACTCTTTAACTAGCGTTTTAGCGTGAGAATTCTATGGGGGAGTCGACGGAAAACGACGGAAAAAGTGGAGTGCAGCGTATAGTAGTGACAGCATGCCGATTGGTCGGGTGGTCCTCTGGTCATTAAAGATTAATCATGTGATCCTGGACGGTTCCTGGCGTTCCTCCTCGATCGGCCTGCTGGTGCACTGTCGGCAAGCTAACAAGCTGTCGCTCGTCCGGCGTGGTCTTCTGGTCTATACGAGACAGTCTCCGGCGTCCCCGGGTGACGATACTTAGGGTGACGAGCCCGTGATGTGCAGTCGCGTACACTTCCCCAACTAGTTTCCAATGACATGTAGAGGTGTAGAGCAAGTTAATATTGCGGTCTCTCTCAAATGAAAAGTTCTACACGACTACTAGGTACTACTAAAATTTGCAGCACTTTGAATAGTTAGATCGTAGAACGTAACAGCAGCGAGAGAGGCACTCAGACGAGACGGCACCAGGGTAGCATATGGTGATATATGGATCACCAGGGCATCACTCGACGCTCAAAGCTCGTCGTGATTTACGTCATGATGCCGGCTAGGATGCCGGGTGTTCTTGCGGATCTGCGACAGAGCGTTGAGTCGCTGTTGCAGCCACTTGCGTAGTTTCTTTTCGCTCGTGTAGCTCATAGCTTTCTTCAGGTACATGTTCAGCCTGGAGGCCTCCGCGTCGACCTCCTCTACCGTCTTGCTCTTCCACTTGGCCGCGAAGGTGATCTCCTTGTCGCTGCACTTGTCACCAGTAGCCACGACGCACCCAAGCTGATGGACGCGCGCCTCAATGAGTGCGTGATGTTTGGAGCCCGAGTCTGCACGCATCAGCGCGTTGTACCCGTTGAAATCCTCGATGAATGGGTTAGCACCCGCTTCCAGCAGAGCAGCCACCGTGTCGAGGCCGTTGACACAGGGCAGAGACACTGCCAGTGATAAGCCCGCCTCCGCCGACCATTCAGACCTTGCAAAATCATTCACTGCATCACGTTCGTTGGCACAGTCCGCTGCGAAAGCTAGTGCACTCCAATCCTTTGACTCTGAACGGCGACCCTGAGAGTCGAATCTGGATATTGTGCCCTGGACGTCAACATTGGCGCCAGCTTTTGCGAGGAGACGCACCATGGCGGCTTGCCCTCGCATCGCCGCAGAGAGCAAGGCGGTCGTGCCCTCCTTGTTTGTAGCATCCACTGCCACGCCATCATTGAGAATGTTGCTCACCACTGTCGCGTCGCCGTTAGCAGCCGCGAGCACCAGATCATCTGCAAGTGATCTCCATGATTCACATGGCAGCAACACAAGAAGCCCGAGGCACCGCCGCAGCAGCATCATCAAACAATTCACTCCACACGCGCATGCATTTCCTCGGGCGATCGACCTTGCCCTTCCCACGGGTCTATGCCAACGCGCTCTCGATTCACACCCGGGATTCTAAACTCTTTTCAAGACGAGGTCCAGGTTTTGTCAAAAACTGGAAATGGCGGAGCACAAGGACGGCGCTGCGGTCTCTTTTATCCCAATCAGCGCTGCAGCCGCGGCCGCACCGATTAAACCGATGCAGCGACGCATCGAGTCACTCGAGGTCGAGGCACTCGAGACGAGGGGCTCCAACAAGGATGCCACGTGGACGCAGAGCCTCACCGCAGTTGCCTCCGGCGTCACCGATGTGCCATTCCGAGTCGCGCGGCACTTGGTATCCGGCTCCAAGAGGCGCACGCAGACGGACACCTTCGACCTCGACCTGACGTACATTGTGCCGCGCGTCATCGCGCTGGGGCTGCCGAGCAGCTCATTCGAGTCGTGGTATCGCAACCCGCTCTCGGATGTGCGGTCTTTCATGGATGGCCAACACGGCGGCCGCTACGCGATGGTGAACTTGTGCGACGAGCGCGATTACCTGGACACCGATTGGCCGGGTGCAGTGCGCGTCATGCGCTACCCGTTCGCCGATCACCACGCACCCGCGCTGCGCGCGCTCGATGCCTTTTGCGATCGTGCGTACGCGTTCATGGAGGGTGACCAGGCGAATGTGCTAGCCGTGCATTGCAAGGCTGGCAAGGGGCGCACAGGGGTGATGGTGTGCGCGTTCCTGCTCCGCATCGGGCACGCCGAGTGCCCGTCGGCCGACGCAGCCATCCACTTCTTCCGCAGCGCACGCACGACGGACCTCGACGCCATCAACCAGCCATCACAAGTGCGTTGCGTGCGCATGTACGAGCAGTTGCTGCGCTGCGAGGGGGTCGAGAGGCGCGCGCAGCTGCTCGAGGGCGCCACGGTCGTGCTCAAGGCGGTCACACTCTCCTCGGCGCCGGGCGCCTACTTCGCCTCAAGTGGCGCGCCGCGCGCGGACGCCGACTCGCTGCTCAATCCATGGTATCTGAGATTGGATCTCAATCTGATTTGAGATTGGATCTCAATCCATGGTATCTGAGATTGGATCCGTCGGTGCATGCAAGTGCTCACCACGGCGCCATCGCCTCTCTCCCCACAGGTATCTGAGATTGGAGCTGCTCGCGCTCACGACGGCGTCTCCCACCGCGGATGGCATCCAGACGCTGCGCTCGTCCATCTGCACGTGCGGCCCCGTGCGCTGCGCGCCCTTCCAGCCGGCCGTGCGCTTCGAGCTGCCTGGCGACGGGTTGCTCCTCCGCGGAGACTTTGAGCTGCGCCTGAGTAATAATGGCCTTCTGACGGAGGAGAGGCTGGGCTGGGCGACGCTGCACACTGGCTTCCTGGCACGCATGCTCAAGCCGCTCCCTTATGGCGGCGCGCTGTACAAGGAGGACGTGGACGGTGCCCACAAGGACGCGCGCTTCCCTGCCGCTTGGCGCATAGAGCTCGAGTATGCGCTCTCTGGCGAAGAGAGCTCTCAGGCGAATGGGGTCGTCCAGGGGGGCGTCGCCGGCGCAGCTGTCGCGCCGCTCGCCGTGGTGCGGGACAATGCTCCGGCTCTGTGGTAACTGCCAGGATATTCGGCATGCGCATGTGAGCGCATGTTCTCTTTGCAGGGCCTGGGTGGCCCAAGCAGTTGCGAGTTGGGGTTAAGTTGGGGTCGTTGGGCTGCGAGATGTCTGATGAGACTAAACGAGCGCCGAAACGAATCTACCAACGAGTAACGACGGAGAGCGCTCGAGAGCCAGACCCAGAGAGCAAGCAAGATACTTGTGTTGTTTCGACTTATTAGCAGTGTGCAGAGATACATGTAAAGTGCCCCCCCCACCCTGTTGAAACGCAAGCAAGCTAGTTAGTCGACACACACAGGTACCTAAACCAGCGCAACCGAGTACCTTGCTTGCTTGCTTGCTTGCTTGTTGAAACGCCCCGAATAGTTTTCACAGTCACGCATCAGAATTATTCACAGCCCAAACGTTCGGCCGCGTCGAGCAGTGCGCCGCGAAGCCGAAGAGCCGCGCAGGCTCCCCCGGCCGAGACGGCGCATTGATTGACAGGAAGGTATGCGTACCTTGCATCTGTTCCTGCTCATCTGCCTCACGGCGTTTGCCCAGACACGGCCGGTGCCGCCGAGTGACATCGCCAACACATCCACCAACAAGGCCGCTGCAAAGGCCGCTGCAAGATCTCTGCAAGATACGCCCGAGAGTGCTGCCAAAAAGGTGGAGCGATTAGCCAAAAAGGTGGACGAGGGTGCGGGGTCGCCAGCGAGCACTGTCAAAAAGGAGCACAAGGAGCACGGAGTACAAAAACACACAAAGCAATCGCCGCCACCGCCGGAGCTGTTGTCGCCACCCCCAGAGAGCAGCAGCGGCAGCTACTTCCCCATGCTCGCAGTAGGTGCCCTGATCGTGTGCTGCCTTTGCGTCGTGCTCCAATGCTGCATCGGCGGCGTGTCGTCGTACTGGGGCAGCATGTCGTCGTACGGCACGCAGATCGGCTCGTTTGTGGTGCTCGTCTGTGTCCAGTCAGTGGCAATCTTGCTTTTCAAGCTTTGCCAGACGTCGGGTTCGTACTCCTTCTCGCCCGCCTCGTGCGTCGCGATGACGGAGGCCTGCAAGCTCGCGCTCGCCGTCACGCTGCATTCGCGCCATGTGAAGGCGACCGGCGTAGATCCATTTAAGGGCGTGACTCCGCGAATCTGCGCGCACTACTTCTTCCTGGCAGTGCTGTACACCATCAACAACCAGCTCACGTTCTATGCGCTCGAGGTGCGACACGTGTGGCGACTCTCTCGAGTCACAGTGCCCTGCCACATGAGCTGCTACTGCCCCGCCACATGAGCTCTCTAACTCCCACCCTCAGCCTCCACTTCCAACTCACCCCCACCCTCGGCCTCTTCTCGCGCGCAGCTGGTCGACCCAGGCACGTTCACACTCGCCAAGTCGCTCGCGCCGTACATAGTCGCGCTGATGCTGCGCGTGCTCGGACAGCGCCTCAACGAGCTGCAATGGGTGTGCGTGCTGCTCCAGTGCATTTGCATCGCCGTGTCGCAGTACGATGCATGCAAGGCGCGCGGCATGGTGCCTACGCACGGGTATGTGGTCGTGGCGGTGGCGACCGTCATCACAGCCGTCTCGTCGGTGTGGAATCAACAGGTCGTGAAGAACTTTGACGTGACGGTTCATCTGCAGAACACGATCCTGTACGTCTTCGGCTTCTCGATCGCAATCTTCTCGTACCTGGTCATGCCGCCCCGGCCTGGCGCGGTCCACGTCGGCTTCTTTGAGGGCTACACGCCCCTCGCGCTCCTGCTCGTGCTCTTCCAAGCTTTCCACGGGCTCGCCGTTACACTCGTGTACAAGTACGCCGATGCGATCGTCAAGAACTTTGCCAACTCAGCCGTGATGGCCGTCCTCGTCATCGTCTCGGCCAACTTTTTCGGCGTCGCCACCACATTGCACTCATGGCTCGGCGTCGCCGGCGTGCTGGTCACCACGTACGCATACATGAACATTGCACTCAAGATGTGAAGCGGGGAGGTCTCACCTCCGCCCCCCGAGGACGCGGCCGAGGGGGCCAGCATGCACCAGTTACTATGCGCGTGGGCGGGCGTGGCACGCCCTCCCGTGCACTACCATCACCTGGCGGTGGCGGCCGCCATGCTCCCAGTGGCGCCGTCGTGGGCAGTGGAGCGCCCGTGAGCGCCGTCGTGGGCAGTGGGGCGCCCGTGAGTGCGGCGGCCGCCATGCTCCCAGCACATGCGCCAGGCGCCCGTCGTAGGGCTGTGGCTGCCGAAGGTAGCCGAGAGGCACATCGAATGTCGGTTCGGTTATGTGGAACCGCGCTGCCGGCTGATCGGTCATTTCGAGAGCTTTTAAGGTGGGACAGCGACCCAGCGTGTTCGGACGGTGTAAAAACGAACAGCGTGACCGTGCTGTCCGAGGGCCCAGAGGCCCGCAGAGGCTGGGCACTCAATAGCCCGCGGCAAGCCCGGGGTCGCCATCAAAGGCCGACGATGGAGTTCGACGATGGTTCCTCGCGGCGTCCCGCTGTGCGCGCTGGAGTCGGCTCCGTCCGTCCCGCCATCTCGGCCCCCGCGCCGGCGCGCAAGCAGAAAATGAAAAAACGGATTACAACACTAATTACAGTTTACTCCGCACAGTTGTAACATCGCAAAGGCACGTACACAACCCAACCCCGAAACCAGAAACCGACACCACTTCCTAATTTAGCCTTGCGCTGCGCTCGCGCATCCACGGGCACCCAGGAGCACGTGGTGCGCGGGGGCTGCCCTGGGGAAGGACATGCAGGCCTCAGCATCAGCCGTGGCATCAGCTCCTCTGGATATGGAGGCTCCCGCTCTCATTCCAGAAGCCGTTACAGCAGCTGCCTTGCAGGCGGAGGCACCTGCAGCTCCGGTCGCCACATGGTCAGGAGCAACATTGCCGCCGACAGAGAGCACACCACTTGTTGCCCCCCACATGCCTCCAGCCCCGTATAAATCTCCGCTTCGCGTGGGTCTGCGACACGTGGTTGAGCGCGAGCGCCAGCGACGCCAAGACTTGGCTTGGCGAATCTGGCTCGCGGCCTTCGTCGCTTGGCTCTTCATCACGACATCCATCTACAAGTACTTTGCTCTTGCCGACTTTTGTCCGCAACCACCCGGTGCGCTCACGAACTTTCGCAACCCGGCGGCGTGCAAGGAGCCAACTTGGGCGGCCGGCTTGTTCTATTCTGTGCTCATGGGCTTCCATGTCGGCTATGGCTTATTCACAGAGCGCAACGAGTTGTGGAAGCTTTTTACGATTCTCCACGGCCTTGTGATGATCTTGTTCATCACTTCGGCCCTCGCTATCTTCATGGCGCGCTTGAGCAACAAGGCGACAGAGGTACCTTTGTCACTGTGCCGCGAACGCGCGCTGATGCATGCTACACGTTTGCGATTCGCCCGTTGCGCTCTTACCCCGTCGCCAAGCATCTCATGTTTGCAGGTGGCTAAGGAGCTCTCCACGAAGGCGCTGGACTCAGACGAATCAAGCTTCAAGCAGGCACTCAGGTTCCTGTACGACGTCGTGGCGCCATTCCTCGTGGTATTCTTCATTCTCTTGTTGGGAACCCTCTTCGAGATCCTGTACAATCAATGGAACTGGGTGGACGCGTTATACTTTGCATTTTTTTCGATCTCCTCGTGTGGCCAAACTCCGCCGGGCTCAGTAGACGATGCCGAGCTGCTCTTTGTATCCGTTTACTTGTTAACTGGCATCCCCCTCTTTGGCAACGCCATCGGCAGGCTGTCCAACTTCATCACAGTGAAGTTCTTTCGCATTGAGTTTGAAAAGGACTAGATCAATGCACTTTGTAGGTCCACCTGCACGAAATCCTTCGACGACCAAGTAAAACTGACATCTACTGTACCCGGTACATGTCTGCTGATGGCATGGTGCAATGGTGTGCCGGCGGGGGCGAAAAGCTTCTGAGAATCTATTTAGAAAAGAAAAGAAAAAGTTCACACCGCCCTCTCGAGTGTGTAAGGGGACTCGACTTGACTGACTTGACTTGACTTGCATAACTCTTGCATAGGGGAAGGAAAGGCGCGCGAAAGCGACGCGCGCTCGCCGCGACAATGCCCGCAACCTGCGAGTGGCAGGAGCACGAGGACATCTTCCACGGGGCAGTCCCGGTCATCCTAAAGAGCGCCGACCGCGAGGACCGCTCGAGCTCGCTCACGGTCGCGATCACGCACAGCACCGGGCAGCCTCGCAACCAAAAAGTGCTGCGGGTGCAGCTAACGGATGAGAGCGATGCCTTCCTGCTGTACACGCTCGAGATCTCGGAGGATGACTTCCACTCACTCAAGACGGAGCAGAATATCCTCGTCGACTTTCTCACCTTCCCCTCCAAGGTGATCGAGCTGCTGCGCCAGTGCCAGAGCAGCGCCGCTGAGGACCACCCGCGCTTTGTCGCGGTGCTCTCGACGCAGAGTGGCCAGCCGATGCTGACGATCACCGAGACGAACCCATTCCGGCAGCTTGCGCACCTCGCACTGCGCTTCGTCGCTGGCAATGACGCGGCCATCAAGCGCTATCTCGCGGGCCGCGTGACTGAGTACAAGGCGCAGCTGCTCACAACGAGCGAAGAGCTGCGCGAGCGTACGGCGCAGCTGCAGGCGACGGCGGAGCGCGCGGCCTCGCAGGCCGAGCAGCTTCGCAACATCGGCGACGAGCACGCGCGCGAGCTGCACGAGCGTGACGTGCGGCACGCAGGGCTGCTCAACGCCAGCAGGGAGGCGGCCGTGGCGGCGCAGCAGGAGCAGGCGTCGGCGTCGGAGGAGGCACGGCAGAGGCTTCTCGATCGGAGCGAGGCGGAGCTCCGCGAGCTGCGCCGCTCGGAGGCCGAGGCGCGCGCGCGCGTGGGCGAGCTCACGAGCAGCACGCACGAGCTCTCGCTGCGCCAACGCGAGACGGCGAGCAGGCTTCAGGGGGCGGAGCAGGAGGTGGGGCTGCTTCGTCAGGAGGCGACGGGGCTGCGCGAGGAGAATGCGCGGCTGAGCGCGCGGGTGCACGCGCTCGAGAAGGCGCTGAGCGCGCGCGACGTCGAGCTCGCCGCGGCGAGCCAGGCCGCCTCCGACAAGGAGACGCTCCTCGCTCAGATGGGCTGTGCTCGTGAGGCTGCGGCCGAGTCCAAGAGGCAACTTGAGGATTCCCTCGCGATGTACAAGGAGGGTCACTCGCGGCTGCAAGAGCAGTTGCGGCTCTCGGCGCAGGAGATCACCAAGGGGAATAGCATCATCGCCAAGCTCCAGGGTGACTCGCGCGAGCTAAAGGCCAAGCTGAAGCTCAAGGCGCAGCAGCTTCTGCAGCAGGGTGAGCTTTGCGCCGCCAAGCAGACGGAGCTCGACGTGGCGACCAAGGCGATGGCTGAGCTTCGCGCGGCCGCGGCCGAGCTGCGTGCGGACAAGGACCGCGCCGAGGAGCGCACGAGCGCATGCAAGGCGCAGCTCACAGAGGCGCATACCCTCCTGCGCTCCAATCAGGAAGTCATCCAGTTCCTCAACCACGAGCTCAATGAGGCGCAGGCGGGCGGGCGCCCCTTGCTCGGATCATTACACGCCCGCCCGCCTAGCTTCCGCCCGATGCTCCCGTCCAGGGCTCCGATGGCGGGCATGGGTGGCGCGACCAGCTCGCCTCCGTCTAAGCTGCCTGTGCCCTCGTCCTACACCTCGCCCTACACCTCGTCCACCTCCTCGTCCTCCTCTTCCTCTCTATCGTCGAGCTCCTCCTCCGCCGCCGCCGTCGCCGCCGCTGTCGCCTCGCACTCGTCGCTGCCGCCGCCGCCACCGTCCTCGTACATGAGCTCTCTCACGCCCACCGGCGCCAAGGTGAACACTCCCACAGGCTCATCCACCGAGGCTGCGGACAGTGCGGGCGCGACACCGGCGGCCGCCACCGCCGCCGCCGCCACATTGACGAAACACGAGACGAAACCACCCGTGGCCACGCGGCTCAACTTTGACAACACCACCCACGGCGCGGACGCCGAGGCGACGGCCAAGATGTACGTGCCGGGCGCAGCGCTCGCATCGCTCCGTTCCCGTGCGGGACTCGCCCTTGCCGAGAGCCTTCCGTCAGCGGACCGAGCCCGCATCGGCGCGGCGGGTGCGGATTCGACCGGCGGCTCGGCGTTTGCCGAGTACCTCGCACCCTCGAGCCCTCGCCAGACGAGCTACGGGGGCGTGCCGCTCGGCACGACGCTCGGCACTGCCTGAGGAGGTCGCGGCGCGTGCCGAACGTGGGAGGGGAAGGCGCAGAATCAGAGATGTGAGGGGACGGTGGTTGTGTGCTGGTACGTGCTGGCCGTCTCGCACCTTATGGAGCGCCCTTATGGAGCGCGTATTCACGGGCGAGCTTGCAAGGGCGAGCGATTCTCATTCAGGGCATGTGAAGGCGGGCAGCCGCGGTGTGTGCCATGATGTGTGGGGCTATCGTGGCGATGTGGCTATGTGACTGAGCGTTGGCCGGTTTCCAGGGCATCGAAGGCGAAAGCAAGCGTAGCCCAGAGTCGGGGTCGAGGGCGCACTCGCGCATCGACGCTTGAAAAAAACTTTGACGAACCTCGACGAATCGCGCGATCGATGCGCTTGTACGCGTCAAGCGTCTTTCCCGCGATCCTCTCCGCAGCGAGCATGTCCTCGAAGAGAGCACGGTATTCGGCACGGTTCGAATCGTGGCGCAGCTTTCGCAAACTCAGCCGTCCGTTGCTGCGCTCTCTCACGCTGCGCCTCGATTCTCCGTCTTACAGCCCCTCTGCCATGTCGGCCGCGACCACCTTCATTGAAACGATCAACACCGAGTACGAGAAGGTCCACAAGTCCTTCGAGCTTCAGTTCTGGGGGACGAAGATGGCGCTCGGCGGTGAAGCGTACTCCGTCCCGGAGCTCACGCGCACCAAGGCTGAGATGGAGGTCGTACGGCTCAGACTCACCCACACTGGCGCGCACGCGTCGCATGCGAGTCTCATGCGAGTCGGCCGCGCTCGAGTCTCGCCGCCACAGGCGTTCCTCGCGTCCAAGGAGAAGCTCGCGCAGACGCGCGAGTACCTCGCCTCGTCGGACCTGACGGACGACGAGCGCAAGACACTGAAGATGTTCGAGCGCACATTCGGCTGTTACATAATGGAGAACCCTGAAGGGCTCGTGCTGCGCGAGCAGTGCATGAAGATCGAGGGGACGCTCGAGGCCGCCCGCAACAAGATGAAACTCGGCGCGACCATCGACGGCTCCTTCGTCGAGCTCTCGTCCGTGGGTCTGCGCAACAAGATGCGGGTCGAGCCGGTGGAAGGTGCGCGCCAAGGCTAGTTGCCTCTGCTTACCTTTCCCCATCAGGGTCGATTCCGCGGAGGGTATGCACCAAGGCATGCTACAATGGCGTGCGCACCATCTGATTGCCTCTGATGGCCTCTGATTGCCTTCCTCATCAGGTACACGCAAGGCATGCTACGATGGCGTGCGCACCATCGGCGACTTCGTAACGGCGAACGGGTTCGTCGATCTCGTCAAGGCGCGCATCGGAGTGCCTCTGATTGATTTTGAGTGCGTTTGATTGCCTCTGAGCGGGTGCGTCGATCTCGTCCAGGCGCGCAATCGCATGGCTAAGTCCCTCGGGTACGTGGACTACTACGACTACAAGGTCACGCAGGCCGAGGGGTTTGGAAAGGCGGCCCTCTTCGAAATCCTGGATACCCTCGAGAAGGGCACGCGCCCTCTCATGCAGGCAGCGCGCGCACGGCTCGCGAAGGAGAAGGGCGAGATGGCGCTGGAGCCGTGGAACTCGGCGTACATGATGGCGGGTGACCACCAAGAAGCTCAATCCGTACTTTTCCCTGCGTCGCCCAGCAAGCGAGTGCTCACCACGGCGCCCCCTCTCTGTCCCCACAGGTGACATCACCAAGAAGCTCGATCCGTACTTCCCCTTCGAGAAGGCCATCGAACAGTGGGGACGCTCCTTCTCGGCGCTCGGCATTTCCTACGAAGGCGCGAGCATGTCGCTCGACCTGCTCGATCGTAAGGGCAAGTACTCCAACGGCTTCTGCCACTGGCCGCAGCCTGCGTGGGTGCGCGCTGACGGATCGAGGCAGCCCGCAGTGAGCCAGCATGCAAGTGCTCACCACGACGCCTCACCTCCTTCCCCACAGGTGCGCGCGGACGGATCGTGGCAGCCCACAGTGACCCACTTTACCTCCCTTGCGGACCCTTCGGCGATCGGCTCCGGCCACACCGCCCTGACGACCCTGATGCACGAGGCCGGGCACGCGGCGCACTTTGCCAATATCCGTCAGCGCTCACCTCTCTTCTCGCAAGAGCGCGCCCCCACCTCGGTCGCATACGCCGAGCTGCAGTCCATGTTCCTCGACTCCCTCGTGGGCGACGCGGCGTGGCGGTGCAAGTGCGTGGATGGCCTCTGATTGCCTCTGATGACGTCCCTCGCCGGGTACGCCATCCTCATCCTACTGAGCTCTGATGGCCTGCCTCATCAGCCCTGATGGCCTGCCTCATCCTACTGAGCTCTGATGGCCTGCCTCATCATGTGTGATGACGTCCCTCATCAGGTACGCCGTCAGCCGCGAGGGCGTGCCCCTCCCCTTCGAGTTGCACGAGGAGGACGTTCGCGCCAAGCACCCGTACGAAGTGCTCACGCTGCGCGGCATGATCGCTGTGCCCTACTTTGAGAAGGCACTGTACGAGCAGATAGTGCCTCTGATGACCTCTGATGACCTCTGATGACCTCTGATGACCTTTGATGGCCCTACTTTGAGAAGGCACTGTACGAGCAGATAGTGCCTCTGATGACCTCTGATGACCTCTGATGACCTCTGATGACCTCTGATGGCCCTACTTTGAGAAGGCACTGTACGAGCAGATAGTGCCTCTGATGACCTCTGATGACCTCTGATGACCTCTGATGACCTTTGATGGCCCTACTTTGAGAAGGCACTGTACGAGCAGATAGTGCCTCTGATGACCTCTGATGACCTCTGATGACCTCTGATGACCTCTGATGGCCCTACTTTGAGAAGGCACTGTACGAGCAGATAGTGCCTCTGATGACCTCTGATGACCTCTGATGGCCCTACTTCGAGAAGGCACTGTACTTGCAGATAGTGCCTCTGATGACCTCTGATGACCTCTGATGACCTCTGATGACCTCTGATGGCCCTACTTTGAGAAGGCACTGTACTTGCAGATAGTGCTTCTATGGACCGCTGATTGCGGCTGATGGCCCTTTGATTGCCTCCTCCCATCAGGTATGAGATGCCGGAGGACGTGCTGAGCGCGCAGTCGGTGCTCGCCCTCGCCGATAAGGTAGAGAAGGAGATCCAGGGCGGGCTCGGCGGCCGGCCGCTGCTCTCAGTGCCCCACCTGCTCTCTGACGAAGCGAGCTGCTATTACCACGGGTACGTGCTCGCCGAGATGGCCGTTCACCAGACGCGCGCCTTTTTGTCGGAACGCGACGGCGCACTCGTCGACAACCCCAAGATCGGCCCGACGCTGCGCGAGGCCTACTGGAGGCCCGGGAATTCGGAACCTTTCTTAGGGCTGGTCGAGCGGCTCACTGGCAAGCCTCTCTCCGGAGACGCGTGGGTGGCGATGCTCGAGCAGGTGTGCTGATTGCCTCTGCTTGCACGTGAGTGTGTCCCTCATCACAAGTCCCTCCTCGAGCAGGTGCGCTCATTGCCGCTGATGATCCCCAATTGAGAATGATGATTTTTTCTGATGGCTGGTGGCGCTCGTGCAGGACGTCGAGGCTCTGATTGCCGAGGAGCGCGCCGCATATGAAGCCGCCGCGGCGGCCAAGGCCATCACCCCCGCATGCACGCGCGTCGACCTCGACATGCGCATCAAGATTGTCGACGGGGACGCCGTGATCGCCGATACTGAGGCGCACGCGGGCGACTTTCTCGCCACGTGCGCAAAGTTCGAGGAGTTTGTGCGCGCGCGCAAGGCCGCCGTCGCCGTCTAGGCAACACGCGCGCTCCCGCCTCCCCGCACTCTGCTTGAAGGCCATCTCTCGAGTGTAGACTGTGGTCTACTATCGGGATTCGATTCGGGTGAGTTTTGGTTCTCTGGAGCCATGCCTGGAGCTTGGACAGATCGCGCGTTACCGGGAGGTGCACAGGTGACGCGCGCGGTGGGTCGGATTCAATAAAGGCGCCTTAAAAAGCTCTATAGTATTTGCACACATCGCGGTGCTGGTGGAGTTGGTGCCCTAGTGAGTCACTGCGGGGCACTACCCCGCGGGCCAATTGGGCGACCACGGGCCTTCATGCGGGCCTGCCGGGGCCCGGCCGCCGGCCCGCCAGCAGCCCAGCAACGCAGTGCAGCACCCCGGACCGGACGAGGGCACCCGGGGGAGCACCCCGGCAGGCCGAGGCGCAGCGAACCGGAGAACCGGAGCAGCTGAGGTCAGCTGGGCACGATCAGAACAACCCTTTCTTGAGGTCAGCGTCGTCGGCCCGGCTTGCATCGCACTTGCATTTCGGAGACGCGGAGAGCTTCGAGATGGGGAAAGTCGCAATCGTCAGGCTGCCCTTGGCTCTTTCGCACACGTTATGGTCCCATCTCCAAGCCCAGAGCAGATCGGGATCTTGAGGCCCGATCGGCGTTGAGGCTGGCCAAACTGCTCTGAGGGCTTCGAGCATCGCGTTGCATTTCGCCTGTTCGTCGTATGCAACTTCTTGCTCCCGTGATATCCAGCCGAGGCGACGCATGTCGCGCAGGCTGGCCACGTCGTGCTTCTCCTTTGGATCAAAGAGCACGACCGCTATAGTGCTTGCACGTAGCTGACCGCAACTTACGCGCCGGCACAACTCGTACAAAAGCTGCTTGTTCAGAAAGTCTCGGCCGAGCCACCAATGGTACACGTCGGCATCTGGGAACGAAGCCATGTCTGCTGAACCGAAGAGCGTGCAACTCACCGTGTAGTTTGTCCCCTCTCCCCGCTGGCGGGCCTCAAGCTTGGTGCAATACTTCTTCTCGGCCTCGTAGGCAATCGCGTGGGATGCCGTTCGAACAAAGCAGCTCATCCCGTCGCCGTTGCGCGTGCCAATCTCAACAAGGCGTTTGCGCGCAAAATAATCGTTGGCCAGCACAGAATGGACATCCTGTGGCGAACGTATAGGAGATATGTCCACCGGGTTGCTGACGGATAAGGTACAGTTGATGTTGAGCTGCGCCTCGGAGCCAAGTGCAAGCAGCATTGACGTCGATACCATTTTGTGGGGTGCCGACGGGGGGGGAGCGTTTGCGTTTGTGGGTGCCGATGTGTGAGACCTTTTTTGGGTGCCTGAAGCAATTCGTCACTTTCCACAGCGTTGCGTGGGCGATTCGTCAGAGTGGGTCGTCCGCAATTTAGCTGGCGGTGCGCACCAATGTTCATCCGATCTGTCCTCTCCCCCGCCCTCTGTACCGGTAGCTTTCCCGCGCCCCGCGGCGGTCGTGTGTCCACCCCCCCTCGCCCCGTGTACGAGCTGTATCACGTGCTTTAAAGGCCTGAACATAGATAATTATTTGTCTGACTCCGCAGAGATCGAGGTTATGGCATGTGTCGACTGTTGTGTGAACCGGAACGGCAGAGCTCAGGGCGGGTGCATCGTGACACGTGAGTGAACGCGAAGAACAAACGCATGCATCCCATCCAGAGCCTCCCATCCAGAGCCATGCGTGCCAGAGGGCAGATCTGGATCCTCGGTAACTCGGACGGGGACGCACCCAGATTCCAGATCTCTTCCTCTTTGTCACTCGACGGAGTCGACGTTGCTCCTCTGCTGTGGAGCGTAGTGCGCACGTGCGGCTCACTCGCATGCCCGCACCGTCGGACCTCCACCATTGAGTTGCCTCATCGCCTCGCGCGAAGTGCAGCCTACGACGCAGCCCTTTGGCCAGGTCGGGTCTTCCGTTGGAGGTGGCGCCAACTCGCCAAAGCTCCATTGGCATTCGTGCGTCGCAAAATTGGGACTCACTCGCAAGGGCAGCCCGAGCTCAGCAAACAGATTCTGGGCGGGCAGCTTGCACGAGTTGAGGCACATGCCCTTGCAATTGGACTCCTGCAGGAATTTGCACTTCTCCACCACGAGCCCCCCCAACTCGCCGTCTGAGCGTCGGTTGAGAGACGCGGGGCCAACGAGGAAGCCGAACGCATACGGAGCCACCACCGCAGTCAGCGTCGGGGCGTAAAACCATGGACCGAGCTGCCGGCCCGGCTCGAGCCACTGCTTGCCCACGGGCAGCTTGGAGCGCACCCAGCTGAAACCGTCGGCGAGCCACTGTGGGTCGGCGCCAATGCGCTCGTCCTCGGGGTCAAAAGTCGGCACCTTGCCGCCCATGAAGATGCGATAGAAGGGCGGCAGCACGGGCGTCATCAGTACGCGAAGAGTCCGAATGAGCACCTCCTGCTGCGCCGCGGGTGAGACGCCCCGCGCCGAGAGCATAAAGCGGCGCATCTCGTCGATTAGCCCACGGATGCCCTTCTCGTCACTGCGCGAGACGCCGGTTTCCTTTGAGTAGATGTCGCGAGTCAATTCAAGGATTGCGGCCTCGAGCCCGTTTTCGCCCATCGCCTTGTCCGCTAAGGGGCTATCGGGCACCAACCCGTCGGCAGTGAGACCGCCGATCAGATCAGTCTCGGGGAGTGCGTCGGCGCGTCGCGGCGCTGTGTCGCACGCACGCAGCGGTATGTCTTGCCGGTTGGGCAGCTCACGTCGCGGGATGGGCAAGAAGGTCGCTGTCTCAATGTAGGCGGCACGATCCGACTTGAGCAAATCGACGAGCAGCTGCGAGCGCCGCTGACGCTTGAGGAAATCGGCGATCGTCTCGAGAGCCGATGGCGACGCGTTGGTCCCAGCTTGATCGATCGATTCTGTAAGCTCAGCCACCGACAGCGGCGACGCCTGCAGCTGCTGCAATGCTAGACCCAACAGTAGTACGTCGCCGGAAGTGGCCGGACTACGTCCAAGGATCTCAGCTGTACCCACAGTAGCGTGAATTTGTGAGGCTCGGCTGGCTGGCCGCAAGGAGAGGGCGCTGGCCGCGTGCCACCAAAGCATTAGCATGGAGGAGGTACCGGGTATCTCCAAAAGCCAGATTTGAGTTTAGAAGAGCTGGCGATTGTCAGATCCTTGGGTCCAACGTGAGTGTGTGGGTCCGTTTCGTTACCTAATTTGGTGCGTCTAATTGATGTGAAGAGCAAATGGCGTGATCATGTTGCACTACCCGGTACCCAACCGACTCGCGGTCAACAGCGAGCCGAGCGAGCCCCGTTGACATGGCCAGCAATGAGTTGCGCGCGTTCAAACAACGCATGCTCCGTGAACGCATGGAGACGCTCCGAGATTGTTACGGCGATGCTTCCAGCGTGAAGCTCACTCGCTTATCGCACCCACTCGCGTATCGTACGCCGCGCCCCGATGACACGAAGATGAGCAAGTTGCGGGTTCGGTACGGCAAGAGCGACGAGCCTCCGATCCTCATATGCTGCACGGCTCTGCCCTTTAGCACGGTCAAGGCTGTCGCTCTCTTCCTTGAGGGCGCGGCCATGTTCAGCCTCTCTCGCACGATCTACGATCTGATCGCTGCCGACATCCTCGGCTTGCGGCCGGTACCCTTTTGTGGCACTCCATACCACCCGGCCCCGTGCAACCCGGTCGGCTCAGCGTGGGACCAGGCTGTCTTTGCGCTCATCGCCATCCCAGTGACCGGCTTTGCCAAGCTCATGTTCGGCAACCACCTCATTTGCAACTTCATCGTCGGCTGGGCGTGGGCGAACGCCCTCTCACAGGCCGTCGTGGAGATGAAGCTCTTCTACCCGGCCATCTGCGAGATCGGCAGCCTCACCACAAGTGGTGACTGCATCGCCTTCGATGCTGCCTTTGCAGTGGCGTTCACGCTCACGACGGCGCTCGCGCTCGGGCTCGTCATCGTGATGATCGAGCCCTTCGCCGCGAGGACCGAGATCAACGCCGAGGTCGACGCCGAGATCAACGAGCTCGATGGCGCGAGGAGCGCCCACACCAGCGCGGCCAATAATGGCCTCGCCCTGGATGCTCATGCGCATTCTCGAGCTGCGTACGATACTCCGCCTCCTCGACGGCCAGAGGGTACAACGAGCGCCATCTTGGGCACCTCGGATACTCCGCCCCCTCGACGCCCAGAGGGTACAACGAGCGCCATCTTGGGCACCTCGGCCTCCCCACAATCGGCCGCCCCACCGTCAAGTCCGACAGCCTCAGCGCCGACGAGGACCTCGCGCTCAGTACAGCGCTCGTCAGCCTGTGAGGAGTTCATCATGGACTTTATTGCGATGGTTAAGTGCGTCGCCTCGGTCGTCACCATGGTCTTGTGGTACAAGACCTTGTACATGGCCGAGTACCTCGCTTTGCCTAGAGATAGTGGGCGGTACCTCAAGGTGGAAATACAGGTGCTGTACACGCTGGCGATCACTTATGTTGCGACCCTCTTATCCAGCCTGGTGTCCAGGCGCCTCGAGCAGCAGGGAGTTGCATACTCGTATGCGTTGGTGTACGCGGACGCAGTCCAGGAGGCGCTCGCATTCGTCGTCGGTTGCGCGTGGTCGGACGTGGCCACGGCACTCTTCCTCTCGCTCAGTCAGGCGCCCACCTTACGTGTCCTCGGCCAGAACCTCGTCGTGACCCTCAGCCTGACGCTCTTCGTCTCGTACTTGATCGTGATCGCTGGCAAGAGGCATGAGACCTCCGCGAGCCGCAAGGCCACCGGGATGTTCTTGCTCATCCACGGCGGCGCCTTCTTTGTCGGCTGGACATGGCTGATTTGCATCCGCGACCTCTACGTGCATTACCTCCGACTCTCCTCTCTCCTCGTCGTCGAGGCGGTCGCCCATGCCGTCGCCCCGACGTACGTGGCGTCCCTCGCGACGCCGTACTCGACGGCTGCCAAGGCGATGGCCATCCTTTCGGGATCTACGTTTACGGTCGTGCTCGCGCTCGTCTTCTACGCTGCCTCGAGGTGCATCCTTGGCGCGAAGAAGGCGCGGGATGAGCAGATCGATAGGCAAGCCGAGACGGGTGGCAGCACCGAGCTGGTCTAAGGCGCGCACGGACAAGCGGATACTTATATGCTTGTCACGTGTCGATATGATAGATTATGCGTCATTTCTTCAGCGTTGCGGAAAGTGAGAAAAGTGATAAAACTCCGCACAGAAAAGGCACCGCGCAGAAAAGGCACGGCAAGCGGGGTACGACGACACCGCGCGGCATAATCGAGCCATAGGGACTCGCTCGACGCTTGTGACTCAGCTGATCGATATCTAGGTAACAATATCGTACGTGCGATGAGTCTTGTCGACATCGAACATGTGCGTCCATGGCACGTCGCCTCCAAACGTGCGGTTCAGGTTGTGCATCCATTCCTCAACCGACTGCCAAAAGTGGCTATGCCAGATCCCGTGCCAGTCATCGCAGATGCCGTTGGCACACGTCTGCTTCGGGAACGGAATGGCCTTAGCGTGCCGGTTCTCGAACTTTCCGGGCTGCCCTGGTTTGGGGACCCGGGCTGAGTCTGCGATCCCCCATCCAGTCCCGCCGGGCAGTATGCGGTAGTCGAGATCGAATCTGAACTGCATCTCGTGGAGCAGATACTCCGGAAGGGCGAAGATCTCGTCCGTCTCATTGTTGAACGGCCCATAGGTCGTCGACTCGGGCCGTGGCTCGTCAGGAGCCCAGCCCATCAAGCACCATCGTGTCGCATTCAACCACGGCGTGATCAACGGCGAGCGCCTGCCCGAGCTCGCCATGGGCTGGGGCGCCTTATTGGCTTGGCCAGCCGCCTTCTGGCCGGCCTCGAGGAACTTGGCAGGCCAAAAGAAGAAGACGTCCATGGCGAAGTGAGGGACGACCTGCATGATGCGCTCGGGTGTCTGAACGCGGCCGCCGAGGAATGCCGTCGTGTTCGCGGTCAGCATGCAGTGAGGGAGGCCCATCAGCATACAATCAGTCGTCATCACACCTGAAAGCGGCCGCCGAGGAATGCCGTCGTGTTCGCGCAGCCGGGCTCGACCCACTCCATCCAATTCGCGAAGGCGGTCGCACCGTACGGGGTCAGGACCGCGTCGGGGCCACTGTTGTACAGCACCCAAGGGAAGTGCGCCCACATCGAGGCCGTTGCGGCGAGGATGGAGAGCTCACCTGTGCGGTAGATGGACGAATCATGAGAGTAGATGGGAGAGGAGTACATGGGCGAGGATGGAGAGCTCACCGCACAGGTAGCCCATGTTCACCGTCGGACGCACGAGCATTCGGAGCATCTGGCGTGGACCTTCGAGCTCATAGTACTGCAGCATGCGGATCAGCTCCTTCTCACTCCAGGCCGCGTTGTTGTGTACCAGCAGCAGTGCGGCCAGCCCGAGGCCACGCCCCCCTGGCCGCTGGCTCACGTGCGCGAGGGCGGACGCACTCCACCGGAGCATCGCCGCCGACTGCTTGTACTGCAGGTCCTTTTGATGGTGGCTCGACATCATGACGAGACCGTAGGCGACGGGACGACTCAAGTGCAGAGCGGAGAGCGCCTCGTCGGCCTCGGCGCCTTGCAGCACCGCCCCATCCGGAGTGAGAGCTGCTGTCAGCCCCTTGTATGGCTCTTCCCACCCCTTGGTCTTCGCTACCGGAGGCGTCATCGGATGCCTGAGCTCAAAGTCGTCGAGCCATTTGGAAAAATGCTTGCCGTGGTAGCCATACTTGCCCCATGTTGGCTGTACCGGCGCGGGCCGTGTGTAGCGCCGTCGGACACACAGCTCCATTGACGACGAGCACTCCTCCTGTGCAAACTTCGCCTCTAGGGTCCGCACAGGTGCATCCTGGGGGCACTGCTGCAGCCGACTCCGAATCTGCCATGCCAATCGTTGCCGCGTCATGTTGCCGTCCAGCCCTGCAGCCAAGATCCGTCGGGCTGGCTGGCAGCTGTGTCCCCAGTCCCAGCACGTTTGGAATACGTCCAGTGTGCTGCCCATGCGTGACGCCTCACAATCGTGCCGGTTGCGGTTCTGCGTGCAATCCCGGACCTTGGTTCGGTGCTCGAAAGAGCAGTGGCGCTTGTGGACAATGGTCGTGTCGGTGCGGCACAGAGGAAAAAGGAGCCATATGATCAGGACCTTCATCTGACCGCACCGTTGACGCGCGGCTCGCCGTGCACGTCAGGCACGTCCTCCCCGACCGCACTCTCTTCGTAGTTCGCACCGCCTAGATGGATAGCAATACGAATGCCAACGACCTATTTGGTCGCCGCGTCCATCATGACCCATGTTTTGCCCACAAGATTGAGAAAGGGTCAGTTGAATCGACACACAAGGTACCGACCAGCCACTACCACGCGAAACACTGCCACGCAGCGGTCGCGTCGCTCGGTGGACTAACACACCGGCGAGGATTATCAAGGATCCGGCC
>Ga0210242_100056_pt1 | contig 74509 bp, 46 predicted proteins | sample ChrtobMeP5a_16mM_FD_155445 | JGI IMG/M metagenome (GOLD analysis project Ga0210242, IMG submission 155445) | Chrysochromulina tobin associated microbial communities from unialgal haptophyte culture, Seattle, Washington, United States - P5a_16mM | ecosystem: Host-associated > Algae > Haptophytes >... | reverse complement strand
GCCGGGCACGCACCGAGCACACTGCAGCAATCCCGGTGATGCTGAGCCTGCTTTGCATGATGAGGATGCTGAGCCCGCTGAGCATGGCTGAGCATGATGAGGATGCTGAGCTCAATGAGCAGGCTGATCACGCTGAGCAGGCTGAGCAGGCTGAGCTTGCTGAGCTTGCTGAGCACGCTGAGCACGCTGGGCACGCACCGAGCACGCCACAGCGATCCCGGTGATGATGAGCCCGCTGAGCACAATGAGCTTGCTGAGCCCGCTGAGCATGATGAGGATGCTGAGCACGCTGAGCATGATGAGGATGCTGAGCCCGATGGGCAGGTTGAGCAGGCTGAGCATAGGCTGAGCAGGCTGAGCTCGCTGAGCTTGCTGAGCACGCCGGGCACGCACCGAGCACACTGCAGCAATCCCGGTGATGCTGAGCCTGCTTTGCATGATGAGGATGCTGAGCCCGCTGAGCATGATGAGGATGCCGAGCTCAATGAGCAGGCTGAGCACGCTGAGCAGGCTGAGCAGGCTGAGCTTGCTGAGCTTGCTGAGCACGCTGAGCACGCTGGGCACGCGCCGAGCACGCCACACAGCGATCCCGGTGATGATGAGCCCGCTGAGCACAATGAGCTTGCTGAGCCCGCTGAGCATGATGAGGATGCTGAGCACGTTGAGCATGATGAGGATGCTGAGCCCGATGGGCAGGCTGAGCAGGCTGAGCATAGGCTGAGCAGGCTGAGCTCGCTGAGCTTGCTGAGCAAGCTGGGCACGCACCGAGCACGCTGCAGCGACCGCGGTGATGATGAGCCTGCTGAGCACAATGAGCTTACTGAGCCCGCTGAGCATGATGAGAATGCTGAGCCCGCTGAGCTCAATGAGCAGGTTGAGCACGCTGAGCAGGCTGAGCAGGCTGAGCTCGCTGAGCTCGCTGAGCTTGCTGAGCACGCTGGGCACGCACCGAGCACGCCACACCAGCCACAGCGATCCCGGTGATGATGAGCCCGCTGAGCACAATGAGCTTGCTGAGCCCGCTGAGCATGATGAGGATGCTAAGCCCGCTGAGCATGATGAGGATGATGAGCCCGATGGGCAGGTTGAGCAGGCTGAGCAGGCTGAGCTCGCTGAGCTTGCTGAGCACGCTGGGCACGCGCTGAGCACGCTGCAGTGATGGAGGTGATGATGAGCCCGCTGAGCACAATGAGCTTGCTGAGCCCGCTGAGCATGATGAGGATGCTGATGGCGCCGAGCATGATAAGGATGATGAGCCTGATAAGCAGGTTGAGCAGGTTGAGCTTGTTGAGCCCGCTGAGCTTGCTGAGCACCCTGGGCATGCACCGAGCACGCTGCAGCGATCCCGGTGATGATGAGCCCGCTGAGCACAATGAGCTTGCTGAGCCCGCTGAGCATGATGAGGATGCTGTGCTCAATGAGCAGGCTGAGGATGATGAGTCCGATGAGCAGGTTGAGCAGGCTGAGCTTGCTGAGCTTGCTGAGCACGCTGGGCACGCACCGAGCACGCTGCAGCGATCGCGGTGATGATGAGCCCGCTGAGCACAATGAGCTTGCTGAGCCCGCTGAGCATGATGAGGATGCTGAGCCCGCTGAGCATGATGAGGATGCTGTGCTCAATGAGCAGGTTGAGCAGGCTGAGCAGGCTGAGCAGGCTGAGCTTGCTGAGCAAGCTGGGCACGCGCTGAGCACGCTGCAGCGATCGCGGTGATGATGAGCCTGCTGAGCACGATGAGCTTGCTGAGCCTGCTGAGCATGATGAGGATGCTGAGCCCGCTGAGCATGCTGAGGATGATGAGCTCAATGAGCAGGCTGAGCAGGTTGAGCAGGCTGAGCTTCCTGGGCTTTTTGAGCTTGCTCAGCCTGCGGAGCACGCTGAGCACGCTGTGGCGATGTTGGCAATGGATGATGAGCCCGCTGTGCGCTGAGCACGATGAGGATGCTGAGTGAGCCTGCTGAGCATGATGAGGATTCTGAGCATGATGAGCTTACTGAGCTTGCTTTGCTTGCTTTGCTTGCTGAGCTTGCTGAGCTTGCTGAGCTTGATGAGCTTGCTGAGCTTGATGAGCCTGCAGAGCACACTGAGCACGCTGAAGCAATGTTGGCGATGTTGAGCATGCTGAACACAATAAGGATGCTGAGCTAGCTGAGCACAATAAGGATGCTGAGCAAGCTGAGCACAGTTAGGATTATAAGCCCTACGAGCATGCTGATTTTGCCGAGCACGCTTAACTGAGCTTGCTGAGCCTGCTGAGCCTGCTGAGCAAGCTAAGCTCAGCGGGCTCATCATCACTGCCATCGCTGCAGCATGCTCGGCGCGTGCCCAGGATGCTAAGCAAGCTCAGCCTGCTCAACCTGCTCAGCCTGCTCAGCCTGCTCAACCTGCTCATTGAGCTCATCATCTTCAGCATGCTCAGCGCGCTCAGCATCCTCATCATGCTCAGCGAGCACGCTGCAGCGATGTTGGCGATGATGATCGCACTAAGCACTATGAGCATGCTGAGCCCCCTGAGCACCATGAAGATGCTGAACCCGCTGAGCATGAGTAGGAGGATGAGCCTAATGAGCATGCTGGGCTTGCTGAGCTTGCTGAGCTTTCTGGGCTTGCTGAGCTTGCTGAGCCTGTAGAGCACGCTTCGGCGATGTTGGCAATGATAAGCACGCGGATCACAATAAGGATGCTGAGCCCACTGAGCAGGATCAGGATGATAAGCCCGATGAGCAGGCTGAGCTTACTGAGTACGCTGAGCTTGCTGAGCTTGCTGAGCGCGCTGAGCACACTGAGCATGCTGAGCACACTGAGCTTGCTGAGCTTAATGTGCTCCGGTGCATGCCCAGGGTGCTCAGCAAGCTCAGCGGGCTCAACAAGCTCAACCTGCTCAACCTGCTTATCAGGCTCATCATCCTTATCATGCTCGGCGCCATCAGCATCCTCATCATGCTCAGCGGGCTCAGCAAGCTCATTGTGCTCAGCGGGCTCATCATCACCTCCATCACTGCAGCGTGCTCAGCGCGTGCCCAGCGTGCTCAGCAAGCTCAGCCTGCTCAGCCTGCTCAACCTGCTCAACCTGCTCACAGGGCTCATCATCCTCAGCATGCTCAGCGCGCTCAGCATCCTCATCATGCTCAGCGGGCTCAGCAAGCTCATTGTGCTCAGCGGGCTCATCATCACCGCGATCGCTGCAGCGTGCTCGGTGCGTGCCCAGCGTGCTCAGCAAGCTCAGCGAGCTCAGCAGGCTCAGCAGGCTCAGCCTGCTCACCGGGCTCATCATCCTCAGCATTCTCAGCGCGCTCAGCATCCTCATCATGCTCAGCGGGCTCAGCAAGCTCATTGTGCTCAGCGGGCTCATCATCGCCGCGATCGCTGCAGCGTGCCTGGCGCGTGCCCAGCGTGCTCAGCAAGCTCAGCCTGCTCAGCCTGCTCAACCTGCTCAACCTGCTCATCTGGCTCAGCATGCTCAGCATGCTCAGCATGTTCAGCGCGCTCAGCTAGCTCATGGTGCTCAGCGGGCTCAGTATGCTCATTGTGCTCTGCATGCTCATCATCAGCAACAATGCCGCATCGTGCTCAGCGTGCTCAGCGTGCTCAGCACGCTCAGCAAGCTCAGCAAGCTCAGCAGGCTTGGCATGCTCACTGTGCTCAGCATCCTCATTGAGCTCAGCATCCTCATCATGCTCAGCGCGCTCAGCATCCTCATCATGCTCAGCGGGCTCAGCAAGCTCATCGTGCTCAGCGGGCTCATCATCGCCGCGATCGCTGCAGCGTGCTCGGCGCGTGCCCAGCGTGCTCAGCAAGCTCAGCCTGCTCAGCCTGCTCAACCTGCTCAACCTGCTCATCTGGCTCAGCATGCTCAGCATGCTCAGCATGTTCAGCGCGCTCAGCTAGCTCATGGTGCTCAGCGGGCTCAGTATGCTCATTGTGCTCGGCATGCTCATCATCGGCAACAATGCCGCATCGTGCTCAGCGTGCTCAGCGTGCTCAGCATGCTCAGCAAGCTCAGCAAGCTCAGCAGGCTTGGCATGCTCACTGTGCTCAGCATCCTCATTGAGCTCAGCAGGCTCAGCATGCTCATTGTGCTCAGCATCCTTTTCTAATCCTCATCGTGCTCAGTGTGCTCAGCAAGCTCATCGACATCGTGCTCAGCATGCTCATCGTGCATCGCCAACATTGCTGCAGCGTGCTCAGCGTGCTCTGCAGGATCAGCAAGCTCATCAAGCTCAGCGTGCTCAAGCTCAGCAAGCTCATCAAGCTCATCGTGCTCAGCAGATTGAGCATGCTCATCATGCTCAGCATCCTCTTCATGCCCAGTGGGCTCAGCATCCTCATCGTGCTCAGCGGGCTCAGCATGCTCATCGTGCTCAGCCGGCTCATCATTGCCAACATCGCCGCAGCGTTCTCAGCTTGCTCAGCAGGCTCATCAAGCTCAGCAAGCTCAGCGGGCTCAGCAGGCTCAGCATGCTCATTGTGCTCAGCATCCTCATCGTGCTCAGTGAGCTCAAGTCGGAACGATATAACATATATGTGCTGCCTTGCACAATACTCAAAAGATGTCCTTGATGGTGGAAGAGAGGGTGGCCATGTGTGGCATGGTGTTTATTAGTCTATGTTTCGAAGCTGATCTAGCATGTACTGTACGACATTTGAATGGCGTGGCGTGGATGACCGGACAAGCGTCTCGCATACGATGAGAGCTGCAGCTGAGAGCTGGTGCAGCAAAAGGTGCGCGCGTGTTGGCTCACGAGAGCTCGATTGCGTTCGATTTCATTGGCGAACAAGGATCCGTGGTCAGCTGCCCACAGATCGGCCGCTATCTCTTCCAGAACCGGTAGCTTTGGCACCAACTCATCTTGCAGAGGTTCAGCGGCATGCACAATGCCGGCGTCAACGTCGGCGTCGATCGATGAAGTTCCATTCGATGCCAATGGCCTCGACCGTCTCATGGGCCGCCTAAACCACCCCCTCGATCGAGGCATCTCGCGACGGCGGGCTGCACTCTGGCGGGGTTGTGCGCGAGACCGATCATCGGTGAGGTCCCTTTTTTCTTCGCAACGACGCGCGTACATGCACAATGGCGCCATCATGAGCTGTGAATGCCGCGATGACCCCATAACATGCCCCATCTTCCCCCGCAATCATACAACTAGGTTTCAACTATTGTACTATCAGAACCAGTACTGTGACGGGTGCACAAATTTACGCGCACATTTTTCAAAGGGTACCGCACTGCGGGGGGAAACGACCGCAGTGCGGTAAAAATCGACCGCAGTGCGGTGTGAAAATCGACCGCAGTGCGGTCGATGTGCGGTCGTAATCGACCGCACTGCGGTCGGAATCGACCGCACTGCGGTCGAACATTTTCACACCGCACTGCGGTCGATTTTTACCGCACTGCGGTCGTTTCCCCCCGCAGTGCGCAAGAGCAGTGAAAGAGCAGTGCGGTCGATTTAGACCGCACAGGTGCCGCGCAGTGCGGCTGGCCCAGTAGCCGAGCCCCGCCTAGTTGCTTCGAAACCCCATCCTAAGTGCGGTTCGTGTGTCTGTCCCGTGTGTGTCCCGGCTCCCCCGGTGTCTTTTTACCGGTAGGAACCTAAGTTGTCCAAAAAAAGAAGGGGCCGCACATGCAGGAGACAAAACTAGTGTTCACTCCTCAAGGCCTCAAGGCCGTGCTCACATCACAAGCACTTTGTCGGCTGCTAACGGTCGCGGTGCTCGCTTGGCTCATCGCAGCAGCGTTTGTGGCTCCGCTGCCCATCTGGTCGCAGAGGGCCAACGAAGCGGTGCCCCAACTGTGCACGGCGCCAAAACTCACGTGCACGGATGGGCAGAGCTTCGCCGCCGTTCTCGCTGTGACGGGTCGCACAGCTGGCTGTGGGTGTGGTCAAGGTGTCTTTGGCGAGTATGGCTGCCCTACCCTTCCAGGCGGATTCACCGTCGCCGCATACATCAGTGCTGCGCCAGCCACTGGTGCCATGGCGATTTGTACTGTTCCAACCATTCTACTGCAGTGGGTGTATGGTTCAGGCAGCTCGGCGATGCTGGCCAAGCACGCCGCACCCGAGTGGTTGCTCGGCCTCGCGCAGCCCACGCTTTTCATCTTCACTGCTTCATTATTGGCGTCGCTCATCGCCACACCTTGCGCCTTCCCTTCGGCCCATGCAGTCGTGTACCTCATGTTGGGGGTGGCACAGGCAGCGCACCTCGGCGTGATGGCAGTCGTCATGCTCGTCGACGGCGACCGCCTCGGCGGCCGGATCACGCTTGCCGTGGCGAGCACCGGCGTGCTGGCCGCCCTCTTGTTTCTTGCGACATACCATCCAGGAATCACCCTCGCTGCCGGATACGACGTACCATCCTTCTCGCTGCCGGACGAGCCGAGATTGCCGTTCATACTGGAGACGGTCGCTCTGCTCTCTATGTTCGGGATGACACCGTGCATGCTATTGCATGACGTCCTAGGAGACAATCGACCTGCTAAACCACGCCCGATTATTGCTTGGGCTGCTGCGTCGTCCTCAACCCGCGCAGTGCCTTCCTCGCCGCCGCCTCCGCCAGGCGCACGACGAGCAGACTTTAGCTCGATGCATTAGAGATTAGTGAGTTGGGTGCGAATTCGAAACTCTTTCAAAGTCGTGTACACCGCCGACCATGTGCCATTCCTCCGCTCCTGCCCCGCGCCGTGTGTCCGCTCACGATCCCTCCACGCCTCCATCAACGTTCCTCAGAGCTCCAGTTCGCCGCGCAACGCCGAACGATCGGATCACAGCCGCATATGTACACCGTTGACGCTCTCCCATGCGCATGCCGGATCGAGGGATGCACATTGCCATCGCTCGTTCGATGTTTGGGTACAGCGCCGCCGCGCCGCACCGGGCGCGCTCCAAGCTCCTCCCCAAGAGAAGTTCGGTCGCTCTTCCACGTTCTGACATCATCACCGCCCGTCAGAATGGACGACCCTCAATCCGTGAGTGAACAGGGCGTGTGTGAATGGAAGACCCTCAGTCCTTGCCCGCCGTCGCCGCCGCTGCCGCCACCTCGGGCTGCGCCGCAGAACGTTGGTCAGCCCACGTGAAGCGGTCGGGCACGTACTCCCACGAAGCCGGGAAGGGGCGCATCGAAGTGGCACCCACCATGATGTCCGCCGTCTTCTTGAGCCGCTGGAACACGTTCTGCTGCACATAAGGCACGCCATACTTGTGGCAGATGGCGCGCAGCTCGGGCGCGGCCTTCTGGTACGAAAGCATCGAGAGCTGTGGCCAGGCGTGGTGCTCGATCTGATAGTTGAGCCAGCCATGCAGGAAATCGTTCAAGTCCGCCGTGAAGCCGTGCACCGGCTTGCCCACGCCGTTCGCCGTGCGGAAGTTAGACGAGGACGTGACTGCACGCATGTAAAACGAGCCTGAGCGCGGCACGATCGAGTTGTCGAACTTGTACATGTCGTCGCCGCAGTGGTTGGTCGCGATGATGATGAACGAGTGGATGTTCGAGAGCACGTCCGCCAGCAGCAGGTTGGCCACGGCCACGCCATACAAAGATGGGCGCAACAGCGCGAGCGGCGCGGGCAGCAACAAGAAGCGGAAGAGTACCATCGGGCCCATTACGCGCTTGATGAAATCGAGCGGCCCGGTGTTCCATTTGGCGGCGAGGGTGGGCGAGAAGAGCACGTGGGGCAGCGTGAACGCCTCGTGCGCCTCCTGCTCGTCGATGACGGCGCCATCCTTGCGCATCTGTGCAATCTTGAGCTGCTTGTACGTGTTGGGCGCATAGTAGTACCACTTCCACATAGCGGCGAGGAAGGCAACGGCGACGTACTTGAGCGGGCGCGGCAGCGGGATGTCACGCATCATCTCGAGGTTGCGTTCCACAAGGTCCGGGTCGCCCGACTCGCCCAGACGGTAGTGGTGCAGGTTGTTGTGCTCGACGTGCCACGCTTCGGGAAGCATCCAATCGAGCCAGTCGCGCACGCGCCGGAACACGGTGCCCACCGCAAAGCCGTTGGCAGTGTAGCGACCCTTGAGCTCGTCGGTGTCCTGGCGGTTGTACCCGCCATGGCAGATGTGGTGCCCGACCATCGTCCAGCGCGTGCACGTCCACGTGCTCAGACTGACGATAGAGAGCAGCCGCCCGAGCGGCGACGACATCCACATGGTGGCAATGCCCACGCCACCGCACAGATTGGACCACAGGATCATGCGCTGCAGGTGCTTCACGTCCGCCTCGCCCTGCTCATTGCTCAGTCGCTGGCCCAGCTCATGGACTTCCTTGCGGAAGCCCGGGTAGTCAAGGCGCTGCGTCCACTCGTCGTAGGCCTCAACCGGCTCGCTGTGCACAAGCGGCGCCGCAACGACCGAGTGCAGCAAGCTCGTGCGCGCGGGCACGACCGCGCGCTGCGCCAGGGGCGCCCGGTGAGCCACCAGACCCAGCAGGACCGGCCCCAGGAGGTAGATCGCCGCCATTGTCGAAAGTATCACTCTCCAAGAATCTCGTTCTGAACTTCGCGAGCCTTACCCGGTTACAGAACCGATTTGTGCGTCACGAAGTCAACATGAGTCAAGTCGAGCGATCACAACTATTTATACGGGTCGCCTATCGAATGTACTCATTCGTAGACGCGATTCACACTTCACACGGTCATAGCGAAGACGACCGCGAATCCGGTCGATTTCACGGACACGACGAACTGCGAACAGCAGGCTCGCCGCCCACACCCCACACCCCGGACGTTTCAACGGTTTGTGATAAAACCCCAGCGCAAACCAGATGCGCTTACCGGTACCGTCACGTGTAATGGCATTTCATAACCGAGTGATCCGTCCAAGCAACTGCGCAACTCTGTATGCGCCTCTTTCGTGAATCTTTACTGTCGACGCACAAATGCTCACCTTCCTCCTCCTGGCTGACAGTGCAGCAGCATTCAATACTGCTGCACGCACACAGTTTTCGATCACTACAGCTGGACGTGCACTGCCATCTCCGTCGATCGCGATGGCAGCGTCCGACGCGGACGTGTGCCCGCCACGGCTTCCAACCTTTGGGCTGTCCGAGCGGGAGCAGATCCGGTTTCGCTACATGATGCTGCGGTCAGAGCCGCTGCCGCACGAAATCTTCGGGCTTCAAGTCCTGCTGGGTGTCATCGGCACGCATCTCGCCGGCTTCATCGGCTTCATCTTCGGCAGCTGCCAGTTAGCGCCTTGCGTTAGTTGGCTTCCTGGCACTGTCGGCGACAAGTTCCGCGCCACCGGATGGCTCACCTTCTCGAGCGTGCGGTCGGCATGCATGTGGACGAGCAGTGTCTGGCGCGAGACTGGCCTTCAGGTGCGCCACACCGCCCGCACGCGCACGCTAGCTTCCCATTCCTTCTCGAGTGCTCACCGACCGTTGATTCACTTGCGCTGGCAGGCGGCAAGATCCCGTCTGATCGAGGTTTGCCGCAGGTTTGACAGCGAGACGGCTGTCAGGGCCAAGGCCGGCGCCGCGAGCTCAGCGCTTCTGCGCAGCCTCATGGGTGCTTTCACGGCCACGTTGGGAGCACTTTCGGCGACGCTCGGCGCCGTTCAATCCGTTCGTCAGCGGCGACTGGCGAGCTTGAAGGTGTAGAAGCTGCACCCACGAATGTGTGTAGGCGCAGCTAAGTATTCACTAAGTATCGAACCAAATGCATTCATCGGCCCTCTATCGGCCCTCGTGCCTCGACCCTGGCTCGAGCAGGCCCGGCCGGGCGGCGGCGCAGGAATGCGGCGGTTATGCGGTATGCGCGCTCTAACCTCTATGCCGCGGAAATGCCGGAAAACTCGTAAACCGTGCACACACAGTGGGCGAACCGTGTGGAACCGCTTGGAACGACGAAAGTGAAAACGACCTACGACGGTCCCGTAATCGGATAGTTACGGCCGGGGCGCCGCGGCGCGCGCGGATCGGTCGGCGCACACGCGCGTCACGCCGCGCGGGCGCGCGCGTGTCTTAAAATGCGCGGCCGCGCGCGCGAAGGCGCCGTAACGGTCGGACGGTTGCGTCGTAGAGGTTGCCGGTACGAACGCGCGAATCGATTGCCGTCGTGCGATCTGACACGCGGTATGAGTCGTGACGCTGTGCGCTAGTAGGGTACGAACTCTCACGATTTTGCTTCGCAAAGAATCTGCACGTCTTCCACACGCGGACTTGAGGCACCGGCCACGGGGCACATACACCCAGCAGCTCTCGTGAACACACCCAGCTCATGCGTCGTGTCAATCTCTCATCGCGTGCCAACCCCTCGATCCTCGGCACCCGTCTGCGCCTCTCCGCTAGCCGAGGGCGCTCTAGAAGGCCGAGGTGAGCGCGGGCACGGCGCCCGGCAGGTTGTGGCCCACCAGGAAAGAGATGATGCCGATCATGGCGAGGCGGCCGTTCTTCAGCTCGGCCTTCCGCTTCTTCGCCTTCTGCGCCGGCGTCAGAGCGCCCATGAAGCCGAGCGGATCCCAGAACTTGATCTTGGGCGCCCAGATACCCTTGATGCCGTCAAAGGGCAGCTGGTCAATCTTGCCGGGCACGCCACCGCGCATGTAGTGCGGCTTCTTCGACTCGGTCGCGACCTCAAGCATGAAGATGATCGAGAGGATCTGCCAGGGGAGTGGAGGGAGCAGAGCAGCGCGCGAGTGAGAGGCTGGTACACGCGGCGTCGCGCGCGGAGAAGATTCAGCCGGATGCAGGTGTTGGCTGGCGGTATCATGAGGCTCCACGCTGGCGTCCGGAGCACCTCGGAGCACCTCTCTCGCGCGCGCACAAGCTAGCCGCCTCCGCCACGGCAGTCCATGCCACGCAGCGCGGCTCGTGCTCTGCAACCTCATTGGCCGTGCGCGTGGCTCCAAGCGTGTGCGGCGAGGGCTCACCTGGAGCTTGCCCGCCTCGGGCACCGACGACCACGCGTTGAAAACGCCGCCCGCGTTGACGCTCGCGAAGGACACACCCTTGGCGAGCTCGCCCGGGAAAGTGATGCCGGCGGCACCGGTCAGGTAGCCGACAGTCGCAAGCATCGCAACGCGGCCGTGCTTCAGCTCGGAAGCGCGGAACCACATGAGCGCCTCGTCACCGACCGAGCCGGCAATGTCCAGCGGGTCCCAGATGACGCCGCCGGTCTCCTCGCCGGTGCCCTCGAGGGAGTCGATGAACGCCATGGTCGGCATCGCGGCACGGGCAGCGGTGTGCGGCACCATCATGGGTGCGTTGAAGGCCATCGATGACGAGACGAACGAAAGCATGGCTGCCTGATCAATGGGAGGCAACGGGCAGCGCGAAGCGTCAGCTGGCATTCGAGTTTCGGATGGCAGAGACGGGTGCCTCGGCAGCGTGAGGTTGCCTCAGGAAGCCTTCGGAGCAGAGGCGCACGCGTAGAGACGGGGACAAAGCGCAAGGGCGTCGGGGCCCGAAGGTGTCTGCCGCGATCTGGAGTTAATTGAACAACTTGATCAACATAATTGAACATCCTCGATTTCAACCCAAACTGGTCTCGCGCCCTCCACTTGAGCCTGTTCATGTACAAACGCGTCAGACAAAATGCATGCTGACCAAAACGTGGTCGCGTCAGGAAAGAAGTCCACGGGAACCAGACGCGTCGTCGAGTGTTGCGCAGCAAAATGCCGGTCGCGCCTGGCCCTCCCTCGCGCCATAGCCCGCGTCTCGCGGTCATGCGCGCCATGCAACGGCTCGCCGCATCGAGCTACGGGCCAGCCGGCTGCTCCAAGATCGTGCAGGCCGGTGAGGCCGGCGGCGCGCTCACGGTGACGACGACCTCGCACCGGCTGTTTGGCGCGCTCTGTCTCGACGATCCCGTCGCCAAGGTGCTGCAGCAGCTGCTCACCGCGAGGCAGGAGCGCGGTGCCGACGGCGGGCTGCTGACTATCATGCTTGCCGCGGGGCTCGTCCTCGGCGCCGCCGAGCGAGGGCTGCCGGCGCGGCTGTGTGCCATGCTGCTTCCAGCCGCGCTGACGCGATGCGTGCGCGCGGTGCTCGACGGCGAGGGTGATGACGTCCCGGCCGTGCTGCCCGCGGCCGTCGCAATTCGGATGAGCGATCTGCCGTGCCTGCTCGCGATCGTGCGCGCCGTGCTCCGCCCAAAACACGTGGCGATGCCCGACGACTCGGACGAAGCGGCCCAACGGCTCGCCCTGCTGCTAGTCGAGGCGTTCGTGACGTCGCTCACCGATGCCCAGGCCGCCGACGGCGACCACCAGACCCAGGCCCTCACGAGCCCTTCCGCCAGTGATCAGCTTTTGCCGAGCCCAGCTGAGCGACGCGCCGCCGCGGTGCTTCCCGGTGAGAGAGAGCCTACTAGAGAGGTGGGCGTGCGTTCGAGCGAACGTCCCCCAGCCTCGCGCCCCTTCCCCCAGCCTCGCGCCCCTTCCCCCCCTGCCGCGGCCGCACGCACTTCCCTGACACACCCACCGGAGGCCGAGGACGAGCACTTTATTGGTTTGTATTCACTGAGGCTCGACGATGAGCGAGCGAACGGACAAGACGAGACAGAGGCCATCCGACTGCATGCATGCTCGCGTGCATGCACGCGCATGGGACTGCATGCATGCACGCGACTCTGCATGCACGCGCGCAACTGCGGAAGGCATGCTGCACGCGCGCGAGACTGACGAATCCCCTCCTATGACGACCGCGCTCGCTTCGCCCCCCCATGCCTCTTCAGGCGTGCGCCACGTATCGGTCGTGGGCGGGCGTACTGGTGCGTCGACGTTGCTGCCAGGGGTGTTGCTCGACACACCAGTGCCCGAGGGCGCGCCGCTCCCTCCTCGCTCGGCCACACCGCTTTGCGTGGCCTTGTATAATGAGAGCCTCGAGGCGATGCTTCCAGGGGGTCTCGAGGCGCGCGTACAGTTGGTCAGCCGCGATGCCGATGGCCACCAGGTCGAGTCGATCGCGGAGGACTTGCTCGGCGGCTATGTGCGCTCGCTCCAGGCGATGGGCGTGCGCGTGCTTGGTTGCCAGCAGCGCATAGCACCCGCGCTGATCAGGCTCTTGATTGCGAACGGCATCCTACCGCTGCCGCGACTCTCGCTGCGCCATATCGCTGCCGTGCGCCGCCTATGCGGTGCCACGCCGCTCTCACACCTGCGCCCGCCCAGCGCCGCTGACCTTGGGTACATCGGAGGCGTCGAAGTACGTACCTTTGGAGGACGGGTGTACACACATCTGCTGCCGCCGCCATCGGCGCTACCGCCTCCGCCGCCGTCGCCGCCACGACCATCGCTGCCACCGCCGCCGCCGCCGTGCCGTCCCGTAATCACAGCCATCCTCTCCGCACCGAATCGCACTGCCTCCGAGGAGCTGCAGGCGGCCGCCGCATGCGCTCTGGGCACGCTGGGCGCCGCACTGCGCCAGCGTGCGCCGCGCCTCGTACCGGGGGCTGGCTGTGTAGAGGTGCTGCTTGCTATGTGGCTTCGCCACGAGGCGGCGTTGGCGGTGGCCGCCGCCGACGACGACGACGACAACGACGACGCGGACGCTCGGGCGATGCGTCGGCTGCAGCGGGCAGTCAGCGAGCTTTTGGCTGAAGTGCTAGAAGACACCGTGGGCGCGCTCGCGGGTGGTGGGGTGGCAGGCCGCGAGGCGGTCGACACGTTGCGCGCAGCCAACCGGCAGGGCGCCCGGCACGGCGCTGAACAAGCCCACGTGGCTCGGCGCCGTGCCGGGCATACGCGGAGCAGCGACGAAGGCGGCGGCCGCGCAGATGGCCGTGATGCTGGGCGCTGTTGTGAGCGCGTCGTGCGCTCCTTTTATGGCTGGGATGCGGACGCAGGGCATGCAGTCGAAGTATTACGCGTCTCGTGCGACGGCGAGAAGGAGGATGAGGAGGGCAGCGACGAGGAGGACGAGGAGAACGAGGATGAAGAGGAGGAGAAGGGCAGGCGGAACCGGAAGGCGTCTCTCCGCGTGGACCACGTGGGTGTGGCTGAGCTTGCGAGCGAGAAACTCGAGGCCATCTTCAGCGCCATTGAGATTGCGTGCGCGATCATCGGCGTGGATGAGGTGAGAGTCGACAATAGGTAGCGTATAGCGTTACGGTAGCGTTACGGTAGGTATACGTGGTAGGAGCGTATAGGCTATCGAGCGCACGATGAGATATGGAAATGACGCCGACACCACACAGGCCTACACGTAATAGCTGTGCAGATTCAAGATTGGGTGAAGTGGCAGAAGTCCTGATCGATGGTTCATGCGCAATTGTTCATGCGACGAGCGCGGAGCCAATTGCGCGGAGCGCGGCGGAAAGTTCAAAGTAGTGTATGTGAACGCTTCACGGTAACACAAGCGGTACTGTGTACCAGTAAAGCGACGGATCGTCTTTCTGGAACTTTCCTGTCGACGCGCGCGTTTCGGGCGAGTTGGAGTTCAGCGTTCAGCTTTCTAGTCGTGCGAGGCGGCGAAATTCTCGGCGAAAATTCTGTGAAAAGGTCGCGCGGACTCTTCTCTCGTGGACCTCAAACGGCTGACCTGAATCAACCGCTCAAAGGCAAAGGTTGTACAAAGATGCCGGGCTTCTCTGGTGGGTATGGTGGCGTGGCCACGATCGATATCGCCGCGCCGTCGATGAAGCGTCTGATGTCTGTGAAGTGCGGCCTGCAGCCACCTATTGGTGCCTCTCCCGGAGAGCTCCGATTATGGATGAAGATGAACGGGCTGCTCGATGAGCCGACCGCCATGCTGAGGCGACCAGCCAAGCCAAACCCACGCCTGCCTCCTCTCGCACCCATCCAGGACAACGGTGCGCGGGGCTCGGCTCGCGGCCTTGGGAATGCGAAGGCGGAGGCCGCTGCTGTAAAGGCAGAGGTGGAGGCACAGGCAAAGGCAGAAGAGGCAGCCGCCAAGAAGGAAGCAAGGCGCAAGGCGGCTGCACAGGCCAAGCGGGAGGCGAAGGTCAAGGCCGCCGATGAGGCCAGGGCCGCTGCGGAGACGACTGCTGCCGCTGAGCGGAAGGCGGATCGGAAGGCGGCGATTGCCCGTGCGGAAGCGGAGGCAGCGGCCGCTGCTGAGGCCGCGGTAGCCGCAGTAGCCGCGGTAGTCGCATCGGATCCGGCGGTGGCCGAGGCGGATATGGCTTCTTATGAGATGGACGATACCCCCTTCGAGGTGGATGGCGAGTCGATGGAGGTGCCCCACGATGTCGAGCTCGCGTAATAAGCATGTACGCATGTTGAGAGGCATGCGCTCTTGTTGTGTAATAGGCATGCGCTCTTCACAATCTCCACTGGAAGGCATGGACTACGTGGTGCATGGCAGTGCAATCGAATGGGTACAGTGCCTTGGTCCTACAGGATTTCCATTACTGGGCCGAACATAAACTTCAAATTGGAGTTTGGGCTCTCGCAAACTCGCACTCCGCTCGCAAGTCGCAGCATGGCCGCCCCTCAGAGTCAACACATGTACCGGAACAAGACGGTCCGCCACTTGGGGCTGTATGGCTACATCTGGGAGTGGGACGGGGAGAATGCTCAGGGCAACAGGTGGCATAAGTACGACCGAAAGGAGCAGGAATCTCTCAACGCGGCGCTTGTTGTGCAGCACTACCAGGCAGGCACAAAGGATCTCGACATGGGCAAGTACGTTGTCAACCTCAACTCGATGAATCAGACCAACAAGGCCACCGGCTACAAGCGACCGGTTCGCAAGCTGCCAGCCGTGGTCGTATCTCGACCCGATAGCATCTCGACGACCATGCTTCGCAAGGTGGCATCAAACGAACGAGATGACACAGTGTGGGTCCCGTCTCGGACATCGGTGAAAAATGGCGAGGTCGTTGCCATCCTGGAAGCGGCCCGCGAAGGCTTCACCAAGATCCGGACGAGCGGCTACGTCGAAGGCTACATTCGCTCGGCATATCTGCACTCAGCAGAACCGCCAGCGGCCAAGCCGGCAGGTCCACCGAAGGCTGTTCCCATAGCTGTTCCCATAGCCGTTCTCGCAAAGGAACCTTCAATGAAGGACGTGAAGATGGTTCTTGTGGCACCCGGGGCGTGGTCGACATTCGAGGGCGGCACTCAGGAGTGGAAGGGCGGTGACGCGTGCAACTTCCTCGACGACCCGCTAGGCTGCATGTACACCTGCTGCTGCCCGTGCTGCATGCTGTGCTCTGCGGCCGAGAGGCTCAAAAGAGGACATCAAGGCGCGTCGTTCCCGGACGCGGACATGTTCCTGTGTGCCGGCCAGATCATCTCGTGCCTATCTGTGTCGTGCTTCCCGTTCGGCATCTGCATCGGCACAGGCTGCCCGTGCGAGTGCTGCCCCCCCATGTGTGGCCCCAATGCGGGTGCGTGCCCGCAACACGTCGGCTGCGGCTGCTACACGACCTCGCTCATCAAGATGACGATGCAGAAGTATGATCTTGCGTATCCCGAGGCGCCGTGCAGTGATTCGTGCTGCGGCAAAAGCTGCCTCTGCTCAGCTTGCTGGTGCCACGAGTGCATGCTCTGCCTCGTGTGGCGCGAGCTCAAGGCGCGTGAGGCAGACTTCCTCCGTAAACACTCCCAGGTCCTCTGAGCGGCACACAAGGCGCCGGCCATGTGGCGCCCACCATGGCGCCCTCGCACCCGGGAAGGAAGGGCGATGGCTTCGTGTTATGTGTGCATAGAGCAAGGCGCCGACCATGTGTGGCGCCCACGCACCCGGGAAGGAAGGGCGATGGCTTCGTGTTATGTGTGGATAGAGCAAGGCGCCGACCATGTGTGGCGCCCACGCACCTCGGGAAGGGAGGGCGATGGCTTCCGAAGGCGGAGTATCATGGGAGGATCGCCGCGGGATCAAGATGAATCAAGACGGGGTGGTGGCACGTATGACGCGTGGCCTGACAGGTCACAGGCGGACACAACCGTATCCATTCCGTGCATAGAGTTTTGGATAGAGCGGCGTGTCGCGTAGGGCAAAGGGGGGGGGGGGTGAGGCCGTTTGCTTCGCGCGCGCTGGGTGTCAGTTATGTGCGAGGGGCCAAGGCGCAAGGGCGGTGACCCGGTGACCGGTGTTAGGGCGGTGTGTTTAATTTGCGACCGGTCGTCCCGCGCGGGGCGCGCGGGACCGCAGCGGCCAGCGCGCAGGCCCGCGGCGGGTCCGCTCCTGCCAGCGGTGCCAGGGTGGCCGGGCGCGTAGTGTAGCGTAGGACGCGTATATAAATATATTGGTCCTACGGGCCCGTGTTCCGCTTCAATTTGCGATTTGCGCCGCATACCCGATTGCGGTTTGCGCCGCGCCCCCCGGCGACTGTCACGGTGCGTGTGTGCCGCGTGCCGGACTGGTCGCCGCGTCGCCCGCCCCTCCGCGCGTTAAGCTGAAAGCTCCGCGCGCCCGGGCCGCCGGGCGTTTAGCCGGGCGGCCGCGGGCGGGGTGGCGGGGCGGTGCTGGGTCGAGTGCTGGGCGACCGTGCATCCGTGACCACGATCCACGTGCTGCGTGCTCGCTCTCCTGTCGTGTGGCTCTCCGGGACTCCGGGTTGTGCCCTCGTTACCGCTACGGCGCGCGGGTGTGCTTGCAAGGGTGTGCTTGCGGGTGTGTGCCAACATGGCGTGTGTGGTGGCCCGTGAGGTGTCCGGTCTTTACTTTTCAACCCGCGAAAACTACCCGCCGAAAACATTGTTTTTTAGTTATAGCAATCATATTAGCATGATCAATCTACAATCATTAGGGACAGATTGTCGCTCCGGGGTTCTAGCGGGGGGTCTAGCATCTAGTAGACCTGAAGTAGATCTAGGCGTTGTACATAGCGGCGCCTGCCTCCTCGGACCGCGCGCCGGTCGCTCGTGATTTACTGTTTCCTGCATGTCCGTGTCTGCATGTAACGTACCGGTACATGTATCGTCGATGAAGCCCCTTCCGTCGGGCAAGCTGCTGGCCGGCGGCGCCTTGGCCGCGTGGTTGCTGCCCATGCTCGTAGAGGAGTGGAATCGTTGGCTCAACTCGCACCACGAGCATGATGAGGAGTACGAAAAGGTTGCCGGCTCCGGCACGCTCCAGGTTGGCTCATGCCGACCGCGGCGGCTCAGCGATCTCGCCCGTGGGACGCTTTCGTGCCTGGCATTTCTGGCGGCGTGCGACCTTGGCGTGGCACGCCGTATGAAAGATGATACGAGCCGCTATTTTTTGTTGCACACGCTCGCCAATGCGGTCATCACGCTGTCGAGCTACAAGGAGATGAAGGCGGTGCTTCGCGACCCGATCAACTCAGGCGTAGGCGCCTGCAACGTGCTACCCACCTACATGATCCCTTCCTTATTCACGTACCACCTGTCGGCATTCCGCAATGTGCCGCTTGAGGAGTGGCAGCACCACGTGATCTTTGGCCTCGGCCTGGCGGGCCCGCAGCTCGCATACTGCGTCGGCCCAGTGCAAAATGCTGTAGGCTTCTTCATGTGTGGCCTTCCGGGCGGCGTCGACTACGCGCTCCTTTGGCTGGTCAAGGAGGGACTGCTGCGCTCTAAGGCGGAGAAGGTCTGGAACTCGCGCATCAACTGCTGGTGCCGCGCTCCCGGGATCATGCTCTCGTCGTATTGCCTCTATCTATCAGCCAAGTATGCTAAAGTCAAGGGGCCGTCGACGACGGTGGCCAGCCTCGCCTTCCTCCTGGCCTCGTTCAACGGCCAGTACTACATGCAGAAGGTGATCGCCAACACGAGCATCAAGTGCGGCGGGCAGGGCGCGTGCTGATTTAGGTCGATTAGGTGGTGTGCGTGCGGTTCGCTCCGGTTCGCCCCCCCGGTTGCAAACTAAGTATGGCGTCGGTACATGCGAATCCCTGTGGCCGGGATAACCACGATAAAATTTCACTTAATATCCTGGGGACTGGGTATCAAATTTGAAATTACAGTGCATACAGTGCACCGGGCGCACCAATTTTGGGGCGCACAACTACACGCAGACTACACGCTGCCACCATCCCAGTTGGGAGGTGGCCCTCCCATTTCCAGAGACGGCGGTCCAGGTGGACCACCTCGGCCACCCTTGCCGCCTCCGCCGCCCTTACCCTTGGCCCCCTTGCCCTTGCCGCCTCCCTTGCCGCCGCCTTTGCCCCAGTCCGGCATGGGCGGCCCCATGCCCTTGCCGCCCATCATCGGCCCCATGCCCTTGCCACCACCCATTGGTGGACCACCTTTGCCGCCGCCCTTGCCCTTTCCCCATGAATCCATCATCGGATAGTCGCCCATGGGACCCATGCCGTGCGGCAGCATGCCGTACGGCCCGCCCATCGGCCCGCCCATCGGCCCACCCATCGGCCCACCCATCGGCCCGCCCATCGGCCCGCCCATCGGCCCGCCCATCGGCGGTCCGTGAGGAAAGGGTGGCCCACCCATCGGGTAAGCGCCCAGCGGCGGCCCGCCCATGGGTCCCATGCCGTGAGGACGCATGGGCGGCGGACCGATGCCATAGTGATCGAAGCCGCCTCCGGGCGGCCCAAAGTCGCCCCCAGGCGGCCCGAAGTCCCCTCCTCCAATGCCCATTGGCGGGCAGGCGCCCGGCGGCACGCCATCGACAATAGCGCCACAACTACCACTGGCATCGGTCGGCGCTGCAGCAGCCGGCGGCGGCTCCTCCTCGAGCACGTGATTCTCTGGCAGCCGTTTTGGAACGAGCGGCACGTCAAATGCGGGATGCCAGCGTACGCGCGGTCCCCACGGGGGCTTCTTCACCGCCCATCCCAGGAGCTCCGGCGGCACGGTGACCGAGTCGAGTGGCATTCGCCCAAAAGAGCGCTTTGCCCTCGGCAAAGACGTCCTGTATCATTTAGTATTAAACCAACGGCTGAGGAGAGACCCTGGCCCTTTCGGAGGTGTTTGACTCGCGACGCCGTGTTGAGCGGCCGAGCGGTTCGCTTGCGGGTTCACCCCCTGTCGCGTGATTCAATGCAGCGCGCCAGCTCTTCCGGGTCCCTCCTTCGCTCTGGCTCGCAGGGCTCGCTCATGTCCATGGGCAGTCTCGGCCGTTTCATACACAAGGATCCGCTCTCTGGCTACTCAGAACAGGAGCTGGTCGCGGAGGCCAAGATACGCATCGAGGCCAATAGGCAGAGGCGCCGCATGAAGCAACTGATGGCCGCCGCGTCCGACGACGGCTTCAACGTCCTCACCAAGGACCTGCTGCTCGCGGCCAAGCTTGCCAAAGTGCAGCTGCCTGACGAGCTCATTGCTGAAACGCCGTATGCCGCGGTGCGCTTGCCGATGGACCCAGCTGAGCTGCATGCAATCGGCCGAAGGGGGCGCACTGGCTGGCCAAATTCCGTCCGCTGGCCAGCTCGCGCGCGCACACGCGCATGCGATCTCGATGCACCCACTCTCAATTGCGCCCTCAACTCTCTCGCCTCCACAGGGCCTCGACGTCTACGGCGTACCGACCAAGATTGCGTGGAAACCCTTCTACGGCACGCTGCCACCTCCCGCGCTCAAAGGCCCAGGCAGCTTCGGCGCCCTGCCGCCGCTGCGGCGCAATCGTAAGGCGGAGAAGGTGGAGACGAAGCAGGCTGTCAAGGTCGTCAAGACCGAGGAGCAGGCAGATCCGGAGGAGGTGGCGTACTGGTTTGGCATGATCCAAAATAAGATGAAGGACAAGTTTGCTGAGGTGCGGCGCGCCTTCCGTTCGCTGGACGCGGACGCGTCGGGCCAACTCGACATGAACGAGTTTAAGGCGATGCTGATCATGTTCAACCTCGGCAACGTGCCGGACATCGTCATCAACGCGATCTACAAGATGACCGACTTTGACGGCAGCGGTACGATCTCGTATGCCGAGTTCGCACGCCTCGTCACGACCGAGGACGTCAACAACATGAAGAACACGATCTCGGCGCTCGAGTCGGACGCTGTCGCGGCCAAGGTCCGACGTGAGATGAAGGAGGGCGGCTCGGCCAACATCGACAAGGAGCTCGGCATCAACGTCAAGCTGCGGCGCACTGGCCCTGGTCTCGCGAAAATGCGTCGATTCCATGCCACACTCCGGGAGATCCTGAGTGCCGAGTTCGGCGAGGGCGAGAAGGGGATGAAGGCTTGCTACGCGGCGATGGACGCCGACAGCTCAGGCCTCGTGCGGCGCGGCGAGATGCGCACCTTTATGCGGAAGCGTGCGCGGATGGTGCCTGATGACGTCATCTCGGGCCTGATCGACTACGTTGACACTGACGGCGACGTCAAGACGCTCTCTCTGTCGGAATGGCTCAAGATTATGAGCAGCGACTTCCTCCAGTGAGGACCGCGCGGCGGGCAGGGGGGATGGGGGTCGCCGAAACGCTCTGCTGGGCCGTGATCTCATCTCATCAGTGCGACGAGGTTGAGCGGTGCTGATCAGAGCATGCAGCGCGCGACGCGCGTGAGGACGTGCAGCCGTGTGGGAGGCGGCGAGCCGCGCCTACGTGAGATATACGTGAGAACGCGACTCGCGGGCGCTTGCGGGGGGAGCGAGCTGCTCTGGTCTCTGACTTCCTGTGTGCATAACGGTGAGAGCATTCTACGGCTACAATCATGTACACACACAATGGTGGTTGTTTGTGTGTTGGTTCGGTTTTGTCTGCTGGAACGCGGGGTGCGTTCACCTAAGTTAATCCTTTCAACTTGACTTGACTTGACTTGACTTGACTTGACTTGACTTGACTTGACTTGACTTGGAACCCCACACGTCGGCGGACCCTCCTGTCGATGCCGACCGACCGCGCGACAGTTGACGCGACGCTCTTCAATAGTCCCGTCAGGAAAAGAAATACACGCTCACCGTGTTGGAATGAAGCGCGTCCGCGAGGAGCCGACGGGCGCACTGGCAGGCAAGGTAATCCTGGTCACCGGCGGCGCGCAGGGCATGGGATTTGAGGTGGCGCGTGCAGCAGCCATCGGTGGAGCCAAAGGCCTCGTCATCTGCGATCGTAACGCTTCACGGAAGTCTCAGGTCGAAGGCGAGATCGGTGCTCTGGGCGCTGAATGCCTGTTCGTAGCATGCGACGTTGCGAGACCCGAGGAGATACGCATCGTGGTCGAGCAGGCGGACGCGAAATTCGGCCGCATCGATGGCCTTGTCAACTGTGTTGGCGACACGAGGCGCGGCACCCTTGAGACGACCGACGTGGGGCTGTGGGACACGCTCATGAATGTTAATCTCCGGTCTCACTTCCTATTCACGCAAGCTGTGAGCCGCGTGATGAAGCGAGAGCGCACGCGCGGTTCCATCGTCAACATCTGCAGCGTCCAGAGTCGTGGCGGGCTCACGTTTTGCATGGCCTACGCGACCGCCAAGGCTGGACTCGTCTGCCTCACTCGCAACAATGCCACCGAACTCGGCCCCTATGGCATCAAGGTAAACGCCGTGAACATGGGATGGACCGTGACCGACAATGAGGACGTGCTGCAGCGGGCAGAGTCGGGCGAGGACTGGGTGAAGCAAGCGGACAAGACGTCATTGCTTGGGCGTATTGCACGCCCTTCGGATATTGCGCATGCGGTCGTCTTTTTGCTTGACGATCGCACGCACACGACGGGAAGTGTCATGGACATGCATACTGAATACGTGCCCGGCATGCTCGGCGGTGGCATCGGCAAGGCCTCCGAAGTGGACGCATCCAACGACGAGTGACGAAGGCAACAGCTTTTTCAATTGGAAGAGCCTTTGGGGGCGAAGCCGTACACGGCGCAGCTCCCCCACACAAAAGCCATGTGGGCTTGTGACCCAAGGCCAAGCTCGAGGGACGCGTGTACATGTACACACTGTCGCGCTCGACACTCCGCTCCGCTCGAGTGCCTCGACCGCTAGGCACACCCACAGCACACTCGCCGGACCTTCGCCGTCCCACGCCACCTGCCGGTCGGCCCTCCAGGCGCCCAGGGTCGAGCCGAGTCCCGGCTGCGCGCTGTGGCGGGGAGGCGCTGATGCGAACCGAACCAAACCCACGAACCGGGAAAAGCACGGCAAGCTATAAGTAAAACAGGCCGAGCGTACACGATTGTCACGATACACGTGGCGAGGGGGGACGGAAAAGCGCTCAGCGGCACATCGCCCACATGCCATGCGCTTAATTGTTAATATTTGCTTCACGGGGTAGTGGTCGTGCTCTCGTCACTCGTGCACCGTCCCCGCGGTGAGGCGTGAGCTCGGTGTAACCGTGTAAGAGCTGTGTGATCGTCCTGTGTGAGTGTGTACCGTCGTCCGGACCGTGTCAAACGTAGCGTTCGGTATAGGTGTCAGTACAGGTGGTCATCCGCGGACTCAATCTTATAGCTGCGCGCACAGTGGGCATCGCTCCTCGGTGCACATGCAACGCTTTGTCTGCAGCCAGTTGGCGCGGTCACGCGCGTCGGCCGCGCGCCTCTCCGCCTGCGCCACGTCGAGCACACTGTCTGGAGAGAAGGCTGCCGAGTCGGCGCTGGGCAAGGCAGCGCCCGTAGAGACGCGCAGGGGGTTCAGGCCGCGGCGCAGCGAGTGCGAGATCGCGCCCACGAAAACGTGCTGCAGCTCGACAGCTGTCATAGTTCCAAGGGATTCAGTGACGAAGGTGGATGGGTCTACTTCCTTGGGCGCCTGGGCCGCGTCCCGCATGGCCGTCCGAACCGCCTCGCTGAGTGGCGCGGGCGGTCTCGTCGTAAAGGCGTGCAACCTGCCCTTTTCGGCGTCTAGAGCGTACACCCACGGTCCGTCGATCACCATGCCGCCGAACGCTCCGATCCCTGGAGGCATGAGGACCTGCAGCGGGCTGCCGTCGAAGGCGAAGACGAGTACGCGCCGCCCATCATACTCGCTCACCAACACCATCGCGCCCGCGTCGTTGGGGTTCAGTGCAACTAGGCCAAAGGGTTGGCGCAGCGGCAGCGTATCACTCTGTGGGGAGGGGACGTCACCGAAACAGCGCAGGAATTCGCCATTGCTCGTGCAGTACACGTTACAACGGTTGTTACCCATGTCAGCCACGACGAGTTGCCCGCCGTGTCGGATGGGGCACAGGCCGCGCGGCCTGTCGAGCTGTCCGGGTGCGTCGCCCTTGCCTCCCATCTCGATGCCCCGGGGCTGGCTGAGGTCGCGGCTCTCGAAAGCGAGCACGCGGTCGTTGTTCGCGTCGGCGACGAAGAGGTTCGCGCCCAGCAGTGCCAATCCATAAGGGCCCCACACCGCGCCGGGGCTCGTGCAGTCAAGCGGCTCGCCGTCGGAGAGCCGAAGCAGCTGCACACGGTGGTTTGATCGGTCGGCCACAAAGACGGCAAGGCCGTCTGTGGTCACCGCCATACCATGTGGATGGTAGAGTTGGCCGGCGCCATTTCCGGCGCTCCCGAGCACGCGCCTCGAGCTGGGCGTGACGAAGGCACGGCTGGCGCCGTATGAGACCGTCGACGATCCCGTGGACGGCAGTAGCGTCAGCTGATGCTGATCGGCGACTAGGATCTCTCCCCCCATCGTCGCCTCAAGAAAAGAAGGCTTCTTGAACGAGTAGACGCCTATGTTGCTCCCCAACGTCGGGATGTAGCTCGTCCTGACCATGTGGGCGTGGCGAAGCTTGCAAACCCGGTTCGTGACGGGCAGGATTGCGTTGCGCCAGGCGTGGCACACGGCAGCGCAGCCGGTGAACACGGCGAGGCCTGGCTCAGTGGGCACGTCGCCGAGAAGCGCCTGCTCCCGCCAGTGCATGAACATCCACAGCCAGTCTGGATCGGTCAGGCACGCATGGCATGCGACCGGCTTTGGCGCCATCCGCAGCAGGAGCTGTGCGCGGTTCCTCGCTTGGGCCATCCTCGCCTTTGCGGCCTCGATGGCTTTGTATCGTTGGAAAGGTCCCCAGTGCGCCTCAATAACAATACTCCTCACTGCCTCCTCCTCCGCCTGCTTCAAAAGCGCCTCATCACGCGCCTTGGTCTGTTGGCGCTGGCGAAAGTCAGCAAGGATAGCCTCCGCCTCCTCATCAGAGTCAATAGCCTGGGTCTCTTCGGGCGCGATGAGCGCCTCGTTCATTTCGGCCACGGAATACACGGTCGCGCGGAAAACGTCAGCGAAGCGTGATGCCCCTCCTTCGGATATTGCGCGAGGGCGCATCTCTGGTCTCGCGCTCGCCAGCTCTACCGCGGACGCGAGCCTGCCGGGTGAGGGCATGTTGACTTTCCCCTTACAATAGTACGTGCGGAAGGAGATCGCCGATGGAAAAGGGGATCGAAAAGGGTTTGGCTTCAAGTCTGGACCGCGCGCGCGCGCGCAGCGCGTCGTGAATTGGGTTCGGGTTCGGGTTCGAGTTCGGGGCAGGTTTGGGGCGACGTTTCTGATTTTGACGAAACGTGGAGTTACGATCAACAAGTCCTCCCCGGTGCCGATATTCATAAGGGAAAAACATCGCTTCGTGGCAAGGACCATGCGTGCCGTCACACAGATGGTCACCCAAAGCGCTACCAAGTATCAGTTCGAGGTGGTCGTCAGCCGCTTCGAGCCCAAGCAGCCGCTGCCTCCTGCCACGGGCGGCGTCGCGGTGCTGTGGACGCGCGGCTCGAAGACGGCGATGACTGGCGACAGGCAAATTGATGAGGACAGCAGTAGCAGGACGGGGCGCTGCACGCCCGTGTGGTTCGAGGAGCAGCTGCAGCTCATCTGCACGCTCTTCCGCGACACCAACGGCTTTTCCGAGAAGCTGTGCACCCTGGCACTCCTTGAGAATCGCATGGTGGGCAAGCTCGCGGGCACGCGCACGCTTGGAAAGTGCAAGGTGGACATATCGCCGTTCGCGGCGCTCGACGGCACGCCCACAGAGCCGCGCGCGCTCGCGGTTGAGCTCCTGCGCAGTCAGAAGAGCATCGGAACTCTCCACGTGAAGATCAAGAGTCGATGGATTCGGGAGTCAGCCGACGGCGCCACAGTCACGTCGGCCGCCACCGTCGCGTCGTCGCGCTTGCCAACGGCCGCGCTCGACTCGGGTCGCTTCTCGGAGATGTCGGACGACTCGATGTCAGAGCTTGACAGCGGCTCCGAGTGCTCGGATGCGGCGGACGCTGGCCAAGCGCGTCTGTCCGAGCTAGACGACTGGCCCAGCGGCCCCGGCCCGCCGTCGGCGAGCGAGAGCGACGCTTCGCCGCACGCGGCGGGCGCGCCCATCGCGGCGCGCGGCGTCGCCATGCTGGGCGGGCGGTTGGCCCCTCTGCCGCGAGCGCGAGCTTCTTTACTGGTCAAGAGCGCAGTTCAGAGCATCGCTCCGGAGGCTATGCCCCATGCACCCAGCCCAGAGGCCGTCTCCAGGGCGCACTCGGCGATGGCCACGGCAGCCGCCGCGGCGGCAAAGGCGTCCGAGGAGACCGATGCGCCCCCGGCGCGCTCGCAGACCGCGTCTGGGCTTCCACCGTCGCCCTGCCAAGCCGCCTGCCAAGCTACTACTGGCGCGTCCAACGGTTCCAATGGCTCCAACGGCTCCGCTGCGGCTGCAGCCACGATCGCGGCCACGATCGCGGCCGCGGTAGATGAGGCGGAGGCGCCGCCGGCCGAGCTCTCGAAGAACACAAGCCGCTCCGGCTCGGCGACGGCGACGATGATGAGCAGCGACGCGCTGGGCGACGCGCCCGGCGATCGGCCCGCAAAGGGGCACACTGCCCGCTTGGTCGCGACCCTCGCCGAGCGTACCGCTGCCCTCGAGACGTTGACGAAACTCGAGACCGGCGAGCGGAGCCGGCTGGAGGCGGAGAAGTTCCAGTACGAGGCCCAGGCGAACGCCGCGCTCGCGATGCAGCGCAAGGTGGCACAGCGGGCCGAAGCGGAGCGCTCGGAGTGGCTCGTCGAGAAGGCGGCTCTTGAGAATGAGCTGCAAGCGAGCCGCGAGGCGCTCGCCAAGGCACAGCAGGAGGCGCGCCAACGGGGCGCCGAGGCGAAGAAGGCGTCGGAGCAGCTCGCGGAGGCGAGGGCGGAGGCGAAGCGGCTCAGGGCGGAGCGCGAAACGCTCATCGAGCAGCTCAAGGGCGGCAGCTCGGCTGATGAGGACGACCACCTCGCCGTGCGCGAACAACTCGCGCAGACGGTCGAGCATGCGTCGGCGGTCAACCGTAAGATGACCAAGGCGCACAAGACGCAGCAGAACGTGATCACGCAGCTCGAGTCCGAGATCGAACTGCTCTCGGAGAAGGTTGACCAGCTCGAGGACGAGTGCTGCGGCTCGGAGGAATCGAGGCTCTGCCTCGAAGGTATCCTCAACCCGAACCCGAACCCTAGCCCTATAGACCCTCACCCTCACCCTCACCCTCACCCTCACCCTCACCCTCACCCTCATCCTCACCCTCACCCTACCCTTGCCTCGAAGGGGCCCTCGCTGAAGCCCAGCAGCGGCAGCGAGACATGCAAGTGGAGCTCCATAGGCAGGCCAAGCGCCAGTTCATCCAGCCGATCGGGATGCAGGACCTGCTCGACCAGCTTGAGGTCGCCAACGACGTCAAGCAGCAGCTCTGCTCGGACATCGCGCAGTTCACAGAGGAGCTAGCTCAGGCCAAGCTCTACTGCGCACAGGTGCGTGAGGAGGGCGCCCCTGATTGCCTCTAATGGCCTCTGATGGCCTCCCTCGTTGCATGCAGGTGCGAGAGGAAGCGGACGAGAACGCGATGCGGGTGCGCCGCGCCGACCAGAAGTCGCGCTTGCTCTCGCTGCGCATGTCGAAGCTCGAGGTGGAGCTCGCGAATGCGCAGAACGTGGCGGCCGAAGACGAGGAGCAGAAGGCGATGGTGTTCAAGAGCGTCATGGACGAGCAGGAGGCGCGCATACGCGAGCTCCAGCTGCAGCTCGACAATGCCAAGAAGGGAAAGGGGTGGAGCCCGTTTGGATGAGAGAGCGTCGCGAGCCTCGATTCACGACACATGTCGCCGCCTTTGCGAGGTCGATACAGCGTAAGTGCGTAACATTGCGCTAACTGTCCCTAGCTCCCTACTCCCTACCGATCCTTCACCCTAGTCCCTACCGCCGCCCGTAACACAATTTCGCGCCGTTTCGCGTTTGGGCTCGGTCAGTCATTCAAAAGCCCGCGCTTTCGTTCTTAAAATGCAATATGCATGTCGACCATTCATGCCGTCAAGCGTCATGGTGTACATGCTGGCGCGAAAGCCGGCAAACCTGAACCGAACCGCCAAAAACACTGTCACTTTGAACTCAGCTGTTGGAGCTGAAGGCGACGTTTCGGAGGCAGGTGCCCAGGTGCGGACGACGAAGAAACTCGAGCCAGAGGTGTCCCAGCATGCTCTCCCATTGAGTTCTAGCTCAAAACTTTCAGAACTGAACGTGGAAATAGTCGATGGGAATAGCAAGCGCGCTAGCGCGGGAAGTGCCCCCTGAGACTGCACTCTGCAGACTCGAAACACAGCTTGATTTTTTCAGATTTCACTGTCACTCGTGTCTGGGGTGTCTGGCTCCTCCATACATGTAGTCCATTCTTCATTCCCACTCTCCCTCCCCCTGTTCTTTTTCCACCCTCCCTCCCCCGCAACGGGGGCTTTGGCGCTCTTTGATTTATGTTTATTATGTACCGGGTACTGGGATGGTTGTGAGGTTCGGCTGTCCGTGTGTCCCGTGTTTGTCCCGTGTCCCGTGTGTGTCCCGGCTCCCCCCTGTGTCTTTTTACCGGGTACTGTACAAGTAGTGCAGATTGTTTCTTCGACACTAATGAGTGTGCGTGCGGTTCGGTCTTTCATCAAGGAGCTCGACTTTTCCTGGCTAGTGTGTGGCGTGTGGTGATACACATGACGGCCGTTTTCGCGAGCTTCATACTGACGACCTTTACAAGAATGCTGCTCGTGGGAGCGACAATTACTTTCAGCGCCGTTATTGTCACACCCGCCAGCACCGTGTTTGTGCCCAGCAGCAACGCGTCGTTCGTGTTCAGCAGTGACGCTCCAACCAACATCATCAGCGAATCCATCAGCAGCAGCAGCAGCAGCAGCAGCAGCAACGCGACAAAAGTACGACCTACAATGTCCTACAGTGACCTGCGGCCTGCAGCAAATGCGTCCCGTGAATCGCGCCGCCGCACTGCCTCCGTGCCACGCTGCCAAGGCAAGCGGTGCGGCGCACTCAAGCGCACCCGCCGTCCCAATGGACTGCTGCGCGCGCTGCTCACAGTGGACCTCGCGTTGCGAAAAGTGGCGCACGCTGCGCGCGGGGCTCGTGATCGCTCCGTCATCATCGCTCGGCACGCTCATCGAGCATGCTTGGCGGCCAAAGGCCACGCGGTATTGGCGTGGGATCAAAGCCGGCACACCGCACGGGTACTCGCTGTCTCGGCGAGGGAAAGCTGGAGGCGCACGCTGGTGACCGCGGAAGCTGCTTGGAGGGACCCTCGCGTGCAGGGACGCGTCGAGCAAGTGCGGCAGGCCGCGGAGCTGGGCGTGAGGCACAGCGTGCAAGGTGCCCGTGCGGCGGGGCGTTGGGTGAGGACGGCAGGCGCAGCCGCGAGGACGATCTTGCTGGATGCCGTGATGGCGGGCATCAAGGCCGCCCATCAAGCTCACGACAGCGACAGCGGCAGCAAAGGCAGCAAAGGCGGCAGCGGCAGCAGCGGTCGCAGCGGTCGCAGCAGCCGCAGCAGCCGCCCAGGACAGCGCGGTAGCACCAACCGTGAGCATCGGCGTGAGCATCGGCGTGAGCACGCGGTGCCCTCGGCGGCAGCCTCGGAGGCTGCTACTGATGTCGCGGGCACGGCGGAGCAGCGTCGCGAAATTGCGCGCATCCTCGCGCTGCCGGAGGCTCAGCACTATGAAACGCTCGGACTCAGTGAGAGGAGCACTCTCCCAAAGATCAAGTCCAAATTCCGCACGATCGCGCGTCTGCTCCATCCGGACAAGTGCAAGATTCCGCAGGCGCACGAGGCCTTCCTTCGCCTCCAGGCGGCGCATGCGGTCCTCACCGACCACACCAAGCGGCTCGAGTACGATCGCGAGCGTGCGCTCGGCTCGTGGTTCGCCAACCCGCCGTATAACCCGTACGCCTCCTCAAATCAAAATTATGGCAGCGGCGGCGCGGCGTACGGTGGCGCCGGTGGCTATGCGCGCAGCTGGAGCGGCGGAGGGCAGCGTTCATTCTAATGCATGTAGCGCATAGACCAAAAGTCGGCACCGGTGAGGCCGGCACCTACACAGACAGTCAGTGTTCCTACAAAGTATCAGTGAACTGTGAACAGAAACGCTCGACTCTCTCACGATTTGACATGCAACTTGCACAACCAGACAAGCAGCGCGCCCGACCCAGACGCCAGGCCACGCCACGGACCGTTCACCGTAGCGAGGCTGCGCGCTCGTGCGGCAAAAGATAAGCAAAAGACACATCTAGCAAGACAACGACGGCAGAGTTATGACGACGGTTGACAAATCCCTAACCCCACCCCCCTCCCCCCAACCCCCACCTGATTGCCTATCACACAATCCCGCCCATTTTTACTTATAGTACATGTAGAGGGCAGCGAGCACTTTTTATGCTTTATCACCCTGTGTGCTGGGAGTAGGGAGAGACCCCGAGCGAGTCACAGTACAATTGTACTCATTACTTGTGTTGACCAAGGGGAACGGAACCGCCCTTTGAGACGAGACGGTATGTTGAGCGTGAAGCAGCGCGTGTGCCGTGACGAAACTGACTGTAGAACGTGACTCCAGACGAGGGAACCTGCGGTGCCGCCGCTGGTCACTCCGCCTCCCTGCTCTCTCCGATCGCATTGACGTCGAGGAGCAGCGCCGGCTGACGCAAGGCAGGCGATGGGAAACGAACAGTCGCGCTCGGCCGGCGGAGACTCGCTGCATGTTGTGACGCTGACCGACGACATCCACGACGGGGATGGGCCAGCCCCTGTGGCGAAGGTGGTGGAGGAGGAGCCGCCCTCGCCGGAGCCCTCGGTGCTCAAGCAAGAGAGCGATGGAGCTCAAGCCTCTCCTGCCGATGCATGTCTAGATATGCTGCCCAGCGCGCCGCGCAAGGCGGAGAACACAGCCGACGCCGCCATCGTTCAAGACCTCGGAGACTACAAGCTCGAGAAGCAGGTGCTTGGTGAGGGTGCCTTTGGCAAGGTGCGCCTGGCGGTGTCGTCGCGCACGGGCCACTGCGTGGCCGTCAAGATCATCAAGCGAAAGAAGCTCAACGAGCGAGCCGAGGTGCTCCTGCTGCGCGAGCGCATGCACCACGAGAAGCTGCGTCATCCGAACATCGTGCGGCTGCACACCTTCATCATGACGCCGAACAAGTACTATCTTGTGATGGAGTACTGCGAGGGAGGCGACCTGCTGCAGTACCTGAACAACTCGGGGATGCTGAGCGACGAGCTCGCGCGCTCGCTGTTCCGTGGGCTGATCGAGGGCATCCACTTTTGCCACAACCTTGGGATCCATCACCGTGACCTCAAGCTAGAGAACCTCATGCTCACCGGGGCTGACGAGAAGACGATGATGATCAAGATCGCCGACTTCGGCCTGTCCGACCTGCAGTCGATGCCCTCCAACCTGTCGGTGACCTTCTGCGGCTCGCCACTGTACGCGGCGCCAGAGCTGATGACGACCGGGGCGGCTCCCGACGGTTACGACGCTGCCAAGTCGGACGTGTGGAGCTGCGGCGTGGTGCTCTACGCGCTGCTCACCTCGACGCTCCCGTTCGATGCCGACGACATCTCGGCGCTCGTGCGGCTCGTCCAGGAGGGCGTGCCCAACTGGCCTGTCCCCGAGAGCCGCGGCAGGCTAGCTATAGCTCTTGTCGATCGAATGCTCGTTGTCGATCCGCGCCAGCGCCCCCTGGCCGCGGAGGTGCTCCACGACGAGTGGCTCACGATTGGTCAGAAGAAGGCCATCAAATCATCGATGACCACTCCCGCGCTGCAGCAGCAGCCGTTGGCGACCAGCGAGAGTGAATCGAAGGCCGGCTCGGGAACCTTGCGCAAGTCCGGCGGCCTCGTCGACGGCGGGGGAGGGGCGCGTGCGCGAGGAGCCACAGCCTCAACCCGTTTCTTCAAGGGGCTGATGCAACAAGTCAAAGAGGAAGATGAGGCCGAGGCTGCCCCGGGATGGCAGCCGCCGCCGCCGCCGCCGCCGCCACCGTCGGCACTGCCGCCGCCGCCGGCACAGGCACCGGCGGCGGCACCGGCGGCGGCACCGGCGGCGGCGGCGGCGGCGGCAGCACTCAGTGCGGCGGATGAGAGCGCTAGCGGAGGTGAGAATAAGAGGCAAGCGGGCAAGGCGATGACGCGTGCCGAGTTAGAGGCGATCAAGCTCGCAATTGCGAACGGCGAAGTGGCAGATACTGTGGAGCCCTCGAATCCCACCCCCTCCGCCCCCTCCGCGGCGGAGGTCGTTGAAGGGACCGTTGATGAGGTCAAGCGTGAGCGCAGCGTCGGATCCCAAATGACCAAAGAAGAGTGGGAGACCATCAAGCGAGAGCGGCAGGAGCTGAAAAAGGAGAGCATGGGCGCGCCTCCCTCAAGTTGAGCGCGCCGCCGCGCGCGTGCTGAGGTCATCGGCGGGCGCCGCCGTCTACGAGGCGACAGGCGCGCCGCCATAGTGGGCGCGCGTGCGACAACGGTTGTGATCCGCTCGCTCCACGCTCGCTTCGTGCATGCAAAGCGACGCAAACAAACCGGGATGTTTGACTTTCGTCGTTAGTACGCTATAGGCCCGTCCCGAGGATGTGGTTCTGGTGGGTCCGCGGCCCCCCGGCCAACGGGAACGGGGCCCGCGCCCGGTTCGTTCGCCCTCGTAGGTAGAAGGTACGGTCCGCGGAGCGCGGAGGGTCGAGACAAAAGATAAACTCTTCTACTAGCAACTAGGGCTGAGTAGCGTTAAGCGTAGCGGCTAGCGCGGTGCCCGCGATATGTCGGGCGCGCCGTGGGTGACCCCCGCCCCCGCCTGCGAGCGGCGGCTACCGCCACACGAACCCGCGTACGCGCCGACCGGGGCGCGACCGGGGCGCGACGGGGCGGTCCGCGATGGACGATGCGGACCGGACGTTCGCGGGCTTGGCGCCTTGCCTTTGTTCTCATGATGCATACTCGGTAGTCGTGCCGACCTCGGTGACCTTTGAACTTGCGCTAGTAACGAGTAACGGGTCGCGGTCGTCGATCACGGCCCCGATTCGGTTGCTTTCCGTCGCGCGGTCCTCCCCGCAGTCTCTGAATTCCAAATTGCGCAGCTGTGTGGCGGCGCCGGTGGGCGCGCGCTGGGACGGTCGCTGCCAGCTTACGCCCCTCGATTCACACGTCGCTCGGCCGATCGGGCAGGCAGAACATATAGAAGGTGTCCGACTTGAAGAGTTTCGTGCCGAGGTGAGTGAGGGAGTCGGCCGACTTCCAGCCAACCCACTTTGGCTGAATCTGGCCGATCTCATCCGCTCCCGTGTAGTGCGGGTCCATGATGAGGTAGCGCGCGTCGCCCGATTTGTCGTCGAAGGCGATGCCGAGCAGCGTGAACGCGAGCTCGCCTCCGCCGATCATGACTGGCGTGCCCTGAGTCTGGAAATGATGCAACAGCTTCCGTCCGCCCGACGAGACGTCATCTCCGGATTGGAACACCTCGGTCCGACACGTGACGCCGAGCGCGTAGTCGAGATAGTAGGCGAGGTCCTGCGAGCCCAGCCACATCTTCTTGCCGAGGAGTGCCCCCGGATCCTATGCGCCGGATGCGGACACGACACGCGTGAGAGGGGGGTGGAAGGAGGGGTGTGGAAGGAGGGGGTGGAAGGAGGGGGGTGGAAGGAGGGTGTAGAAGGAAGAGGGTGGGAGGGATGGAGCGGACCCGGGGAGCTATGGCATTGGCTGAGCACCTGGCTACAGTGCTCGACGGTCATCAGAGGCCATCAGAGGCCATCAGCGGCCATCAGCGGCCATCAGAGGCCATCAGAGGCCATGAAGAGGCGATCAGAGGTCCTCACCTGCCCGCAGTGCTCGACGAGCGTCTTCTGAATCTCAAGGTGTGTCGGGTTGGGAAGTGTCGTATAGCCTTGCAGCCGAAACCACGAGATGATCGACATGAGTGACCGGTAAGCACACCCCCAGCCACAGTCATCGTACGACTTGCGGTAACCCTCTTGGCCGTGGCCTGTCCACTGCATGTAGTGGAAATACTCATAGGTGCCTTGCACGAGAGCGACTTGCGCGTTCTTGAGCGCCGGCGGGCTCAGCCCGAGGTGCACGTCGCGCAGGATGCCCGGGATCGGCGTACCCGCGCCGCCTGCGCCGCCCGCGCTTGAGCCCAAACCAATGGCATTACAGGTGCGCAGCAGGGGCCGATCCAGCGGCAGACCGAGCCGACGATGCGCGGCCACGCGCATCTCGCGCGTGCTCGGCTCTGTCGCCTCCCCGGCTAGCGGCAGCACATACATCTGCGTGTGCATCAGCATCAGCTCGGCAGGGCGAAAGACGCACACGGTCGCTCGCACAGCTTGCGCAGCGGCAGCCGAGGGAGCGGCTGCGAGGTGTGCGGCCGAGAGAGCTTCGAGTTGCGCCACGAGTGCCGACTGCAGGCACGAGAGCGCGTCTGCGAGCGGCAGCGCGCGCGACACATACACGAGCGCATCCAGCTGGAGCGGCAGCGCCATCGAAGAGGTCGGGTAGGGGCCACATGGCTCGATAGAGAGTGTTGGCGCGGGGTGGCGGCCGCCGTTGACGCCGCTGGGAGGAACACACTGCGGCCAGAGCATCTGCACTGTCATAGGCGTGCCGGGTGCCGCCGCGGGCCCCGCGTCACCGGTGGCTGCGGATGCCACCGCTCCGAGGGCGCCGCCGCCGCCGCCCGTCTTGCCCTTGCCACCGCTCTTCTTGCCACCACCCTTTTTGCCACCGCCGTCTCCGTCGGCCTCGGAGTCTTGACCGGCTGCGGCGCCGCTGCGGTCATCGAGGGCGCCGCAGGGACCGGTCGCGAGCGGCGCTGGCCGGCTGGCGCTGGCCGCAAGGCTGACGACGCCCACGTGGCGCGCCTGCGGGAAGGCGAAGCACGTGCGCTCGCTCCGCAGCTGCTCACGCGCCGCCGCGCTCGCCGCGCCGTGCACTTCGGCCCATTCGCTGCCTCCATCGGCGCCGGCGCGATAGCGCACTTGCAGATGCACGGTGGGCCGCGCGCGTAGCAGTATGTGAGTCTCGTGGAGTGCGGCGAGCGCCACTTCCGCCGGCGGCGGCGCCTCAATCGGCTCGAGGGCACCGCCGGCGAGTGCCGTGCAGCGGAAGAAGGCTACACTGGCCGTGCTGCCAGTCGCAAAGATGACGTCGCTCGAGCGAGCCAGCACTCTGCTGAGTGAAACCGCGTGTGTCTTGACCAACACGGACAGCTCCTCAGCATCCCATCCCACCACGTACCAGCCGATCACATTCATCCCGCATGGCACGTATTTGGACAGCTCGGCGGCCTCCACTTCCCACTCAGGAAGTCCATCGGCGGACGAGCGGACGCAGCGGACGAGGCCGAACGGCGCTGCAACCGGCTCGGTGGTGCCGACGAGCCAACCGCATGCTCGGTCGGGCGCGGAGGCCGCGTGCGAGGCGATTGCTTCGGAGAGCTCCATGATCGGAGAGCACGAAGCGAGAGCGATTGCTGCCTGCTGTGAAACACACAACGCGCGCGCCCTCCGGGCCCCCAAGCTCGGGGCCGCTATCGCGATGGACGGAGGCGTGGCCGACACAGCCTGCAATTACACAGGCCGTTAATCGGCGATTGCTGGTGCTGTTCAACACAACGCGCACAATTGCGTCCGTGCTCACCACGCCGCGATCTTCAGCCGGGAAGGAATCCAACCCCCCCATCACTCTTTCTACTCGACGGCGACACGCAAATGACGGGCAGGTACATTGTACGGTCGCAATCGCTCACGCATCGCTCAACATGGCGCTCTTCCTTCACTCCTGTCCTTTTCAAAGGACACCTCCCATGCCACCCCGTATGACTCGATCGCCGCGGCGTGCGGCCCCAACACCAAATAAGCCACCATTGTATCCACCGGGACTTGGCTTCACGCCTGAAGCAAACAAGATCCCGGCTCATATCGCGCCCACCCCGACGCCCACGCGCTCGGGCGCTCTGCCGTGCATAGCCTACGTGGTGCTTTACCACGTGGCGTTCATCGGCGCCCTCCTCTTGTGGCACTCAAGCAAGCATGGCTTCAACCCGACGCAGGCCTTCCTCGCCGTCTTCTGCGTGATCAACGCGTGGATCGCCGTGTGCGAACTCGCGCTGCTTCTCTACCCGGGGTTGATCCAGCAGCAGCACGCGGACTACACTGCCAAGTACGGCGTGGGCGTGCTGCCGCCTGTCTTCCTCTTCGAGCGCGTGCACTTCACGGAACTGCTCAGCCTCAAGTATTGGGCCTTCATGTGGAGCCAATACGCCGCCCTCGACCCGTCGTACGCCGACACGACTTCCTTCGGGTATTGCGTCGATGTTGGGAACGGCGTGACGACGCTGTTGCCGACGATCATCTTCGCAATCGGCATGACGCGCCACGTACTCGAGGCGCGGGTGCTCGGCATGCTCGGCATCGTCAAATTCTGGCAGGAAATGTACGGCACGTACGTCTACTTTTTCCAGTACTTCAACAACCGTCGCTTCGAGCGTGCGCCGCGCGCGCACATGTGGGGCATCGTCGTGCCCGCCAACGGCATCTGGATCCTCTTCCCGGCTGTGGGCATGTGGGCATGCTCGCGGCTCATACTCGAGGGCAGCTTCACAGTATTTGGCTGGCCAGAAATCCAGCTTCCATTGGCGGCCCAGAAATTCCTTAGCGGCTCAGAACTTTATTTGGCGGCTCAGAAAATTGTTGACTCTTGGGCCCCGCCTTGGGCCCCTTCGTTTCTTGAGCGGCTGCCAAAGCCGACCTCGGCCCCCTGATTTTGCGTTGCCCTGTGGTAATGAGCTCCACAGGACTATGCGGAGCTCTCTCAGGCTGGACAGGCTCGCTGCTCGCAGGCGCCTCAGCAAGCAAGCAAGAGCCTTGGGGTAGCCTTGGGGTCGGCGAGCGCCATCGGGATCCCGACGGCTGCAGGGGCAGGCCCTCCCAGGCGATGGAGGCGACCTTGGAGTCGGCAGCTGTGAAAAGTGGGGGCTTTGGTATTCGTCTCTGTGCGAGACGCAGTGAGCGACGGGTGAGAAGGCGATGAGAGGGCGTGCCGCTGCCGGATCGCGGGCACCGATATGCCGGAGCATGAGGACCTCCCGATGAAATCGATTGCCGCGCGTGGCCGTGGGCGTTGTGGGGTTGAATGTGGTGTGCATCGAGGATGTTGGTTTTCGTGAGCGTGCTCGTGACACGTGAGGGGAGGAGCCGTGCTCAAGAGAGAGCGAGTGATGGCAAGTGTGGCGCTCGACCTAAGCTGGTAAGAACCCCATGCGGAACATTGCTCATTGGTTACTTTTTTCGGAAATGACGCCATCGCGGGCTCTTAGAAAAGCACACAACAGCCGGCGACAATCCGCACAGAAACAGCAGGAGCGCCCCGCCGCGCTCAGCGCCGCCGCCAGACTGTTGCTGGCCGAGGTGACAGCGCTGCAGCAACCATTCCGGAACATGAATCAGCTGCTATCTCAGGCTGAGCAGATGGCCCAGCCTGCACAGCACGATGCGGATGAGCTGGCGCTCATCCAGCTCATCGAGTTCATGAACTCGCCAGTGCAAGAGGAGGTGGAAGTGGCAGTATTTACGCTGTCCGAGATGGTGAGCACCGCCTTCGACGAGGACGGGGCGCGCCTCGGCCAGCTCATGCGCGAACACAACGGGCTGACCCAGCTTACGTTTCTGATGGCTGACCCGGACCAGCCGGTCGAGGTGCACCAGCAGGCACTGCTGCTGCTCGGCAACCTGTGCTCGGACTCGGTGGACCACGCCTCGGTGCTTTCGAAGAAGGCGCTGCTGAAGATCGGCGTGGAGCGCGTAATCTTCCGCTTCCTCAAGTCGAGCGACGAGTTCATCCTCATGTTTGCATGCGGCCTCGTTCAGAACCTGTGCCACGACGCAGAGTGGTCGGAGCGTGCGCTCGTGCACCACGTTGACACGCTGCTGAGCCAGCTGCTCGCGCACGAGGACGAGAACATCGTCAAGTATGCCGCGGGTGCGCTCAGGAACATCGCTTCCACGTCGGGCACCGACATTGGCGCGGAGGCTAAGGTGGTCATCGACATGCGCGCGGACGAGGTGGCGCTCGCCCGCTTTACGGAGCGGCGCGCCAGTCGCATAGTCGGCAAGCACGTACGCAATATACCAGCGGAGGCGCGCATCCGACGCGTGCTCACCGCGCGCGGCATGATCGAGCGCCCACCCAAAGAGCAGCTCCGGCAGCAGCGTGAGGCCGAGGCGAGCAGGCGGTCGGCCGAGAGAGCACGAAGAAAAGAGGCAGCAGCAGAAAGGGCAGCAGCAGAGAAGGCGGCGGGACCGCGGCGAAGGGCAGAGCATGCCGCGGTGAAGGTCGACTTCAAGAGCAACATGAAGACCCGCGTGGACGAGTTTATGAAAGCTGACTTCGACGGCAGTACGGAGCTCGATTTCGATGAGTTCAGTACGATGCGCAAACATCGATGCGCTAAAGATGGCCTGCCGGAACCGACGGAGAAGGAGCTCAAAGATCTCTTCTCACGCCTCGACCTCGATGGCAGTGGCACGTTGGACCTGGCCGAGTATGTCCAGTACGCTCTGCGCGAGGAACAGGCAGCAGCAGCAGCGAAGGCGGCAGCACAGCAGGCCGCGGCGATCAAGGTGCAGGCGTTTCAGCGTGGCGAGATGGCCCGGAACAAAGCTGCGGGGAACCCAGCATCGAGGCTGGCAGGGTCTGTGATGGCATTGGCGGTGGCAGCGGAGGTGGCTGCGGCGGCCTCCATGACGCAATCGCTGCAGCGGAAGGCCGAAGAGGCAGCCGCAGCGCGTGCAGCAGCTGAGGCCAAGGCGGCCGTGGCGGCAGCGGCCAAAGCTGCCCAGGAGGCGGCCGACGGGGAGCTCGCTCGCCAGCGTGAAGCCCAGGCCGCTTACGAGAAGGAGAAGCGCATCGAGCGCCTCAGCCAGATTGCGGCACGTCGGATGAACCAGAAAGAAATCGCAAGGGGCTTCGAGACGTGGGCCGATATATTCTATGAGATGCAGTGGCGCCAGCGGCTTCTCACCGCTGTTTTTGCCAGGTTTGCCAGGCCCAAGTTGTCTGCTGTCTACGCTTTTTGGAAGCGCGATTGGGAGGATGAGACGGCTGCTATGGCTGCTGCCGCCGATGAGGCAAAGGCGGCGGCCAAGGCGTCGGCCGAGGCGTCGGTCGAGGCGGCGGCGGCCGAGTTGGAGGCGGCCGAGATGGCCGCGGCTGAGGCCGCCGAGGCGGCGATCGAGAATGCAGTCAAGGCTGCAGCCGAGGCGGCCAAGGCGGCGGCCAAGGCAGAGACTGAGGCAGCGGCCGAGGCGGCCAGGGCGGCGGCCGAGGCGGCCAGGGCAGTGATCGAGGCGGCCGAGGCGGCAGTCGAGGCGGCCGAGGCGGAGGCTATGGAGGCCGAGGCGTCGGCCAGGGAGGCTGAGGCCCAAGCAGCTGCCGAGGCCGCCGCGGTGACCAAGGTGCAGGCGATTCAGCGTGGCAAGATGTCTCGCCGCGAAGTCAACGAGGCTAAAAAGGCTTTGGAGGCAGCAAAGGACGCGGCGGAGGCCGAGCGACTGCGAGCTGAGCTCGAGGCCGCCGAATCGCGTGCACGTGAGGCCGAGGAGGCCGCACGCAAAGCGACAGCCGCTGCAGAGAAGGCGGAGCAGATCGCCAAATCGGCTGCTGCCGGCCGGCAGCAGCTCGGAGCACACTTCAAGGTCAAGGAGATGGGCAGCAAGCTCAAGGCAAAGGCCGAGGAGGCGGCCGCGCATCGGGCTCGCGCAGCTAAGGCTGCGGCCGAGGCGGCCGAGGCGGCGGCCAAGGCAGAGACCGAGGCAGCGACCGAGGCGGCCAGGGCGGCGGCCGAGGCAGCGGCCGAGGCGGCCAAGAAGGCGGCCGAGGCGGCAGCCAAGGCGGCGGTCGAGGCGGCCGAGGCGGAGGCTATGGAGGCCGAGGCGTCGGCCAGGGAGGCTGAGGCCCAAGCAGCTGCCGAGGCCGCCGCGGTGACCAAGGTGCAGGCGATTCAGCGTGGCAAGATGTCTCGCCGCGAAGTCAACGAGGCTAAAAAGGCTTTGGAGGCAGCAAAGGACGCGGCGGAGGCCGAGCGACTGCGAGCTGAGCTCGAGGCCGCCGAATCGCGTGCACGTGAGGCCGAGGAGGCCGCACGCAAAGCGACAGCCGCTGCAGAGAAGGCGGAGCAGATCGCCAAATCGGCTGCTGCTGGCCGGCAGCAGCTCGGAGCATCCCTGATTGCCCAGGGGTTCGGTAGCAGACTCAGATCAAAGGCTGAGGAGGCGGCGGTGTTGCGGGCCGCTGAGGCTCAGGCCGTGTCCGTAGCCCAACCCGCCGCTTCCGGGCGGCTCCAATCAAAGGCTGAGGAGGCGGCGGGGTTGCGCGCCGCTGAGGCTCAAGCGTTGGCCGAGAAGGCGGCTGCCGACGCTGCGGCGGCTTCAGCGGCTGCCGTCGCAGCAGCCGCGCTCGCTTCTTCCAAGGCCAAGGTCGCGGCGGCCGTGAAGGCTGTAGAAGCGGTGTCGCTCATCCGGGCTGCTGAGGCCGAGGCGGCTGCTGAGAAGGCAGCGCAGATGGCCGAAGCGGCGCGGATTGCCGAATCGGCGGCCGCTGGACGTATGCAGCTTGGAGTAGCTGCCAAGGTCAAGGCGCTTGGCAGCAAACTGAAGTCCAAGGCCGAAGATGCGGCAGCGCAGCGGGAAGCCGAGCAAATGGTGGCGGAGGCTTCTGCGGCAGCGCTCGCTTCTGTAAAAGCCAAGGTTGCAGCTGCCGTGAAGGTGGCCTCCACGACGCAACTGCTTCAGCAGAAGGTCGACGAGGCAGCCGCAGCGCGCGCGGCAGCCGAGGCCAAGGCGGCCGCGGCAGCTGCAGCTAAAGCTGCCCAGGAGGCGGCCGAGGCCGAGGCGCGAGCGGCTGAGGAGGCATATCGCATGCTCGAAGCCTACAACATCGAGTGCGCGCAGCGCGTTGCTAACGACGTGGCAGTGCGGCGGCGACGCGCGGCCGCGGCCGCGGCGCGGCTTCCACGCGCCCTCGAGTGGGGCCCTCTTGGCTTCGATCTGAACATGGAGATGCACTGGTTGACCAAACGCCCCACGGCTTGCATGCGCTACACCGGCCCAGAAGAGCAGCCGTGCCTGAGCTGTAGGCTTCATACAGAGGTAGCCTTGGGCAGCGGTGGCGGCGGCGGCGGCGGCGGCGGCGGCAGCGCGGGTGAGGTGCACGTTCGCCTCGAGCTGAGGCACCTGCTTGTGCGGCCGCGAAAGCCGAAGCTGCCGAGCACGCCGAGCACGGAGGACGACCTTGAGGAGGACGTACCTGCCATGGAGGTCGAGGAGGAGGCCTTCGAGAACGGTATGCTACGAAATGCGATGCAGTACGACGCGCATGACGTCGATGGCGATCAGAAGCTCGATTTCGACGAGTTTGTGACGATGGTCAGGGAACGCGAGGCAGGTATGCATACCGAGGAGGAGCTGCGTGAGCGCTTCAAGGCGATGGACGTCGACGGCAGCGGGCAGATCGACATGAATGAGTACGTGCTCTACTCACTATGTGACGCCCTTGCACGCTCGTCGTCGCGCGTGATCGACCTGTTCAAGCAGTGGGACGAGGACGGCTCGGGCGAAGTGGACAGGAAGGAGTTTCGTCGCGCGGTCAAGGCGATGGGCTTCGACTTCTTTGCCAACGACGCCGAGCTCGACATGGTCTTCAACGACATCGACGCTGACAAGTCGGGTACGATCTCGTACAAGGAGCTCAACAGCGCGCTGCGCTCATTCAAACCGCCACCGCCCAAGGCGCTGCGCAAGAATCCTCCCCCGTCTCGGATTGCACAGCTGGCTGCGAAGGCCAAGTTCAAAACCGACCCGACAAAGTCAGCCGGGGAGAATTTCAAGCTGTACCTCGCTGCGCAATTGCCTTACGTGAAAGATTTGATGAAAGCCATAGACGAGGACGGCAACGGGCTCATCGACAAGCGTGAGTGGCGCAAGGCTGTGGCGGCCTTCGGCATCGAGGCGATGAGCCGCAAGGAGATGGACGCCGTCTTCGAGTCGATCGACGAGGACTGCTCGGGCAACATCTCGTTGAACGAGCTCACACTTGCGCTTCGCAGGGCGCTGCGCGACGTCAGGCGACAGGAAGCGAGTGTCAAGAGGCAACAAGAAGTGACAAAGCGGGTCCGCAATACAGTTCAAATGCTCACCGAAGCGCAGGTAAAGGCTAGCCCTGGCAAGGGATCTGTGCTCGAGGAGCTTGGCCTGCAAGACGAACCGGCCCCAGCCTCGCCGGTCGCCCCTCCGGCCAAGCAATGGGCAGTAAAGTTCGTGGAGACCAAGCGGCCCAAGCACGCTTTGCTCATTGTCAATGTGCAGAACGACCTCATCGACGGCACGATGGCGCTGCGCTACTGCGCGGCGGGGCAGGAGGGCTACGAGGTGATACCGGTGATCAATGCGCTGCGTCGGAGCAGCAGCTTTGACGTAGTTGCCATATGCAAGGAGTGGCACCCGGCAGAGCACTGCAGCTTCTTCGAGAGCGTCACGGGGAAAACTTTGAAGCCGCGTCCACCCTCAGCGACTGGTGCGGAACGCACCAAGGCGATCGGAGGCCCTAAACGCGCGCTCGAAGAGCGCCAGGCGGCTGCCGCGGCGAAAGGTGGCGGCGGGGATGCGGCCGAATGCGATGACGAGGCGGGTACCGGCGAGGAGGCCTTTGAAGGCGGCATGCGGCGCAATGCGATGCAGTACGACGCGCATGACGTCGATGGCGATCAGAAGCTCGATTTCGACGAGTTTGTGGCGATGGTCAGGGAACGCGAGGAGGGGGAACACACCGAGAAGGAGCTGCGTGAGCGCTTCAAGGCGCTCGATGCTGATGGCAGCGGGCAGATCGACATGAACGAGTACGTGCTCTACTCACTATGTGACGCCCTTGCACGCTCGTCGTCGCGCGTGATCGACCTGTTCAGGCAGTGGGATGAGGACGGCTCGGGCGAAGTGGACAGGAAGGAGTTTCGTCGCGCGGTCAAGGCGATGGGCTTCGACTTCTTTGCCAACGACGCCGAGCTCGACATGGTCTTCAACGACATCGACGCTGACAAGTCGGGTACGATCTCGTACAAGGAGCTCAACAGCGCGCTGCGCTCATTCAAACCGCCACCGCCCAAGGCGCTGCGCAAGGAGGATCCCCAGGACCGTAAGAGGAAGGGCAGGACTGCGTTCAAAACGACGATACAATTTGATCCAAACTCGAGCGCCTCGGTGCAGCAGCAGCTGCGCGAGCTCCTGGCCAAGCACTCCGTGCGGGTCCTTGACCTGTTCAAGGATTGGGACGACGACGGCAATGGCTGCATTAGCAAGAAGGAGTTCCGCCAGGCGGTGACGGCGCTTGGCCTCGCAGCGCCCAAGAAGGAGCTGGACGCTCTCTTCAATACTTTTGACTCGGACGGCTCTGGCGAGATCGATTATAAGGAGTTCCAGAAGGCGCTCGCGCCTCTTCGGCCGAAGCCCAAGCCCAAGGGCGGCACCGGCGCCCAGAAGGGGCCTTTGGACCCATGGAAGAGCGGCTCTCCCGTGCCGCTGCACAAGTCACAGAAGGCGGAGGAGGTGGAGCGTGCCGACGTGTACGACACTGTCGTACTCACGGCGCCCGACGGCAAGGCGCCCATGCCGACACGGCTTCTCCCGCGCCACTGCGTGCAGATGACGTGGGGCGCGAAGCTTCACGAGGAACTTGCCTTGGACGCACGAAAGGACCTTCAGGTGTTGCAGGGGACGCGCGCCGAGCTCTGCTCATTCTCGGCCTTCCACGACTATGGGTTCCACGACAAGCTGAACAACTTGCATTCCACAGGCCTTCACGCGGAGCTGAAGAAGGCGGGCATCACCCACGTCTATGTGTGCGGCCTCCCATTTGACCACGCTGTCACGCACACGGCGCTGCACGCGGCGGAGGCGGGGTTCGTCACGAGTGTCGTCGAGGATGCATGCCGCGCCGCCGACCTCGACGGCGTCGCCAAGAGCCGCGCACGCCTCGAAGCGGCCTCCATTCAGCTCATCCGATCGTACAACATGAAGGCGCACATGGAAAATGCAGTCCTCTCGAGCGTGCCTGACGCCGAGCGCGTTGCCCCCAAGGCTAAGCAAATTCTGCTCGTCGAGCTGCGTGATGCGCCCCCGCACGGGGCGCCAGCGGGCGTTGCCCGGGCGGCCAACGTGCTCCGACTGGACTCGGATCGACATAATTCCTTGGTGGCGAAGCCGCCGCCTGGACCGCCGCCGCGCGGGCTCCCTCGCGAACCCATGAGCGAAGACGCGGCGCAAACGACGATTGCGGCGGCACATCGAGGCAGCGTGGCTCGCAAGAAGGCTCCGGGCCTCGTTATGAAGCATCCGATTAAGCGGCGCAACAAGCACTGGCAGAAGGCACATGCTGTGGTTGCGGTGGCGGTGGCTGCGGTCGTGGCGAGGGTGGGGCTTGCGGCAGCGGAAACAGCGCAAACCAAGATCGCGGCGGCACATCGAGGTCGCATCGCACGCAACAAGGCGCCGGGCGTCGTGATGAAGCACCCGCCCAAACGGCGCAAGAAGCCACCTGTGCCCGCTGCCGTCGCCCAGTGGAAGGAGGACACGCCGCCTGTAGCTGCCGCCTCCCCGCCCGCCAACGGTTCTCAGCTTAAGCGTCGCAATAAGAACTTGGGAAAAGCGAAGACGGTGGTGAGGGTGATTGTGGCGACTACGGTGGCGAGGGTGGGGCTTGCGGCCGTGGACGCGGCGCAAACCAAGATTGCGGCGGCGCATCGAGGTCGCATCGCACGCAAGAAGGCGCCGGGCGTCGTGATGAAGCATCCGCCCAAACGGCGCAAGAAGCCGCCCGCCGACGGGCAGGTTGAGCGGGGGGCGAAGGCGTCCGGCGATAACGACGTGTCGCCATCCCCGCCGCCGCCCACGCCCCCGCCACTAGCTGCCTCCTCCGAGGTTCAGGTTGCGGTGGCATCCAGCGATGCACTATCGCCTGCTGCCGAACCGTTTGTGGACCCTTCAATAATGGACTTGAGACTCAAGGTGAGGGAGACGGAGAAGGCCGTGGCTAGAACGGTGGCGTGGGCGGCGGAAAAGAACGCGGCTGAGAGGATGGCCGAATCGGCAGCTGCATCGACCAAGGCCAAAGTCAAGGCGTTTGGCAGCAAGCTTTTGTCCAAGACCGAGGCAGCAAAGGTGGTGGCGGGGTCGCCCGGGAATATTGAAGTGGCGGAGCCCTCCCCTGAATCGACTTTGACCGCAATAGCTGCAGGGGCGGTGGAGGTGCCCTTTCAGCTATCAATTCGGGTATCCACGCGGGATGGCAGATATCCTGTTGTCCTCAACCTAATGCCGGTTCTTGCATCGCCTGGCGCCGATGCCTTGTCAACCAAAGGCTCGCGCCGACTACGCGTGATTGGTGGCGTTTCGAGCGTCATCCTGCCAGGCCGCGGCGGGCCGCGCGGTACCCCACGCCTGCAGCCTGTGGAGGCCTCACCGCACAGTGCCCCAGCCTCCGCCGCTGCCCCTGCCGGTGCGCCTGCTTCTACGAGGACGGTGCATTCGCCGGCGGAGGAGCTCTATATTGGGAAGCGCGTCTCGGTCCTAAATCTGTTGTACAGCAAATCGCGCATAGCTGGGCGATTCTATGATGGCACAATCATTAAGGTGCAGGGCGATGGCAGCGTCACTGTTGAGTTTGACGATGGCCAGATCACATCTCATGATATGGGAAGCGGAGGTGAGATTTGGCGGGATGCTCCTGCTGCGGTGTCTGCTGCAGCACGTGCTGTAGCGCCTGCTGCAGCGCCTGCTGCAGCGCCTGCTGCAGCACCTGCTCGTGAAAGCGGTGAATTCAAACAGGAATATCGCGGAAGCACGTCGATCTTCAACGATCCAGCGCGCGCCAACCTGCCGCCACACATGCGCTTTACATCCATGAGCATTGATTGGGATGCGTACGCGGCGCAGCGGCGCAAGACGGCACGGGGCGGCGTCGCATGGGCGGGAGCCCCCGCAGACGAGCTGCCCACACAGGTGCGCATGCCAAGCAGACAAGCTGTCCTCCTCGAGAGGCGCCTGCATGAGCAGCAGCAGCAGAGGCTCCTTGAGAGCGTGCAGCGGCTAGAGCATCACGCAGAGGAGGTTGCCGCAGAAGCCAATCGCGTAGTACTTCCAATCCTCGCGGCACCAGTCTCTGCACGCGGCGGCGACGGCCGGTCGCAGCGGGTGACGTTCGACGAGGGCAGTGGCGGTGTTGGTGTTGGTGGCGGCGCGGCACTGCTGCTTCGCCATGCACGTGACGCGGCAGCCTTAGACGATTCTCTGCGCGTGCTACACGATGCGGTGGAGGTGCATCGGCGCAAGGCCGATGTGCTCACCGCCGCCGCGACCCTCAACCCGATGCGCGCGCGGCGTGACGTCGAGCTCGCCCTGCAAGTGGCTGAGGAGCGCTCGCGCTATGGCGCTCGCTCAGCGCGGGAACTGCCAGCTCTTGGGCCGCTCGGCGGTGCTGGCGGCTTCGAGAACCTCCGCCTCGTTGACGGCGGGCTCAGGAAGCTCCGCCGGCTCAAGGAGGCGGATCCTCAGACGTTGGAAGACCGAATGACGGAAGCTTTTGATACGCTGTTGCCGCGGCCGCCGCACCGGCCGCGCAAAAAGAGCAGGAGCACCACCGCCGCTGCACCGGCCGCGAACGAAGCGCCGGTTAAGGGCAGCTTCCCGTCGGCGTATGGCACGCTTGGTAGCGCACGCACCTTTGGCGGCCCCGGTAGAGGCATCATGCCTCCTCTGGCGCAGGTGTCCGGCGCGGCAGTGGCGCAGCCGCCCGAGGGGCTGCAACCGATGCCACGCTTCATGGGCGCCCATGGCACCCGCTCGGGCGTGGGCACGTGGTGAGCCGGCGTGCGTCCGGCTCCGCGCCCAGTGGTGAAGCACGAGAAGTTTGGGCAGTGACCCCACAGACTCTACCTCGTCCATCAATTTACGTCTTAGCCGCCTACGTCCTCTCGAAACAAGCCCTGCTGTGATTCCGCTGCAGCCGTCGTCGTCGGAGGTTTAGTATTTCGTAGTATATAGGCGAATTAGGAGTCCTGCGTCCTGACTCCTGTCAGCGCCGCTCGGGCTCGGATCCTGCATCCTCACGTATCTAACGTCTAAGCTATATAATTATAAATAAAGGATTGGAATCATGTATCATCAATCAACCAATTTAGCCCCCGCTCCTGATCATCTGTCACAATCCCGCACAGCAGCATCTACGGGCAGCGAGCGGCAGGGATCAGATCCCTTGTGAGCCGGTGACACTGACTTCCTGACTCTTCCACGCAGCTGACCTTTTGTTATCAAGTTTTCCGAGCGGCATCGTGTGAGGACACGGCCAGGTCGTGCTGCTTGGGGGTCCGGAGAGCGCGCGCGTTGTGTGTTTCACAGCAGCAGCAGCACGGCCAGGTCGACACGGCCGTGTCCTCTGCACCACTGCAACACTTTTGACGCAATGACGCCACTGCGCATCGTGATGGCCGCTATCGCGCTCGCCGCCACACTGCTCCTTCACGTGTCGCTCACCCACGGCATACTTACCTGGCTGTTCGAGCACTTTATCTCGGGTACGTTGGCTGGTGCCAAGGTGATCAACACTATGCAGGGTTGCGGGATGCCCTCACGCAAGACCACGGAAATGGATGTGCGCATTATGCTGTGCAACGGCCGAAAGTCACACCCGCTTGATTTGCTGAAGCGCCCTGGCCACGACTTTAGTGCCGAAATCAATTTCGTCGCCGATCATTTCGTGCGTGAAATCCTGCAAGGGCGCAGCCCGAGACTTCCGTCCTCGAATCCAATCGCCACGGCGTGTCATCCGACGGAAAGGCAGGCGGCAGTGAAGGCTGGGTACGCAATCGGCTCGCCGGCCGCGGAGTTCGGCTGCGGCCTCCTCGAGCCTTTTCACCAAGACGCGGTCTGCAGGCCGACGCACGGCAGGATTTCTTATAGGCCGCGTCAGAACCAAAGCGGATGGTGGAGTCCCGAAAATGCGCTATATCGACTTGCGCTACATCGACTGCGCCAGGCGCCTGCAACCGAGGTTGCCTCGGTGATTGCCTCTGAGCTGCTGAGGGTGAGGGCACCCGTCGAGGCACGCGTGGCGGCTCTGCGCCACCGCCTTGGAAGCTACGGGGCGAGCCTCTGCCTACAGCACACGAATCTAGCCGCCTCGAAGCAGGCAAGGCAGACGCTGCAGGAGGAGGCCTCCCGCGCCCTGCGGGAGATGGGCGAGCTACTTGTGCTGGTGGTGAGCGACGACAAGCCCTTTGTCGAGATGCTCGCGGCTGCGAACCCGAACGTGACGCTTGTGGCGCTTCACAACGTTAGCCGCGAGGACGCTCACGAGGACGCGGCCCACGCTACCCACGAGGACGCTGCCCATGAGGACGCTGCCCACACTGCCGGCTGCAATCGTGCCTCGTCTCACCTAGGCTGGGCCTGTGTAGGTCCTCGCCGCGAGGAGACGCCACGTACTAGGACGCTCCCGCCGCTACGCAGGCCCCAAGGCTTGGTGCGCTGGGTGTTGACGTCGTTCGAGTCCGAGGCGGAAAAGATTCTCGTGACGGCGCGGCTGCTCGCTGCCCCGCTTGTGCTCGCGGCGAATCTCGCGACCGATCTGGGAATGCTCGCGCTCACTACGGCGCTCCAGCAGGGCCATGTGCCACGTGTCCTCGACCTACACAGGCCCAGCCTCTGGGAGACGCGCCAAGGCTCCCTGTGCTCGGGCTCGTACTTTTGCACGCTCATGGTCGGCCCGCGCTCGCGCTCGGTCTGCCGTACGTACTCGGATGCACGCAACCCCAAACCGACAAGGGGGCATCATCTGAGAAGCGCTCGCGTGTTTGCGACTTATCTCGATCAGCGCGCGTTTGCGAGTTGAGCCGCGACTGACGTGACCTCCAGGTCCTGCGTCCCCACTGATGTGGGCCCCGCCCCAGAGCGCACAAGCCTCCACACTAACTCCACATAGCCGGTACGCGTAAACAAAGCTACATGCAGCCTAGCGGGTCGTCGAGGAAGTTGCACCTGTCTCCCGTCCGTGCTGTCGAACAACACCTCCACCCCGCATCGGCCCATTCGCCATCGGTGGTTTCTGGGATGCACCAGCGCGCAGCACGCCGGGGACGAGTATAATTTTGTGTGGGAGCCCCACCGGATCGTGCTTCTAAGGACCCTTGCGTGCGCCACTGCGCCTCGCCCCCCGCCCCGCCCCCCACGCCCGGTCCCCGGCCTGCCGCGCGAGCACCCAAGAGCACCCGCCGCGGACCGGTGATCGACGTACCACGCGCGGCGATACGCCACTTACTACGTCCACGCGCGGCGCGTATACGCACGATGAGCGGTATGTCCGTATCGAGGGGGCTCGTACGACGTACGATAGGCCGGGTCCGTACGAACCTTCGGCACGTGCGAGCGACTCGCGACGACGCTATAATGTATGAAAATGTGCATTCCCAATGATCGTTTCCACAGGACATAATGAGGCTAGGCACAGCTCGCTACCGCGGGCAGCGGTCTCCGGGTCTGAGGAGTCAGGACGCGCTCAGGGACGGACAGGCAGACAGCGGACTGCGCCCCCGTCGCGTTCGCTCCCGCGCCGGCGTCCCGGTGCGCGGTGGCGATTAGGTGGCGATGCGGGCCGGCCGGCCCCGCGCGCTCCGCGCTGGTGCCGGGAGGTCGCGCACGAAGGGCCCACGAGCGACGAGGATGGAGAACCGAGAACGAGGAAGCACAAGCCGCACGGAACGCCCCATGCCGCCCCCGCGCGAACACGCGTTGAGTCGCGCGCGAGCGCCGGGCGGCGGAGGGGCGGACCGCCGCGGAGCGCGGACTGCGCGCGCGGCCACGACCTCGGGCTTGGTTTCGATTTGGCGAACAACCGAACATCGTTGGAAACGCAACCGGCCCACTCAGTGCGCCTCGCCGACCGCCCATGCAAGCCGGCCTAGCCCATCGATCCGTATATCGCTCTCGCGTACCGTCGACTCCGGTCGACGCGTGCCGACGCAGACCGTGCTCCATGGCGATGCAGACCCGGCCAGTTGACGGCCAGTCCGCCACGCGCCTGACATGACACCACCGCGAGTGCGACACGACGATCGGGAGCGCGACTGAGACGCATACCGGCATACGCGATACGGTAACGAAGCACAGACAGCATCTTATCTCCGATGCGCGGTGTTCGCTCTCGGCTCTGAAACACGGTTCCGACAAGACATGCCCTAACCACGACCCATCTTCGCCGCTAAGGCTAATTCTACCTTCGCGGATTCATCATCGCACCCCCACGGCAAGCACGCGAACTGCATGTCGCGCCAACCCTGGAACCCACGCCCAAGCAGCGCCCGAGCCGTATCATGCCCACGGCAAGCACGCGAACTGCATGCCGCGCCAAACCAGAAACCTGGAAACCAGGCACGAGCGGTATCTTGCAGCATCTCGCGCTCCAAGATTCAGATCGTTGTCATCCGGATACATGGTCATACTCTTTTCATGCGCCGGGTTTCGGATCATCCTTGTGGCGCTCGGCCGACTCTGCCCACTTAATCTCGTCAAACTTCCAGCCCGACTCCAGCTTGAGCTCAATCTTCCTGCGAGTCTTCGGTTGAATGTTCTCCTGGAACTCGACGAGCGAGATGTAGCCGTCACCGTCCGTGTCGAACGAGTCGAACATGGCTTTGTCGACCTCCATCTTGGTGCCATCACGCTTGGGCAAGCCCATCGCGCGGAAGGCGCGCTGGAACTCCCGCATGGTGAGCTTGCCATCGCCGTCGGTGTCAAAGCCCTTGAAGATATCCGCCATGTTGTACTTCTTGTGGCGGGCCACCGACGCGTCCCACGTCGGCTTGTCGAACTTCCAACCGGCCTCGAGGGCGAGCTCGATCTTGCGGCGCGTCTTCGGCTTCAGGTTCGCATCGAGCTCTTCCATGCTCACGTAGCCATCACCGTCCGTGTCGAACGACTTGAACATGGCCTTGTCCATCTCCATCTTCTCGCCATCGCGCTTGGGAAGGCCCATCGCACGGAAGGCGCGCGCGATCTCGTAGATGTCGAGCTTGCCGTCACCGTCGGCGTCGAACTGCGCAAAGATCTGCTTCATGTCGTACTTCTTGTGGCGGGCCACCGACGCTTCCCACGCCGCCTTGTCAAACGTCCAACCGGCCTCGAGGATATTCTCGATCTTGCGGCGCGTCTTCGGCTTCAGGTTCTTATCGAACTCCTCCATGCTCACGTAGCCATCGCCGTTCGTGTCGAACGACTTGAACATTTCCTTGTCCATCTCCATCTTCGTGCCATCGCGCTTGGGCAGGCCCAGGGCACGGAAGGCGCGCGCAATCTGGTAGATGTCGAGCTTGCCCGTCCCTTCGAGATCGAACTGCGCGAAGACCTGCTTCATGTCCCACTTCTTGTGGCGGGCCACCGATGCGTCCCACTTCTCCTTGTCGAACGTCCAGCCGGCATCGAGGGACAACTCGATCTTGCGGCGCACCTTTGGGTTCAGGTTCCGCCGGATCTCGTCCATGTCCACTAAGCCATCGCCGTCCTCGTCAAGCGATTTGAACATGGCCTTGTCCATGTCCGACTTCTCGCCCTCGCGCTTCGTGAGGCCCATGGCACGGAAGGCGCGCGCGATCTCGTAGATGTCGAGCTTGCCATCGCCGTCAGCGTCGAACTGCTTGAAGATCTCGCCCATGTCGTACTTCTTGTGGCGGGCCACCGACGCGTCCCAGGTCGCCTTGTCGAACTTCCAACCGGCCTCGAGGGCGAGCTCGATCTTGCGGCGCGTCTTCGGCTTCATGTTCGCATCGAGCTCTTCCATGCTCACGTAGCCATCGCCGTTCGTGTCGAACGACTTGAACATTTCCTTGTCCATCTCCATCTTCGAGCCATCGCGCTTAGGAAGCCCCAGGGCGCGGAAGGCGCGCGCGAACTCATAGATGTCGAGCTTGCCATCGCCGTCAGCGTCGAACTGCGAGAAGACGTCCTTCATCTTATACTTATTGTGGCGGGCCACCGATGCGTCCCACGCCGCCTTGTCGAACTTCCAGCCGGCCTCGAGGGCGAGCTCGATCTTGCGGCGCGTCTTCGGCTTCAGGTTCTTATCGAACTCCTCCATGCTCACGTAGCCATCGCCGTTCGTGTCGAACGACTTGAACATTTCCTTGTCCATCTCCATCTTCGTGCCATCGCGCTTGGGCAGGCCCAGGGCACGGAAGGCGCGCGCAATCTGGTAGATGTCGAGCTTGCCGTCACCGTCGGCGTCGAACTGCGCAAAGATCTTTTTCATGTCCCACTTCTTGTGGCGCTTTACGGACGCATCCCACTTCTCCTTGTCGAACTCCCAGCCCATTTCGATCTTCTTTTCGATCTTTGCCCGCAGCTTGTCGTTCATGTTGGCGTCGATCTCCTTCATGTCCACGTAGCCGTCCTTGTCTGTATCAAACGACTTGAACGTTGCCTTGTCCATGTCAGAATCCCCGCCTTGGCGCTTCTCGAGGCCGATCGCACGGAAGGCACGCGCAAGCTCATAGATGTCGAGCTTGCCATCGCCGTCGGCGTCAAATTGCGCAAAGAGTGCCGGCATGCTGTACTTGCCCTTCTCGCCCTTCCCAGCAAGCATGATCCCCTTCTTCAGGGCATGGTCCTTCATCTGGATCGGTTTGCCATCGCCAGAGCCCGGGGCCGCAGTGCTCGCGCCACAACCCATCCTAGGAGGTGCGCACGATGGAACGTCGTCGGAAAGTAGTCCCCCGGCGCGCAAAGAAAGAAACCGACAATAACACGTTTCTGATGGGTTTAGTCAGAATCGTCAAGCCGGAAACTCAAGTCATTGTATTGGCTATTGCCTGAAGAATGGAGTCCGGGCGCGCGCCGAGCACGGAGTGCGGGTGCCTGTCAACGCCATAGCACTCTCGTGGCGCCTAAGGGGGCACTTCTTCATAGCGGCTCCCCGCGTGTCCGGAGGTCTGCGCGTTGTGTTGAACAGCACCACATCACTTCACTACTTCACGTATCCTCTGTGTCGGTTTCGATATCGTGGGGGCGGCTTCTTGGGCGGCTTCGCCTCGTCAAACCAATATCTCTTTCACAGCCGCTGCAACCTCTTCACGTTGCAGCGGCCCTCGATGCGATGGCATCCTCGCCTCCTAGTCTGTGCGACGACAGTAGCTTCCGTCACGCTATGGGGAAGATGGCTATCGGCTCTGCCGCCAGTCAGTCCACTACGCAGGCCTGCCGTCAGCACGAATCATAGTGCGCCAAATATTGCGCCATTGAACGACTCTTCACCCTTGCCACCGCTGCCCGAGCCGGCGGCATCGTTGAGCTCCACACAACATCGGAGGCTAGTCAAACGTGCGGCGAGACGCTCATTGGAAAACGAGGGCGAAACGTTTCACTTGGTGCTGCCGCGCAATGTACCATGCCTCGAGCTCGAGGACGTGCGCGATGCTCATGCTCGGTGCTCTTCTCAATCGGGCGGACAGGGCACTGCCGAGCCACCGGCGCGCGAGCGCGTCCTCGCGTGCGCCCGCTCGGTAGAGAGGCGATGTGTTGATCGCACGGGTGCGCTGGAGTCGCGGTGCGAAGCAGCGGCGCAGGCGAGCATGCCGCTCCACCCACGGTTAGGGTGGAGCTCAGTGGTGCTCGGTATGGCAGTGCACGAGTCCGATGCGGAACATCGGCTGTTGCAGGCGGCCGCGGACACGTGGCTCCAGATGACGCGCGGCGCTGACCTTGTGCTCATGACCGACGGCGACGACCCGCGCGATGCCGCCGCCATTGCGCCGAGCACAGGTGGCTCGGTGACTGTACACGTGTATCGGTGCCAGGACTGTCGGGCGCAGCGATGCCAGGCTGCCGGGTCGGGAGGGGGCTGCACGGGCGTGCGCGAGGGCTGGCTCGCGCGCCGCAAGGTGCTTCACCTCTTCGTGGCAATGGCGCGCCGCTTTGGCGTGGGAAGCAGCGGCGGAGGTGGCAGCGGAGGAGTTCGCGGTCGCGACGGTGATGACGTGGTGGCAGCAGATGACGTGGTGGCAGCAGATGACGTGGATGGGAGTGGTGGTAGCAGTGGCCATGGGCGCCTGGCTCCGGTCTCATTCTCCAACTCGAGCCACCCCAACCCGCCGCCGAAGCTAGTCTTCCTCAAGCTCGATCCAGACACCGTGCCCGTGCCCCACCATCTGTTGCGGCTGCTCGGCGAGTTGGATGACATCGTCGGGTACGACCGCCCAGACGTCTGATTTCGTCTGATCGCGCCCCGCATCGCTCGGCGAGTTGGATGGCTTTCGTCGGGTACGACTGCCCTCACGTTTGACTGCGTTTGAGTGCGTCTGGTTCGTCCGTCATCAGGTACGAGCAGCCCCTGATGACCTCTGATGACCTCTGATGGCCTCTGATGACCTGCCTCGTCAGGTACGAGCAGCCTCTACTCTTTGGGATGATCTCTGATTGCGTCTGTCATCAGGCACGAGCAGCCTCTACTCTTTGGGATGACCTCTGATTGCGTCTGTCATCAGGTACGAGCAGCCTCTACTCTTTGGGATGACCTCTGATTGCGTCTGTCGTCAGGTACGAGCAGCCTCTACTCTTTGGGATGGCATCGTGCCGGGTAGCCTCCTTTGCCCTTTGCCATGCGGCGGGGGGCGCCGGCTACGGCCTTTCACGCTCCGCGCTCGCTCATCTGCAGACGTTCGTGGCCGCCGAGTACCCTGCCTTCCTGGCACGTGTGGACCGCTTCACGTACGGTGGCGAGGATGTCACCATCGCCTTTGCACTCAAGAAGCAGGCAGGTGTGAGCGTGCTTAACATCGGCTGCCTCTACCAGCATGGGCCGCTCAAGTACCGTAAGTTGCATGCCAAAGGCGAGGACTGGGTGCGCTGGCCCCTCTCGACCACGCCGGCTGCGTTCCACAAGTTCAAGGATGCCGACGAGCTGCGCACCTTCTTTAGCTGCGCTCTCTACGACGCGCAGGGCCGCCCGAGGCCGGCACCGCGCGCCCTCTTCACGCCCCTCAATCGGAGTTGCGAGCATGCGTGGCGACAAAGCGCGGCGCAGCGGCCGGCTGCAGCGCCACGTGTGCTGGACGGTGGTGTGGCCACCATTGGCAAAGCCCAACGCACTCAGTGATTACTGTTGTAGTAACACGCGAAACCGCGTAAAGCGGCCCCTTCGAGCTTCGTCGGTCACTATTCGAACGTGTAGCCCTTCCGTATACGCGGGCGAAAAGCGGCGCGATTTCGAAACGTCTAAACGTTTCACTTAGGCGCGCCTGTACGGTTCTCGGTTGCGGGCGACCGCCGGCCGGGCCGCCCGGCGCGCCGGGCCGCGCGGCGGGGTCGGACCACGGACCGAGCGGTGTGCGGGACGGAGAATCGGGGGAAAGCGAGTCCTTTTCTCAACAGCCGTACAGTAGCCCGTGCCGCACTGTCACAACCCGAAAGGAGTCATCATATACGTCATAATAAAGTCCTGGCCCTACTCGGGCCGGGCGGTGTGGCACTGGACCGCGTATTGGGCATCCTACTGCTGCTTGAGCTGCATGGGCAGGTCCATGTACATGTTCGTGACATGACGGACCATGTCCCACATGTGCACAGGCCCACGTCCGCGCGACGAGCGCGGCGAGAGCATCGACGCCGAGCGCGGCGACGCCCTCCCTGGCGAGCGCAGCGGCTCCTTACGGGGATGATCTTCATCTGCGCTGTGAGACTTGGGCGTTGGGGAACGGCGCGCCTGGCGCGGCGAGACCCATCGCTTGCTGGGGCTGGTGCTCTCCTCAACGTGGATGCGCGCGTGGAGGCCGTGCCGCTTCCGGCGCGACGCCGATGCACTGCGCTTTGGCGTGACGCCGCCATCGGTCGCTGTGCCGCTGCCACTGCCGCTGTCGGATCGGTAGGAGAGGAGCCAAGAGGGCATGTAACCGACTTTGGGTCCAGCGGCGAGGCCGCTGAGCGTGCGTTCGAGGCTCTCGGCGCTCGTGTGGCTGAAGGGCGGCGGCTTATGGCGCAGCCGCAGCGGCAGTGGTCCCGGTGCTGACGGATCTTTGGGTGGGGATCTCGGTGAATCTTTGAGCGCCCGGTGCCGGCTGACCTGTAGACGCCCATCAAGGGCGACCGAGTCGAAGTCGTTCCACAGGTAGGCCCACGGTCGTACACAGCTGGGCAAGACCACGGGGGCTTCGATGAGTGGCCCCCCCGCGACCCCGAATGAGAGTCGACCTCCGGTGGCGTGTGTGTAGTCTACCTCGACCGTTAGGTCGACCACGTTATCGACCGGCTCGCCTTTCTCATCATCGTACTCGAAGACATCGGTGAGAAGCGTCTTCGTGGAGAGGGTGCCGCGCTGGCTCCGGTCATTGTGCTTCGTGAACAGCGCGCCGTGCGTCAGGTGCAGACCCCAAGCGGACGCCACTTCGAGGGGCTCGTCAGGATGAGAAGCATCAGAGACGCCCACCACCATCCCGCCGCCGCTGCCAGCGATTCGAAATCCGAAGCGGTAGACGCTCTTGCTTTCCGCCTTGATGAGAGGCCAGCCGTGCGCGCCCTCGCGCTCCTGGTGCACGGTCGACTCACACCAGAAGCGGTCGGGGGAGTAAATGACCGCAGGGCTCGACAACTTGGGATCCCAGAAGGGCGAACGGCTCGCGAATGCCTGCAAACCGCGCAGCTTCAGTCGGTCGTCTCCTTTCATGGTCATGAATTTAACGGCCTTGCGGGCGACCTCCTGCCGCCGCTTGCGCTCCTCGGCGCGCAGCCGCCAGATGCGAAAGAGCCTCCACGAGCGTAGCGCGCGCCAAGCGCTTTCGGGGTCCACTGGAACGTCCTCCCACGTCATCATGACCGGATTCCACACGAGCTGGTTATGCAGGCCGGTCCTGTGGTCGCCGCCGCTGTACTTGTACGCGCTGCCTGGCGGAGGTGGCCCAGTTCCGTCCCAGCCCGAGAGGTCCTCTCCCGACGACGAGAGCTGCTGTATGCGGTCGTCGCGGCCGCTCCCGCCGTCATAGTCGTATCCGCCCCGTCGACCCGATTTACCGCGCCGCACCGGCTCGAGGCCGGTGACCGCCTCCTCGGCCTTCGCTCGACGCGTGAAAACGTTCGACATGCTCGACTTCCACGCTTTGCGCTCCGCGTCCTCCTGGGCCACCACGCGGATCCAGCACTTGAAGCAACGCCGCTGCGAAGCCTCCAGGGCCACCGAATACCAGATGTCGATGTTGTAGATCTGATCGCCAAAGATGAGGTCGGCATGCTCCTCCTCCTCCTCCAGTGCAGGCACGTTGATCACCTGAACGCCTGGGACGGGCGGGTCGGCCATTGTTGCGAGATCGATCGTCTCGCCAGCCAGTCCCGTGATGCCCTTCAGAGTCGTGCGTGTGGGCCAGCCCACAGCCGCGCGGTCAGCGAGCAGGACACTGCGTGCTGACTTGAAGTGCAGGATCTTCTGTCCATGGACGCGCACGCGGTCTCCGTTCTTGAAGAGGCCCTCGACGTGAGGCGGTGGCAGGAAGCACGATACGCAGCGCACCCACGACATGCAGGGCCCCTCGGCAAATCGGGAAGGTTGCCTCCAAAGTCAGAACTTGACACTCGAAACGACATGAAGGCTCACCTTGAACGCCCGACGCGACGCGGTGCTTTCAACGCCCCACGCAGTACCCGGTACATGTACAGTCGGATTACTACTGAACATGTACACAGTTCGGTGACTTTTTTCCTGTGCAGTTGGCACGCACGGTCTTCGGCGATTCGGACTGGTGCTTTCTCGGTCCGCCGCGGCGGATTCCTTGGCGCGACGGGTTTCACCGCCATCCGTGAGAGTGGCTCGTCCCAGGATCGCTGAGGCAGCATGCTCGCTGGTCTTTTCTCTTCCGGAGAAAGAAGCAAGGAGCGGAGAAAAAGAAGAAGCCCGGAGGAGGAAGAAAACTTGGCTGAACACGCCATGTCGCTGACGCTGCAACCTCAAGTTCCTCTTGAGCTGTCCGTTGCGGAGGAGTACTACTTGGTGACCGGCCCAACAAGGCAGTGGAACATGCTGGAGGCAGCGTGCGGCATTGGAAAAGGGAAAACGCTACACGTACGCGGCCGTGTCTCGCCAAAACATGCGATCACTGTGCCTCTGGAGACGCGTGAGGCTGCGGCCATGCCCAACCAGGCCGCATCGTTCGCGTTCGCCTACCCGGCCATGTACGCCATCTCAACGCCCGAATCGAAGCGTCTCGAAGTGGCCGTCCCCATATCGCCGCCAAGTCTTCCGGCATTATCGGCATCCTCACCGATCGGTCAAAATGAGCCTGCGGCTGTGGATTGCTTCCCGGCCTCCTTCTACGAATCGCTCGGCTTCCGTTGTGTTGGTCCACTCATGTGGCAGCTTGATAGCCCTGACCAAGAGGCACAGGCACAGGAAGCACAGGAAGCACAAGCAGCCCAAAGTGGCTCAGGGAGCGTCTCGAAAAGTAGGCGAGGCTCCCTCCCTCCCGTCGTCCCGTTCAGGAGCCTGCCCGGAAACTTGGGCCATCTCAAGCCCATCTTGCCTATGTCTCCCATTTTACCTATGAACTTCCGAGGCAACTCTGAAAGTCCGAAAGAGATGGACGCTCCTGTCGATCTGTCGGCGCTCGTGTTCAACAGTCTGGAGAAGAGGCTCGAGTCTCTCAACCTCGCGGACGAGAAATGGGCCTTCTTGCTGCTCGTGGGCGGCTTCCTCTTCTTCGATGAGTCTGACAAGCTAATCCAGGCGAATGCGCTCACGTTCGTGGCGTCCGACTACCAGATGCACTTTGACGGGCCCTTTGCTCCCTCTCGTGACGCCCTGCACGGCATGCGGCAAGCCGGACGAGTCGTACCGGTCACGGTCGGTATGTTGCAAGACGCTGGGTTCGCCGCGTTCGGGTGGCTACACGCGGACGAGGCGTTCGACGGCCATTGGCTGGACGAGGATGCGACTGCCTCCATGATCGAGCATGGCGCGCTCGTGTACGAGATCTTCGGGGGCGACCCGATTTACTTCCAGCTGGTACCGCATGAGCCAAGCGACCTGGCGACGTTCGCAGAGGCCATGGAGGTGAAGCGAAGATCGATGTCGGTGGAGCAGAATCTCCAGAACCAGCTGGCCGGTGGTCTACGAAACGTCACGAACCTCAAGGACGAGGCGTTGGGCGCTACGTTGGGTGTAACGACCGGGGCGCTAGGCGCTTTGGGAGACGGCGGGGCGCTACTCAAGGGCGGCGCGATGGGCGCTGTGAACGCTATGAGGGATGTGACGTTCAACGATGTGATACAGGGCAAAATCCTCGCCAACACCATGGCCGGCGTCGTGAACTTGACGGGAGACTCGGTGCGGATGGCGGCAGGCGGCGCTATGGAACTCACGAAGAACTCAGCGAAGATTGCGACGAGCTCTGCTGAGATGGCGAAGAACTCAGGTAAGCTCGCTAAGGAGCAAGCATTTCGCGCAGCTGCCGAGGTGAAGGCGCAGCAAAGGGCGGAAAGGAAACTGAACGCTGCCATGCACAAGATGACACAGGAGACTGATCAGGCAGGACAGAGGCTTGCAAGGCGCACAGGCCTTCTAGCGGGGCGCATTTTCTCCGTCTGGCTCGGAGGTCCGGTCGTCGTCCTCATCCTGATTCCTATGGCGTATGCGAGTAACTTGGCCTTCGAAGCACTTGCCAACCTGGTGTGGAATGCATGCTTCGTGCATATCTCGGTGCGGCCTGTCTCCTCTCCCAAGCCCGCTGTGCGCGTGATTCCTCCCCCCCCCCCCGCGATAACCTCCCTTCTGGTTTGCGTCATGATGCATTGCAGTGGGTGCCGCTTCGCGATACAAGCGCCCTTGCAATCTCTTTCAACTTTAACCACACAAACAATGACAGGGGCGAGGCGATCATCGTCCGACTGATCCGCGCTACCCAGTTCACGACGCCCTTCATTCTCACAGCTCTACATCTTGTCAGCAACTGGTGGGGCGTGTTTGAAGGTGTCTCAAGGGTGAGCAACATCCTCGCAGTTGACATCCTCGGCAAGCTCATCATCTATATTGCACTTCCCTTGGGGGTGTTCTTGTTGCGGTACCGCCGCGGGCGGGCTAGTGGCCTCGCTCATGCCGCCAGCGTTGCAGCCGAAGAAAAACGTTCGCCTGGTACGACGCGGAGGAGCAACACGATGCAGGGGTGCGACGCGGGAACGGCAACCAGCACAAAGGTGTCACGCGGTGCTGGTTCCCGTTCCCGCGTCGCACCATCACCATCGCGGCAGGACGCGCTTGCCTTGAAAGTATCACCCTCAGATGCACTATCGCATGGAGCCGGAATCTTTCCGCCGCCTCCTGTCAGCATCCCGCCGTCGCCACCCTCGCCTGGCGCTGCTGGTTGGAGCAACGTTTTGGTGCAACGGCCTGCGTGGGGCCAAGAGCAGATGCCGCTCACACAGTTCAAGGTTGTGGCCACCAAGTTCAATGGCAAGACTATAGTGCCGCCGCAAGGTGCCGCGGGCAGTTGGGCAGCCCTAGCCGGTGGCACAGCGACTCCAGGCGCGCCATCAATAATAAGATCATACCATGAGAGGGGCGACATGGATTACCGTGCCCGCGTCGCACCATCACCATCAGACTTGTCCCTCCTTCAGCCCTTGGACGCCGGCAGCCTGCTCAGCCAGCTCGGCCAGCTTTCAGTCAATCTGCACTCGGCGAGTGGACTGAAGGCCAAGGACATGAACGGCAAGAGTGATCCGTACGTTGTCTTCAAGTTCAGCATCTTCGATCAAGTGATCTTAAAGGAAGTCCGTTCGGGTGTCAAGGAGAAGACGGTCACGCCTCTGTGGGAAGAGTCCATCGTGATCAGCGAGCGCATGAGCGAGGAGCTCATGCTCAGTGGGAAGCTCTCGCTGATCGTCATGGATAAGGATTTCGGTTCGATGCGCGACATGCTCAACTCAACGGACGACAAGCTCGGCGAGTGTGTCGTCGCTCTCAACGTCCTTGACGGGAACCAGAGCCATGAGTTCAAGCAGGCACTCTCCCCCGAGGGTACTGTCCACTTCACAGTGAGGTTTCGCCCGAGGGTTGAGGCCTCGGGTGTGGGAGAGACTGCCTGGATGGATCTAGAAGCCGCGACGCGGCTGCAGCGTAAGTTTCGGCAACGAAAAGCTCGCCGGCGTATGCGTGCTGAGCTCGCAGAGCGGAGGCGACGGCTGCTCTTTTTCAGCTGGCCAATCTTTGCGGCGTCCTTGTTCGACCTCGTCGCAAACACGGTCGTGGAGCACCTGATCTATTGGGCGCAAATCGAAGAGATGTGGCACTTGTACTCGATCCTCTTCATTGTGCCCTCGATAGTCATCTGCGTGCGCGACCTCCGGCTAGAGAACCGGCCGCGCTTCTCCATTGCACACGGCATGTTCTTTATCATCGTGCTCTATCGCGTGGCCCTCAAGGCGGCGTTGATTGACATATTCGTTGAGTATTACTTGACCCTTGCGTTCACCGAAATCGAGGCTGGTGTTGGCCACGTGGCTGAGGTGACGTCTGCATGGCTTCACGTGGCCGACACGAGCAGTGGCCACTTTAACATGAGCAATGGCCACTTTAACATGAGCAGTGACGACTTCAACAGCAGTAGCAGTAGCAGTAGCAGTGGCCTCTATCCAGTGCCCAAAGGGAAGGGCACGCTCGTCCAGACCTTCGTACCACTGCTCACGATGATCATACACCTCAGCATCTTCATCATGGTCACCAGTTTCGGAAAGCTCTCTCTTGAGCTGGTCGCCACGCCCAATGCTTGTGCACATCTCCTCTTCCCGTTCCAGTTCTTTGACTTCGTCTTCCTCTATTCCTTCTTCACGCTGAGATCAATGGACACACCTCTCACCATTTCGTGGGTCTTGCAGCAGATCGTGCTCCAGGTGTCGAGCCCTCTCCTCTCGATTCCACCCACCTCGCTCACGTCCTTGTCCTCTCCACAACTGATCCTCGGCCCTCCCTTTCTCCTCCTGCAGATCAACATCGTCTTGCGCAACTCCGGCACCACCGAGGTCCTGGTCGCGAGATGCGGATTGGGGAATCGCATCTTCAATTTCCTCACGGGGAAGAAGACGAAGGACAAGCTTAAGAACTTTGACCCGAACCAAGACCCGTTGATCCGGTTGCAGTACCTCGCGCGCATCGGCTGGCAGTTTGACCTCGCCGACGTGTGTGCCTTGCTGATCGTGCCGACGGTCGTGACAGTCATGATCTGGCGCCAAGGATTCTACTCTCTCGAGGGCTCCACTATCCTTGTACGCCGCGCCGGCCCGTCCAGAACCCGTCCAGGGCCCCCTTGCTCTCATCCTTTTTTTCCAGCGACCCCAGCCCTTGCTTGCTCTCTCGCGCTCTCGCTCTCGCTCTCGTCTCTCAGGTGCGTCCCTGCGAGCTGCGCAATGTGTGGGCGCGTTTCGCTGTGCTCCTCTGCATCAAGCCAGCTGCTTCGTGGATTGCGCGCGTATGGCTGCGTGCAAAGATGCGAAGCACTCTCCTAGGCAAGAATACGATGCACGGAACCTCACAAATCGCCGCCAAGATCATCGCCATGCGCAAGCTGCGCGTCCAAGGGATGCAAGGAGGCAACATGGACGAAAAGGTCCAATCGCACTTTGATTTCAAGGAGGAAGAGATGGCGGCGATGCAAGAGGAGCTCTCTCTGTCGGGTCTCAACTATTCGGTCCTCCGCGCCAAGCTCATGAAAAAGTGGCGCTTCTTCCTTACTGTCGTGCTCTTTCAGATCTTCTCTGCCTTCCCGTGCCGATCGACCGTGCCCGGCCGCATCATCGAACGATGCGACCTCAATGGCACCAAGGTTGTCGCCATCGTGTCGGAACCGCTCACCGTCCAATCATCATGGTACTACGTACCGCCCGAGATTGCTATTTCGACCTCGCCAATTCTGATTGGGGCCTACGCCGCGTCCGTTGAGGAAGCGGCCAACACCGCTGATTGCAACATCACCAGCTCGTTCTTCACTACCTTTCGCGATCGCTACGCTGGCTGGGAGACGCTGGGCTTTCCCGACTTTGACGAGATTTTGGCGGCGGACTATGTGCTCTCTCCAGCAGGAGGCTATGTGAATGGAGACTATGTACTCGAGAGCTACGTGCCTGAGGAGAGAGAGAAGATAGAGCTCGTGCGGCGTATCGGAAACTGCACACGGGAAGCCCGCGGAGGTGATTTCTGAGCACGTTCGAGTTCATACTACATCTAGGGCGACCTAGAGATTGTGGCAACTCTTGGTCGCAATGAGGATCGTGATTTGCGTACCGCTGTCGAGCAGCCTACGCTGCCAACTGCGGGCGTATTCTCTACCATAAAGTCTTGTGCGTGCGGTGCGTGACCTGTCCGGCTGAGAGACTCCCCGCGGTACAGGAGCGGCCTGGCCCACGCGCCAGTCGAGTATTCTACTACAGACTACTCGACAGACTACATTTGGGTCTTTGGGTCTTTGGGTGCACGTTATAGGACGAGCAGCATAGAGCAGCATAGAGCAGCATAGAGCAGATGAGAGTAGTGTGCATTTAGCAGTCCACAGGGGCCAACACACGTCCGGCTCACGCGTGGGCCATTAGGTCCGCTAGTACCATGTGACGGAACGGAACGGAGCTGGGCGGTCCGGAGGCGTAAAGTGACAGCCCCGGTGTACATGAGAATGTAGTACGTTCTAGCGCGATGCCGTCGAAACCGAGCGCTCTCGCCTCTCGGCTACACGGCCTACACTCGACTCAGGTTGACGCGTGAGGTTCGCTCAGCGGACCCGTCAACGAGTCACTTATATCTTACACCCCCATGCCCCTATAAGCGTGGTCAAAACAGGTAGACAGGTACAGGAGCTGTGTACTAGCCTGTGGCCCAGGACCCAACTACAGCAGCCGTACGCGCATTAACGGCAGCACATCCACATGCACCATTCAGGTTCCAGTCAGGTGTCAGTAAGTCACCCGCTCCGGGTATAAACCGGTACGGAAGTGGGAGGGCCATTGAGTTCTGAGTTCTGAGCTGGGTTCGTATATGAATTATTCGGGTGCACCCCTACTGGATCTTTTGGAGATTACCCCGTGGCTTCAAGACTTGACTTGACTTGACTTGACTTGACTTCATGTAGAGTTGTAGACTTGACTTGAAGGCTTAAGCTACTGAAGTCAAAAGTCAGTCAAGTAACGGTCATATTCTTCTGTGTGTGCAGAGCCGTGTGTTAAAAACAACACCGATCAAACCGTGAAAACATTCATTCACACATGTGCGCGCCCTCCCGGGGACGCGCTCGCATTTAATTGCACGGAGCGCCGGCCGGAGCGCCGCTGTACTGTGGTCCTGTTTTAACTTGACTTCCATCTCCCCCCCAGGCTCCTCTGCTTCCCTTCTATGTATCCCAGCATTCCTTTCTTTTTGAAACCGTAGGTTGCGTCTACTCGTACTGTACTGTACTGTAGGTCGCGCGTATCAACGCGTGAATCGCCTCGAAGTGGATCAATGCAGAGGCGCGACGGAACGACGGTGATTCCAGCACTGCGGCAGCGCTACGGCCCAGGTAGCCAGCCCAAGCTGCCGTCCAGCATGTCCCGCGCCGTCGTCGCTACGCCTGCACGCCGAGTGCTGTTCGCCGGTCTGTACTCGGGCATGACGGCGGGCTGCTTCTATGGCTTCGGCATCTATTCGCCTGCCCTCAAGAAGCACTTTGCGCTCTCGCAGCAGCAGCTGATGAACATCAACACCATTCCATATGCATTCGGAGTGTTCAGCTTTTTCTGGGGCATGGTGACCAAGAAAATGGGGCCGACCTTCTCCATGTGGGTTGGTGGCACCTTGCTCACCACTTCGCAAGTCTTCATGTACTCGCTCGGAACCTCGTGGGTTGAGCTTCCCGCCTATCTGCCGCCGCCGATCACGCTCGTGGCGACTAACTGCGTCACGTACTGGGGGATGCAGCTCGTCTCGTCGGCTGCTTTCACGGCCCCGATCCTTCACTTTCCACAGTACAGAGGAGACGTGGCGAGCATCGTGAAGTCGTTCGTCGGCGTCAGCGGGAGCGTAACCACGACGCTGTTTGTGCTCATCTGGGGCACGCCCAAGGGCGACCAGACGGCGCTGAATGCGTTGCTGCTGTGGGCGTCGATCTCTGCGGTGATGAACTTCGCCGCGGGGGCGTGTGTGCCGCGCAGCTACGATGCTGCTTCCGCGCGGTCGGAGCCCCGACGAATGCTCACCGCCCTGTTCTGGACTCTTGCCATGCTCGGCGTGCTCGGCCTCTTCTCGCATGGGCATGCTGGCTCCCTTGTACATAACGTGGTGATCTCGCTGCTGATAATCCTTTCGATCGCCCCCGTGCTGGTCATTTTCAGTGGCTTGACGGGCGACAGTGATGTCTATGCCACCGTCGATCATGACCCTCATACGTGTCCGGCCACCATGTCCCCCGCAACCGCCGCCCCAAAGAAGCCCGCCGCGATGTTTGAGTCGCCCCAGCAGTACAGTTGCACGGAGGTGCTCGGAACCTTGGATGCATGGCTCTTCGTGTTCGTGGGCGTCGTCGTGGTGGGTTCCGGCACCTTTTTCGCCACCAACTGTGCGCAGATCATCAGCTCCAGCGGCGCCTCGACCGAGCTCGTGCCGACGACGATCACACTCTTCTCGTCGGGCAACTTGCTCGGCCGGCTCCTGTGCAACATCCCCTCGGACACGATGGTTCGCCACGGATGGCCTCGGCCATTATTCCTAGTGGCACTGGCGGCAGGGGCGGCGGTCGCGCAGGTCGCCTTGCTCTTTGCGGCACGGCTGCCCGCTGAGAGCGAGGAGCAGTCCATGCTGCTCCAGTTCGGCGCCGGGTTATGCGGGCTGGCGTTTGGCGCGATCTGGCCGCACTTCGTCGTGCTTTCCTCTGAGCTCTTTGGATCGACCCACCTGTCGAGTAACTACATGTTCTTCGACGGGACAGCGGGGGCGATCGGGACGCTCCTCCTCGCCAATGCGCTGCCGTCTCTCATCTACCAAGCAGCCTCCAAGGGCTCTCTCGACTGCGACGGGCCAATGTGCTTCGGCCCGACGCACGCGATCATCGCGGGCCTTTGCACCGCCGCCGCTGGTGCGGCTGGCGCGATGGCGGTGCGCTCGGTCGCGCTGTACCGCCAAATCAGTGCCGCTCAGCGGCAGAGTGCGCAGGAGCTGCTCTGAGCTGGAGGAGCGCGACTGACCTGCTTGCCGCACTGCTCATCACCCAGAGCCACAGACCAAGCCCCATGTTGGAACCATGCGAAGAGAGTCGCCATGATTGGGCCCCAATCTGATTCTCGAACATACGACACTCATGATATTGTAGGGCTCAAGGTAGATTCTGAGTGGCCAGGCAGTGGCGACCCAGCACGGTGCAGGTTAGCGAGGCTACGCCGCACGCACACGCATCTCTCGCGCCTCTTCGCCTCTTGCCAGTATAGTTGTGTGGCTGCAATCCGTCGCCATCCGTGCGGGGCGGGTGGGAGAGTAGTGAGTACACGACGAGTACAACTGTCAGTGTCTGGTGGCGGGGCTAGTACTGTGTGACGGAGTACACTGGTGTGCACCAGAGAAGTGTGCTTATTAATTGCGAAAAGGTCAGCTGAAAGCTCAGAGATTTTCAAACTACGGCCGACCGGCGTCGTGGCTCGACGAAACTGAAACTTAAAGTGAAACGTTTAATCGGAAACGACTGCTACTCCTGCACACCCGGGACATCGCCGGAGAGCTCTCAAAGCAGACAATGGCGCACCATTCGCCACGCCGCGCGAGCCGCGGCGAGGCCACACCGTCTTCCTCACCCTGGTCGGCGCTACTCCAGGAGAACCTGAACGCGGACGACGTGAGCTCCTTCCTGAACTCGGCGATTGCGCGCAAGGAGGCGGCGCTGCTGCGCTCACATGACAACGTGGGTCACCTCGCGGGGGGCAGCCCGATGCGCACAGCAGGCGGCCGCGCCTCAGCGCGGCCAACACCCACCAGCCGGCCGTCGCACCAGCCGCGTGAGAGGAACATGCGGCACGATCATCACGTGATTTACGAGCGGCCCGACTCGCGCGAGTCGTCGCGGCCTGGTTCGCCGACCTACGACGATCGCCGCCACGCGACATCGCCGAGCGTGGCCCGTGCTCATCAGCACTACGCCGAGACGCGCCTCGCGGTGGCGGCGGACGCGGCCGCGGCCGCCGAGGCCGCACAGGTGCTGGCGACGCAACGCATCGTCGAGAGCCAGCGCTCGACGGCGCAGTGGCAGCAGTGGGTGCTCAAGGCGCAGCAGGCGGAGGCGGCCGCGCGCGAGGAGTCGCGCCGCCTATCGGCGCAGCTCGAGCGCGCCGCCGCGCGCCACGCCGAGGAGTTTGCGGCGGCGACACGTGCGCGCGAAGAGTTGCGTGGTCAGCTGGAGCTGCGCCAGTTTGCGCTGCACCACATGACCGAGGCGCGCGACGCGGCGCAGCTGCGCGCCGAGCGCGCCGAAGCCGAGCTCGCCGCGGCGACCGCGCGCCACGCCGAACAGATGAGCGCCGCCGAGGCCGAGACCCACCGTCAGCGCTCCATAGCGGCTGAGGCGCAGGCGACGGCCCACGCCGCCATTGAGCAGGCCCGTGCGCAGGCGGAGCGTGCGGAGCGTGCGGAGATCCACGCGGCGGCGGCGGAGCGCACGTGCGCGACGCTCCGGCTCGCCGTCGACTCCCTCCAGCGCGCCAAGGACAACCTGCAACTCGAACGCGATGCGGCGCTGCAGAACGCGGCGAACGAGCGTAACCGCGGATCCGTCGAGCGTGCCGTGTTGCGCAAGTACGTGCACGAGATCGAGTCGCGGATCCCTGAGCTGATCGGGATCTGCGAGGCCAAGGAGCGCGAGTGCGAGCGTGTCGAGAGTGCCGTGACCGCCCAGATCTTGCGCATCGAGACCGCCGCCGAGCGACAGAAGTTGCAGAGCGAGCGTACTGTCGGGCAGCTTCGCGGCCACGTGGCAGAGCTCGAAGGCGCGATCCTTGAGCAGCAGGTGGCGCATGAGCGCGAGCGCGAGCAGCTGCACCTGGCGCACCAGGCCGCGCTCGACGAGGTGCGCGAGCAGCTCGCGCTCGCCGAGGCACAGAACGGGTTGCTTCGCCAACAGACGCAGGCGCTGTCAGAGGTCGCTCAGCACCTGCAGGTCGAGGTGGCGACGACGCTGAGCTCCTTCGCAGTTGTGGAGGCGGAGCTGCGCGACACTGAAGGGGCGCTGGACGAGGCGGGGGCCGCCGCCGCCGCCGCCGTCGCCAAGGAGCTCGAGTACGCCGCTGCTCTCGATGAGGTGAGGCTCGAGTACCGCGAGATGCAATCTCAGCTCGGATGGCTCGATGCATGCGCACGCGACGCGGCCGGCGCATGCCGACCGCTCCTTGCGCATCGGGATGCGGGGGAGGTGCTGTCGCTGCTCGATGCGGACGCGGCGTACGCGGACGAGCGTCTGCGTTGGCAGGCCGCCCTCGCGGAGCTGCATCGCACAGTCCATGAGCTCGTCGATGCATACTGCTGGCTGTCGGGGGATCTGCAGCAGCAGCTGAGCGCCTCTTCTCTCGCGGGGGAGGCGGCGGCGCCCGCGGCGGAGCTGCAAGCGGATCTCGTGGCGCAGATCGAGGCGGCCCAGAAGGCGCTCCCGATCGCCTTTGCGCCCTCTGCTGCCTTCGAGCGCTGCCGTGGCGCCCTTCTTGATGCCGTCCATGCCCAGGGTCAGCTCGCGAGCCAAACGGTCGCGCACCTGATCTCGTGTGCGGCGGACGCGGAGGCCATGGCGAACCTGCAGGCGCGTCAGCAGCGCGCGCAGCACGCGAGCCAGATCGCTATGCTCATCTCGAGCGAAGTGACGAACTGTGACGCCCTCGCGCGTGATCTCGCCGGCGTCGAGCGCTCATTGGCCGAGCGTGCCGAGGCCTCCACATCCCACAAGACGGGGCTGAAGACGATGAATCGGGAGCTCTCTGAGACCGAGGCCGCCCTCGTGAGCGAGGCGGCGCTGCACACGGCGGCGGTGGGCGAGGGCGAGCGGCTGCAAGCGGCGTGCGCCGCCGCTCTTGACGAGTCCCAAGCTTCGCGAGCCCAGCTTCTCGAGGCGAGCAGCGCACTCGCCTCGGCCGAGGAGCACGCGACACGCCTCGAGAGGTCAATGCAGCAGAAAGGGCTCGAAGGGGAGACGAGCGTGAGCGAGATGCAAAAGGCGGTGCGCCAGGCCGAGGAAGCACAGCGCGAGCGCGCTGACACCGCCGCGGCCGCGCACGCCACGATCCTTGCGACCGTCCTAGAGCGCAGGTCAGAGAGCTCGCTTCTCCGAAACGAGATTGTGCACCTCGAAGCCGAGCTCGCGGGCGCGGCCGCCGAGCTCGCTGCGGCACACGCCTTGTGCGGCGCGCGGGAGAGCCAGCGCGACGAGGCGCGTGGCGCCGCCGCGGCCGCCGCGGCCGAGACGGCGCAGCTGGAGCACGCCCTCGAGAGCTTGCGCGCCGCGCTCGACGAGGCGCGCGAGGACGCGCAGCACGCTAGGGAGAGTGCAGAGCGACAGGCGGGCGAGACGGTGAGCTGGGCAGCGCGCGCGCAGGCCGTCCAGGCCCTCGGCGACGCGAACGCGCGTGCGGCCGCGAGCGAGAATGCCGCTCTCATCGACGGTCTCGCCGAACTCGACGATGCGGTGCGCCGCGCCTCGGACGCGAAATCTCGCGCCGTCGTCGAAAATGGGCTGCTCGTGCGCGCGCTGCTCGAGGACGAGGAGGCACGCACGGTCCTCAAGGCCAACGTGCTCGCTCTTCAGCTGCGGCTCGACAAGGAACGACTCGAGGAGGATCGCGACCGGCTCGCGCGCGCCAATGCGCGTGCCTCACAGCAGGCGGCGCAGCAGGCGGCCCTCGCCAAGGAACTTCGTTCGCTCCAGCGCCACCTGCTCGGCGGCCCGCCGCCTCCCCAATTGACGAATCTCCACCAATTGACGAACCTCCAAAGGCCTGCTGGCTATGGGACGCCCTATTACGACGCGGCGCTTGACACGGCGCCTACGACCGAGCACGCGGCCCATGAGGACGGTGAGCTCTGGGCGTCGCTGCTAGGCAGCGGCGCGCCGTACACGGGCGCGTTTGCGCACGACGAGACCGACTCGCAAGGTGGTTACGGCTCCCGGGGCGACGCGAGCGAAGCGACGGATGCGCCGCCCATACCGCCGCCACTGCCGCGGCCGTCGCCGCGCGTCTCGTCGGGCGCACCGGCCCAAGCGCCGCCGGCCGGCCTCGATGAAGCCGGCCTCGCCATGGCCGCGAGGATTGGGTTCAATGTGGCTGGTCTTGCCTCGGCCTCGGGCACACTCGCGGCGCTCAACGAGGCGGTCTTCGCGACGCCGGCCACGGCGTCGAGAGGGGCGGCCTCGGTGTCGCGGAGCAGCCTCACGAGGGGTGGTGGCATGATCCGACCGGGACACTGACGTGCGGCGCGCGCATAGATGAGGTGGGCGAGATGGGCGTCGTGATGGGCAACAGATATCCAACTGCCGCCACAACGGCGCGCGCATAGACGAGGTGGGCGAGTGAGGCCGGTCGGTCCGCCCTTCTGAGGGCAATGCTGATGCTCGGGCTTTGGCATCGTGTGTGGCTGTTTCGTGTGCTGGTGTGTGCTGTGGTGCCAAGAGATAATCGTGTGCCAGTCAGTGCAGTCAGCTGGTCGTGCTGCCGGGAGTGTCGCGTGCATGGGGCATGGGCCACAGCAGGCTGCAGGGGCCACACGGCGACACCGGCGAGCGTGCTGCTGCTGGTTTCATGGCCTGACCATTCCTTATAAGTGTTAAGATCACAGGGTTCGTCTTTCATTCACAGTCGCATTGATCGCACTTTCAGGTGTCTCTCACGCTCTCGTTTACGAGCACCGTGGCGGACCCGCCCGCCGCGGGTGCAGAGGGCGAGAGTCCTCTGGCGGACCACGATGGGGAGGACCCAGACGACAACGACCTGCGAACCACGTTGCTCGCACCTGGTTCCAGATTATTGAGCCTTCCTCATTGGTCCACCTTTGCCCCACTCGTTGATGCTGGCCGCGCCGCCGCCGGAAAGGGCGGCGTTTTCGCAAGACACGAGACGTTCGTGCTGCCGTGCGACTACGGGTGCGCAGGTGCCCGCGGATCTGGCAAAAGTAAGCAAGGACTCTCCGACGTCATCCACAGATTTGAGCTCACACAAGCTCTTTCGGCTCCTCTCAACGACCAGATTCGACAGGCCTCCCTCGAGATGGAGGCGGCGGCCGATGGTGCTGGCGGCGAGGGGTACAATGGAGAGCGGAAGACCAATTGGGGCGGCTACCAAAGTTCAACGACGATTTTCGAGGGGTGTGAGGACCAGAGCGAGTACGCGCGGCTACGCGGATGCCGGCAGGTGCACGAAATCGCGAGCTTGGCGATGGAAGTTATGGGTGAGGCAGCGGAAGGCAGAGAGAGTCTCTATCAGTACCCGGACGAGTCGAGACGACCACGCGCAGGTGAGCTGCACTCGGCCTACGCTTGGCTCAACGTCAACCGCTCATCAGACCTGAACTTCATGCATGTACACGACCCGCTCCGCTGGTCCGCGGTGTACTTTGTGGATGAGGGCGCGAGCGTGGAAGAGAGCAATGGTGGTCGGCTGCTTTTCCGTGGAGGAAAGCATTCCTCCTCGAATGCGTCCCATTCGTATCTCGCTGTTCCTCCGACCCCGGGAACGCTCTGGCTCTTTCCTGGAAGCATTCCTCACGCTGTGCTGGGCCAGATCGTCTCCGCGGAGCCGCCGAGGGACGCTCTGGGACGAAGCGACCATAGTGTGGCGGCCGCCGAAGCTTGCGCCAAGGGAGAGATGCCCGAGAATGCGCGTATCTCCATCGCCATCAACTTCTCGGAGGCCATAGCGCCCAAGTCGTGTCGGCTGCCTGCCAACCATGGGCGCAAGGAAACCGGCCTCTATGTATGCTGAACCTAAGCTGTACGCACGTGCAGCGTGTAGTCTCAGGTGTACCGCGCGTCGCAGAATTTCCAATAAGGGACTGAAGAGACGTACCCAACGTTGCGCCGTGCGGTGCGTTGGCGACGTGAGCAAACACAACATCGGCAAACAACAACGGTACGCCAGCACAACGCACCGGTCGAACAGACGGCTCCGTAGACCACTTTGTACTACCTATAGTAAATACATGAGTAAATACATGAGTAAATACGAACCGTACAAATTACCGCGCTGGGAACGGCGGGGCGTGTGAGGTGTGTTGACGTTCGCGTCTTATCATGTGATAGCGCTCGGCGGTCGCTCAAGAGTCCTGCCCGCCCTCTCAGAGTGTCTCCGTCTTTGCTCGAGGCTGCTCGCGTCCGTGCTCGCTGCTCGGACCTCTATCGGACCTCGGTCCGCGGAGAGTGGAAAACAAGTGAAGAGCAAGCGTTCCCGATGCACGAGTTGATTCAGCACGGCTGCGCCATGCCGACCTCACCGGAGCCGGAGCCGCTCTCGTCGGTACCGCAGCCCTGGCCTCCAACGAACTCCAGGCACGCGAGCGGCGTGAGCGCCAGAAAGTTGACCGTGAGCGAATAGCCTAAGCCGAGGAAGATGAGCGTGCACGTGGCCACCGCGTAGCCCGTGTGATGGGGCCACGTAGCGAGTCGATGCTGGGCGTCGGCCTTCTGGTCGGGCAGGAGCGGCATCGTGATCAGGGACGCGAACGAAAAGGCGTAGCCCACGGCAATTGAGCATGCGACGACGACCCGGAAGCACTGCTGGTCGCCGCCACGCGCGGCAATGTAATTGGACGAATCGCTCAGGGCGGGATAGAAGAGACCATAGAGCTGGTTGCTGAAGGCGTTGGGCAGGGACTTGCCGCAGTTGGAGACGGTGGTCAGCAGGCCGTAGATGAGGCCCTCATTGTCGGCGGTGGCCATCTCGACGATCACGAAGCACGAGACGACGAAGAATGCGGCGGCGGGCAGTTCGGTGAGCAGCGTCTCGCCGAGGTAGAAATACTGGTTGCGCACGACGTCGAAGACGGTGAGCATGGAGAAGGGCACGTCGATCACGTTGAGCGAGGCCGTGGTGAGGATGAGCATCAGGCGCCACGAGATGTGCAGAAAGCGCTCGCGCACAATGTACAGCGCCAGCGAGAAGAAGAGGTACGCCACGACGCTCGCGAGCTGAGCTTGAAGCGTCTCAACGCCCGCCCAGTAGCGCTGCACTTGGGAGCCCGCGGTGGTACTGACGTACTGGATGGCCGGGTTGAAGAATTGAAAGAGAACTACGTAGAAGAAGGCCTTCGAGCGCATGAGCTGCCATGTGGCGCCCGCGTACTCGCTGAAGGTGTGCCGCTCGAGTAGGCGCTTCTCGTCGACGCAGAAGATCGAGATGGGTACCATTGCCGCGGCAAGCACCGCGAAGATGAGGCACACCTCATTGAAGGTGAGGCTGTACTCAAAACTGCCCAGGTACTCGTACCCATTCATGCCGAAGCCGACGATCAGGCTCGCGAACACCTGCCCGAGCGCGCGCGTCAAGTACGCCGTCGACTGCGTGTACCCTCGCCTGCTCTCGGGCTCCGCCCGCGCGTACTGCACTGTGAGGCCATCGGCGGCTACGTCGGCGATCACGTAGCCAAACGAGGCGAAGATCATGAGGATGGTGGGGATAGTGCCTGCCTGGGCAGCCCCCTTGTTGCACGGCGCTATCTCGAGGTCGTACTCTAGCGTCGTCGGGTCGATGCAGTAGTATGGCTCGGGAAGCGGATACAAGTAGAGCACAACCAGCATCGCCGCGCAAATCGTCCACCCGATGACCATGTAGGGCTTGCGCCGATAGCCCATGATGGGCACGCAGTCGTTGATTGCCCCTAAGATGAATTTGAAGCTCCAAGGGAGTGCCAGCAACGTCGTGCACGTCGAATACACGTAGGATGGCGTGTTGAGGTAGCCAAGCAAGAACCCGTAAGTCGTGGCCGGCAGGCCTCCATAGATGACGCCCACGGTAAAGTACTGGGCAAAGAAGCCTAATCGGTAGCGACCATGCATGGGCAGCCCACCAGCCTGGTTGTCGCCAAGCAGGTTCGTGTCAATGTCCCGCGTTGCTGCGGCTAGCTCTGAGTCACGTGCCCCCGCCGCCACGTAGCTGCTGCTGCCGCCTCCCACAAAGGATCCTGTGGTACTGCCCTTGTAGTCGAGGCTCGAGGCGCGCCGCAGCACGGCGCTATCGCTGTATGAGCCCTGCTTGGACGCGATCGAGCCGAGGTTCGGCATGTTGGTAACGAAAGGGGTACACTCTCGTGTTCCACCCCTCGTCGTGCATTCCGCGCCGACTCATGGTCGGTGGGAGTCGAGGGGGTCGACCTTCGTCCAGCGCTAGAGGGCTGTGGGGAAACAAAATGGTATGCGCGCGCCGCGTCTAGCCACCACTGTAAAGCAGCCTTCGGCTTTGCTTTTGTGG